>Ga0209536_100015703_pt1 | contig 10800 bp, 8 predicted proteins | sample DeeMarSeWOR28_12_FD_187461 | JGI IMG/M metagenome (GOLD analysis project Ga0209536, IMG submission 187461) | Marine sediment microbial communities from White Oak River estuary, North Carolina - WOR-2-8_12 (SPAdes) (version 2) | ecosystem: Environmental > Aquatic > Marine > Intertidal zone >...
TAAAAAACTATTTCCCAAAGGGGCTCTTTATATAATTGAAGTTCTTCGGAACAGCGGCAGAAAGGCATATTTAGTGGGCGGCTGCGTAAGGGACCTGCTTCTCAAGAAAAAGCCTTCCGAATTTGACATAACCACGGACGCAACACCCCTTGTTGTTGAAAAGTTATTTGCGAAGGTTGTCCCGACGGGCGTTGATTTTGGTACAGTCACTATCGTTCTGGACGACGGGAATTACGAAGTTACTACATTCAGAGCGGACGAGCGGTATTCTGACGGCCGTCATCCCGACAAGGTCACTTTCACCAAGTCTCTGGACGAGGACCTTTCCAGGCGCGATTTCACGGTCAACGCGATGGCGTACGATCCGTTCTCAAAGGAATTCATTGACGAATTTGAAGGCAGAAAGGACCTGAAGAAGAAGGTGATCAGGACCGTCGGTGATCCCGTTAAGCGTTTTAATGAGGACGGCCTTCGGTCGGTGAGGGCGTGCAGGTTTGCCGCAAAACTTGGCTTCAAGATAGACGAAAAGACGCTTGAAGCCATGAAAAAGACCGCCGACGGCGTAAAAAGGGTCGCGCCCGAGAGAATACACGACGAGCTTGTCAAGATGCTTGAGACCGATAGACCATCAGGGGGCTTTGAGTATATGAGGCAGTCCGGACTGCTCAAGATCATAATGCCGGAACTTGAGGCGTGTTCCGGTGTGGAACAGCCCAGGCCTTTTCATAGATACGATGTCTACTGGCACAGCCTTTACTCCTGTGACGCTCTCCCGAAGACCAAATATGTCCTGCGGCTTGCAGGCCTGCTGCACGACATTGCCAAGCCTGAGTGTAAAGTTGACATGACATTTTACAATCATGATTCAAAGGGCGTTGACACCGCGGAAAACATAATGAAAAGGCTTAAGTTCAGCAACGCTGATATTGATCAAGTAAAAAATCTCATCAAAAACCACATGTTCAATTATACGTCGGATTGGACTGATTCCGCGGTTCGCCGTTTTATGAGGCGTGTCGGGGTGGATAATCTTGCCGATCTTTTTGAGATAAGGGTGGCGGACATCAAAGCCATGGAGCGGGAGATAACTCAGGATAACCTCTCCGAGTTAAAGAAGAGGATAGAGAAGGTTATCAAGGAAGACAACGCCCTTCACGTGAAGGACCTTAAGGTTAAGGGTGAGGATGTAATGAGTGTTTTGGGGGTCGGCCCCGGGCCAAAAGTCGGGGAAGTCCTGAATTCACTCCTCGAAAAGGTTTTGGACGATCCGTCATTAAACACAAAAGAAACGCTTCTTAAACTGATAGAATCAAGTAAATAATGAAAAACAACCATCTACATTTTTTGCTTTCGCTGGTCTTAGCGCTGCTTCTTTTGCCGGGCTATGCGCTTGCCGAGCCCCGGGAGATCACGAGCATAGAGGTTTCTTCAATTGGCGATTATGAGTACGTCAACATAAGGACAACCGGCTGGCTGACTCCCTCGCATACGTATTATTCAAAACCTCACAGGCTTGTTCTTGTTTTTTCTGGCGCCACGGTCCCGACGCCCATTTCGGTGGATGGGAAAAACGGAAGCGTGATCGAGTCCATCAGAGCGGAAACGAAAAGCGAGAACCCCCCCGAGGCGGAAGTGATCATTCGCTACAAAGAAAACGTTAAATACTATATTGCCAACATGATGGGGAAGAACAAAACGATGGTTGAATGTGTTGGTGCCGGAGAAGAAGATGATGATGAGGTCGAGGCTGAGGTTGAGGATGAAGAGGAAACCGACGTAGTTGAAGAGATCAGGGAAGAGCCCGTCGAAGTTGTTTCCGCTATCCCGGACCTGAAAAAAGCCGGCAAGTTCAAAATAATCCTTAATGGCCAAGAATTTAAGTCCGGAGGCCCGCTCTTCTCGAACGGAGCGCTTCTTGTGCCTGCCAGGCATTTTTTTGAGGCGCTTGACTCGCAGGTTTCTTTCAGCAAAGACAACAGGCTTACCGTATGGCTGGGGGAAGATCGGAAGATCGATTATTTCATCGGTTCAAAGGTAGCCAAGGTGAACGGTAAGGATTTTGAGCTGGCCGCCGCTCCTGTTCTGATAAAGAAATTCACGCGTAAGGTTGCGTATGTTCCTCTGATCTCGACCGCAAGTATGATGAATTATGGGGTAGCATGGTCAGAAAAGGACAAGACGCTGATAGTGGACCCTGTTTTCAAGGGCGTTATTTTTACCGAAAAACCACCTTCATCCATTTTGAGCTTCCTCTTCAGTGAAGGGCTCGACAGGGAAAGGGTGATAATCAGGCCGTCGGGGAATTTTATTACCGTTGAAGCCGATGATGTCTTGGTATCTTCTGATGTCAGCGATAGTTTCTCGGTTGGCCGCGGTGGGGTTAAGGACATAAAAATTGAAAAGAAAGGCGACCGCCAGGTTATTGCCACGATAACCCTTGATGCTGAAAAACCCTACAGGAGCTTTTTCTCAGAAGAAGGAAGAGACCTGTCGATAGTTTTTTCCACGGCCATTAAAGACATTAAGCCGATAAAAGGAAAAGGCTGGACAAAGATAGAGGTGTTCCCGGATTCCGCGGTGACATTTGAGGTGTCCCGCGAAAATAATCCGGAGCGTGTTATTCTTGATTTTCCCGGCACGATATTTACGACATCATCACAGATAGATGCTTCGGATGACGTTATATCCGGTGCAAGGATGTCTCAATACAGTTTTGATCCTCCGATGACCCGGATGGTTGTAACTCTGTCCCACAAGGCAAAGGTCAAAACGTTTTTATCGTCCGACGGAAAGAAAGTTTCTGTTGTCGTGGTATGGCCGGAAAACATTTCCAAGATAAGCCGCCCGAAAAAATACAATATCCTCAAAGGGAAGATTATCGTGATCGAGCCGGGCCATGGTGGCAGGGATCCGGGAGGGGTTAGTTATTCCGGGATCTATGAAAAACGAGCGACGCTCCCTTTGGCACTCAAGATCGCGCAGGTTCTGGAACAGGCCGGCGCCACCGTGCTGCTGACAAGAGAAAAGGACATTAAGGTTCCGAGAAAAGAGGTAGTTCGATTTGCCAACAACAATAACGCTGACATTTTCATTTCAGTTCATTATAATTCGTTCAAGTCAAGATATATGTCTGGAACGGAAACATATTATTACACACCGCAGAGCCGTCTGCTTGCTCAGGTGCTGCATCGCAATCTTGTGAACGGGATAAAAAGGAAAGATCGTGGAATCAGACACGTAATGTATTATACAATTCATCATACTACCATGCCCGCGGTGCTCGTGGAGCCCGGCTTCATTACTAACCCGACGGAAGAAAAACTGGCATTTAAAACCTCTTTTCAAAGGGAGGTCGCTTTTGATATCCTTAAGGGTGTGGTTGAATACTTTACGATAGTTCAGAAATACAGGAGAAAATGACGTGACCGAGATAGGCGACATCAGAAAGGTTTCCGCGGAGCGTATAGTTTCCAAGATAGGGGAGCGGGCACCGGAGAAAAAAATGTCCGCGAATTCCCCGATAGGAATGTTTGATTCCGGAGTGGGAGGATTGACCGTTCTCAGGGCCGTTATGTCGGAGCTTCCTCATGAAGACGTTGTTTACTTTGCGGATACCGCAAGGGTCCCGTACGGGGGACGTTCTCCCCAGGAGATAATGAACATTAACCATGAGATCATCGGGCACCTGATGGCTCAGGGAGCCAAGCTCATTGTCATGGCGTGTGGCACATCTTCATCCATTGCTTATCCAGTCTTAAAAAATCAGTACAAGATCCCGATGGTTGGGCTTATCGGGCCGGGGAGTGTCGCGAGTGCCAGGATGACCAGATCCGGGAAGATCGGCCTTATCGCCACGGTGAGGACCGTGGAATCCGAATCCTTTCCGAAGGAGATCAAGTCCATAAAACCGGGGATTGATGTATTTTCGCAATCGTGTCCGTTGTTTGTGCCCCTCATAGAGGGTGGCTTCATCGATGCGGAAGAAACTAAGCGTGCCGCAAGGGAATATCTCAAGCCGCTTCAGGAAGCCGGCGTGGATACTTTGATCCTCGGGTGCACGCATTATCCGCATCTTACTAACATTATAAGGGAAATAATGGGACCCGAGGTCGCCCTGATCGATCCGGCTCTCGAGGCCGCCAAAGAAGTGAAGAAGACCCTAAAAAAGGAAGGCCTCCTCGCGGACAGGACTTCTGCCGCAACCTATACATACGAGGTCTCCGGTTCTGCGCCCCAGTTCGAGGACCTTGGCAGCAGACTCCTCGGCAAGCCTATTGCTTCGGCTAGAAAAGTCAACCTTGTTGCCAAAAGAGGGTCAATCGAGTAAAATACCCTAATATGTTTGAGTTAATGGTTGAAGACTCCTTTAGCGCCGCTCATCAGCTGCGAGATTACAAGGGCCCATGCGAGAAACTTCACGGCCACACCTGGAAGGTTATGGTGTTTGTTTCCGGTGATTCCCTTGATTCTCAGGGGCTTGGTGTTGATTTCAGGGTGATTAAACAAAAGCTCAAGGAGCTCTTGGAGGACTTTGATCACGGGACCCTTAATGATCTGGAGTATTTCAAAAAGGTCAATCCAACGTCGGAAAACCTGGCGAAACTGATGTTCCAAAGGCTCAAAGGTGAATTTTCGGGAACGTTTAAGCTATCCAGGGTCACGGTTTACGAATCGGAGGATGCTTCGGCGGCATATTATGAGTAAGTCAATTCCTTTTGTAAAGATGCATGGCACCGGGAATGACTTTGTCATTGTTGATCAGAGAAAGGTTTCTTTGGAAGGAATCGATCTCTCAAAGCTTGCCAGGCTGGTTTGCGACAGGCATTATGGAGTTGGCTGTGACGGGCTTATAATCGTTCTCCCGTCCGATAAAGCGGATCTTAGGATGAGAATTTTCAATCCGGACGGTTCGGAGCCGGAGATGTGCGGGAACGGAATTCGATGTTTTGCCAAGTATGTTTACGACGGCTCTGAAGAAAACAAGGACGTTGTTTCTGTTGAAACGCTTGCTGGAATAATGGTCCCGGCGATAATACTGAAGGGCGGAAATGCGGTCGGAGCGGAGGTCGACATGGGCGAACCCGGCGCTGATGCGAAAACAAACCTCAAGCTGGATGTCGGCGGGAAACAGTTTGTGTACGCGTCGGTCTCAATGGGGAATCCTCATTGTGTTATTTTTGTGGAAGATCTCAACAGCTTGGATGTCGCTGACGTCGGACCGCAAATTGAAAATCATCCCAAATTCCCCAACAGGACGAATGTGGAATTTGTTAGTATCATAAGCAAGAATGAGATCAGGATCAAGGTTTGGGAGAGGGGAGCCGGAGAAACGCTTGCGTGCGGGACGGGAGCCTGCGCGTCGGTGGTTGCCGGTGTCCTGGCTGGGAAAACGGACAGGCGTGTTGTTGTCCATCTTCCGGGAGGGGACCTCGATGTGGAGTGGGAGAAGGAAGATAACCATGTTGCTCTCAGGGGATCCGCTGAAAGGGTCTTTGAGGGCAACTATTTCTTTTATTAATTAGGAAGGATCGATCGTTTAATGCGTAAGGCGAAGAGAATATCCAACGTTCCTCCTTATTTGTTCGCGAGGATCGATAAAAAGAAGGATGAGCTCAGGGCAAAGGGCATGGATATCATTGACCTCGGAGTTGGTGATCCTGACCAAAAGACACCTGAAAGAATCATCACGGAAATGAGAAAAGTCCTTGATGACCCGAAAACTCTCGGCTATCCGCCATACGACGGAATTCCGGAATTCAGGAAAGCCGTCTCAAACTGGTATGACAGAAGATTTGGAGTAAAGCTTGATCCGGAAAGGGAAGTGCTCTCGCTTATCGGATCCAAAGAGGGAATTGCGCATGTCTTTTTCGCCTTCGTTGATCCGGGTGATGTTGCCCTCATACCGGATCCCTGTTATCCGGTTTACAGGGTTGCCACGATCCTCGCGGGTGGGGAGCCGTATAACGTTCCATTGCTTGAGGAGAACGGATTTATTCCCGAGCTGGACAAGATAGACGGGAAGATACTTAAAAAGGCCAAGCTGCTTTTCATAAACTATCCAAACAATCCGACTTCTGCGGTGGCTGACAGAAAGTTCCTGGAAAAGGCCGTTAAGTTTGCCAAAGAGAACGACCTCCTTTTGTGTTCGGACCTTGCATATTCGGAGGTGGCTTTCGACGGCTACAAGCCCATCAGTATTCTTGAAATTCCTGGCGCTAAGGACGTGAGCATAGAATTCCATTCACTTTCGAAAACGTACAATATGACCGGCTGGAGGATTGGAATGGCCGTCGGTTCTGCCGAGGCGATCTCGGCGCTATCCGTCATAAAGACAAATATCGATTCCGGGGTTTTTAAGGCCATCCAGCTGGCCGCTGTTGACGCGTTAAATCATTTTGATTCCGCGAAAGAAGAAGTTTTAAAGATCTATCCCAGGAGGAGGGATATTTTTGTTGACGGGCTTAAGAGTCTCGGGTGGAAAATTTCAAAGCCCAAGGCGACTTTCTACGTGTGGGGAAGAGTCCCGAAGGGAAAGACTTCCGAAGAATTCTGTGCTGAAGTTCTCGAAAAAGCTCGGGTTCTTCTTGTGCCGGGTTCCGGGTACGGGCCTCATGGAGAAGGCTATTTCAGGGCCTCGCTTACGATTTCTGACGACCGACTTTCCGAAGCGGTGGAGAGAATGAGGAAAGCTGGGATCAGGTTTAAGTGATCATATGGAAATAATCCTTGCCAGGCATGCCGGTTTCTGTGAAGGAGTTGAGCATGCTTACAGGATAGCGCTTGATTCAATCAAGAGGAACAAACCTATATATATTTTTGGCGACCTTGTACATAATAAGAATGTTGTTTCCGAATTTAAGAAGCTCGGGATTAAAAGAGTAGAGAAATTAATCAATCTCTCCCCAGGCTCGACCCTGATCATAACTGCCCACGGCACTACTCCGCGCATAATTAATCAGGCAGAAAAGTTAAGGCTCAATATTGTTGACACAACGTGTCCTTGGGTCAAAAAAGCCCAGAGGCTTGCAAGCGAGCTTACAAAAAGTGGACGCAATGTAATTATTATTGGGGACAGGGGTCATCCTGAGGTTGTCGGCCTTAAGGCCTGGGCCGGCAGGAATGCCAGGGTCGTAGAGAAAAAAAAGGATTTAAAAGGGCTTCGTCTTGGCAAAAAAATCGGCGTCGTCGCGCAGACAACTCAGTCTGTTGAAAATTTCCGAGATATTATTGGGGAGCTCAGACACAGGATAAAAGACCTCGCGGTACACAACACCATATGCGGCGCGACTTCCAGGAGGCAGGTCTCAGCAAAGGATCTGGCAAAAAAAGTTGATATGATGCTAGTCATAGGTGATTTCAGGTCTGCCAACACCAAACGGCTGGCAAAACTCTGCAAGGGAGTGGGAGTGATCACCCATCATATTCAGAACGAAAGAGAATTGAAGTTGAAATGGCTCAAAGGGATAAAGAAGCTGGGGATAACCGCTGGTGCTTCTACACCGGCTCGGGTTATTGACGGAGTTCTCGATAAGGTGAATAGATATGCTTCGAAGACTTGATAAAATCTTTTTAGTAGCTTTCTCTGCCTTATTCCTTTTCTTTGTGGACCAAGCATTTGCGATTTCCATTGTAAAGGATGTCAGGGCTGCCGAATACGACTCCCTGGTGAGAGTTGTTCTGGATATTCACGGTGAAGTGAATTATTCCTGGGAACGGCAGGGCAACTATATCCAGATAAAACTTCCTGACACGATCTTTGTTGATGACATTATTCCTCCCTTGGTCGATCATATAGATGTTCTGGATAGGGTTGAGGTCAAGCAGCTTCCTGATGGAGCGCGTGTTTATATCTATCTTGATCATCCTTCTTATTCCGAGCTTTACCCGCTCAGCTCCCCAAACAAGCTTGTGATTGACCTGAGAAAGGATCTTAAGGAGTTTTCAAGGTGGAAAGTTTCTGACGGCATGGAATTTGTGAGGGTGGCTCTGTCCGGCAAGGGTGGCCCAGTAGTCGGGAGTATGTTAAAGATCGAGCCGTCCCGTTTTGATGTTATTCCGGCTCTGGCGGCCGAGATTAAAAGGGAACCGGATTTTGCTGAGTCGTTTTTTTCCTTCTTCAGGCCTGTCTTTTTCTGGATTGGTGATGAGCCTTCTCACTTTTTCAGGGAGAAGACTTCAAGCATCGCAAAGAGGGAAAATGCCGTTGCGGCGGTCAACGGCACGTACTTTGGCAGGGCCGGAGAGCCGCTCGGGATACTTATGATAGACGGGGACCTCATTACGTTTCCGATCTACGAAAGGACCGCCCTTGTGATCTCCGATACGGGAAGGCCCGCTATAGATAAAATTCTTCTTAGCTCGTATTTTTCGATTACGGGAGGAGTAAGGATTGAAGTTGACGGTTTCAATGAGAGGCGTGCGTCGAAAAATGAGGTTACTGTTTATACCTCGCGCTATGGCGAGAAGACCGGCACGAGGAATTGTTTTGAGGTCGTTGTCAGGCAGGGGAAGGTCGCGGAGATAAGAGGAGATAATTCCGAGATTCCTGCGGATGGCTATGTTCTGTCTGTCGGCAAGGAGACTGAGGATCTTGTCCGAAAGTATGTGAAGCCCGGCGACGCTATCGGGCTTAAAGTGGAATTGATCCCTTATTCGATTAACGGCGATATTAAGATAAAACATATTGTCGGCGGAGGCCCGCGCCTGATAAAAGCCGGCAGGATCTATGTTTCAAAAAAGGAAGAACGGTTCAAGTGGGATATTGCCACAACCCGCGCCGCTAGAACCGCTGTCGGGATAACAAAGGACGGTCAGCTTCTTTTCGTCACAATTGACAAGACTTCAAGGATAAAATCGCAAAACGGGATCGCTCCCAGCTCTGGAATGAAACTTGAAGAATTGTCCGAGTTTCTTCTTTCGCTTGATGTTGTGGAGGCAATGAACCTGGACGGCGGTGGCTCTTCTACAATGGTAGTGAGCGGCGAGGTTATGAACCTTCCTGCCAATGGCCACGAAATAGCCATCAGCAATGTCATCCTTATTAAGGGAAAGGACTAGTTAACGGCTTCCGGCTCCGGCATCCATTCGTTGAAGAGATTTTTGAATTCCTCGGAGAGAGGCACCTTACCGTCCCACCTTGCCAGGATGTTGTTTTCCTTTTCGATCACCGTAGTGGGGATTTTTGTGACACTGTAGAAAGCGCCCTCAGCCAGACCGTCGACCGTATCCATATCGATAAAGGCCAGGGAGATCACGTTGCCGATATTCCATCTTCTTGAAAAGGTTTCGAACTTCTTCATTGTGGTCTTGCAATACTCACAGTTTTCCTTGCCAAAAACCTTAACCTGCATTTAACAGCCCCCTTTCCCGATTTTCATAAATTGAGACTCCTGTGCCTGTCTTTCAGCTCCCCGATCTTTCCCTTGTTCCACCCCGGGATCCTGGAGAAATACCCCGTGATCCTCGTTACTCCTTCAATATTGGCGCTGGAGCAATAGGGGCATTTCTCGTGCAGCCCTCTCGAGGTCTTGCTGCAGTCGGAACAGGTGGTAAATTCGGGAGAAAAAGATATCTGGCTGTTCTGTGTTTCGCGGAACGCCTTGACGACGAAATTTGCGATGGAAGAAGAGGATGGCCTTGACTCGCCGAGCCATACGTGCGTCAGCGCTCCGGCATCTATAAGAGGGTGAAAGAGTCCTTCCTTGGCCACTCTGTCTATCGGGTTCATTGGGTAGGAGACATTAAAGTAGGTTGAGTTAGTATAATAAAGTTCACCCTGTTTTGCGTTGCCCTTTACAACCTTGCCCGCCTTGTCGGCAAAATGCTGCAAGTCCAGTTTCGCGAACCGGTAGGCTGTGGACTCAGCGGGAGTCTGCTCAAGCACGAACTTCAGATCAAATTTCTCGGATAGCTCATCGCATTTAATTTTCATGAAGGAAATGACCTTAAGCGCGAATTTCAGGGCTTCTTCGCTCTCGTGGAGCTGGGCTCCCTTATGGTACTCTATCATTTCGTTTAGCCCCAGCATTCCCAGCAGGTGGGTTACCCTTCTCAGTCGCAGGTAAGGTTCCCCGTCCCTGTTTGTCGCGAGAAGCGAAAGAGGACCGTTGGAGCCCTCCTTCAGCAGGAGTTCTATGAATCTTCGCTTGTCCTTATGGGCCTTTGCGGCAAGTTCCATGAAGGAGTATAAATGCTCAAATAGCTTTTCGTCCGAATGCTCCGCCAGGTAGGCAATGCGCGGCAGATTGAGAGTGATGTTTTGTATTGCGGAATATCTCATCCTCCACGGATTCTTCGCGTCTGACAGGTCCGAGTAATCCAGCTTGAATGAAAGCCTGCAGCACTCGGATATCTTTGCCGTTTCTCCCCGGTCGAAAACAAAGTAGGTATTTCCTTTTTCCGCCGCGACATCGCTTATGAGGTTGAGGAAATCTTCGTGGCCCTCGGTCTCGAAGAACCTTTCTGTTATGTGGACCATGGGCTTCGGAAAGAAGAAGGGCCGCCCGGATCCGTCGCCCTCCATATAGACTTCGAACATGGCTCTGGCGAAAGCCTGAGCCTCTCTCATGTAATCACTGTATTTCTTGCCGGTGTACCTTCCGCCCCTCCCGATCGCGGGGACGTTCTCAAAGTGCTTCGGGACTTCATAATATATGTTAAGGTCCGAAAATAATCCCTGACCGCCCCTTGCCACCGCCTGTTCCGCGAATTCAGTTATGAGCATTCTTGCCAGCTTCTTGACATGGCCGTATCCGTATCCTTCAATGAGGGGGGCCAGGAAAATGTTTACGGCGTCCCAGC
>Ga0209536_100015704_pt1 | contig 10799 bp, 6 predicted proteins | sample DeeMarSeWOR28_12_FD_187461 | JGI IMG/M metagenome (GOLD analysis project Ga0209536, IMG submission 187461) | Marine sediment microbial communities from White Oak River estuary, North Carolina - WOR-2-8_12 (SPAdes) (version 2) | ecosystem: Environmental > Aquatic > Marine > Intertidal zone >...
GATTCGATCAAACCATCGTCGCGACCATCGAACCGCGCCGCCGCAAGTGCCAGGACCGCCCAAGCGGTAGCGTCTGGTCTGTACGTTCCCCCGGGGAGCATCGAAAAGCCACCACCATCCAACCCTCGCCTCCGGATCGCCTCGAGGATTTCTCCGGTTGTCGGATTGTGCCCTCTCATCGTGTCTTCTCTGTTCCTCACACTGGAAACGCATTCAGGATCGTTCCCATGATCCGTGAACCTCTTTCGGCCTCGCCTTGCCGACCCGAATCCTGATTCTCAGGATATCGGCCAGCATCTGGAAGGAATCCTTGACCGGGCTTACTTTCGACTCGGGCGAATTGATCCAGCGGATCGGAACTTCCACAATCCTGTACCCCTTCCGCACAGCCAACGCCAGGATTTCCACATCGTATGCAAACCGGTCTATTTTCGCCTGCCCGAAAAGTTCCCTTGCGACATTCCCGGTGAACATCTTGAATCCGCACTGCGTATCGCTGAAACCGCCTATGACGAGAACTCTCACGATGGAATTGAATATCTTCCCCATCCCTTGTCTCCACCAAGGCTGCTTCCTGAGGATATCGCTCAGGGCAAGCGCTCTCGATCCGATCGCTACATCGACTCCCCCCTCGGCAAGGTAGGGCTTCAGTTTCCACAATTCTTCCATCGGCGTCGACAGATCAGCGTCCATCACCAATACGCAATTGCCTTTCGTCGCAAGAACGCCGGTCCGCAGGGCATATCCTTTTCCCCGGTTTTTTTCGTAGCGCACCAGTTTCAGGCCTGGAATGTCAGACGCGAGGGTCCGAACGATCTCGCTGGTCCGGTCCGAACTTCCATCGTCTACCACGATCATCTCGTAATCCAGATCTGTATCTTTTAAAAACGAACAGGCTTCGATCAAGGATCCTCGTATCCGTTTTTCTTCATTATAGGCAGGAACGACAATGGAGATCATGGAAAGCACTACCCCCTTATCCCACCCAAATCGTTCCAGGTGGTTCTTGTAGCCCCCAAATTGGGATAGAGAGATTCTACCAAGTCGACCGGACCTGACGCCGCGCGCAGGTTTGGGGTAATATCCTTGATGTGGATACCTGCATTTTCATACGCTTTGCTCTCCCAGTACTTCCCGTCCCCTATGTCCAGCGGGGAAAAGAATCGTTTGATGTTCGTGGGAAGGGTGATGTTTTCCGCCAGATACGTTTCCCCGTGGATTCCCCAGAATGTCTTCCTGCGTTCCCCGGATAAAGATTCCCTCACGTCCACATTGTAAACCCTGTATTGCGGCAAATAAACCATGACATGTCTGTAACTGTAATAAATATAATTGTTTATGAAAATCGCTGTTTCTCCCGGATCAAACGTCCTGATCTCTTTCATCAGCAGGGAGAGTTCCCGATCGTGATGTTTGATCCAGGGATAAGATACCGGAGTTTTGAACGAGAGAAATATGGCCGTATTCAAAACTATCAGAACAAATAATATCCAAGAGCATGCATTTTTCCCATACCTTTTCTTTAGTTCTGTCCCCAAGGAAACGACGGAAAACGACGTCGCGAGAAAAAGAGCGGGGAGGAGAATGAGTACATAGCCCGGATTTTGCACGGAGATGAAAATGAACAAATAAAAGAACGTGGTGGGAAGAACCCACAAAGAAAAGAAAACGACCTTCTTTCGGTCAATAGATCTGCTTTTTCCCCTCCGGATCAATGAATAAAACGAAAGACCGAGGAGGAAAAGTCCAACCCCAAGTCCATACAAGAGGTACAGGAGCAAAGCAAAGGAAAAAACCCTGAAAGACGCCCATCCGCTGTCAAAAAAAGTGTGGCCTCCGGTGTGGAAGACCCACAATTCACGCAACGCGTACCGATATGTAGCCCATCCCCCGCTCATGTGGATCATCGGAATAAACCACAACAAGATCGTTCCCCCGAGCACCGCGACCGAGGCAAGAATTTTTCCCTTCGTGAGGTTTCTTATGGAATAGATCCACAAGGGAAGGAGAAAAACTGTCGTGTTCTGTCTTATTCCTCCTGCGATGCCCAGCGCAATCGCCGAGATCCAGACGTATTTTTCTTCTCCATTGATTATCTTCCAGCAAAAGAAAGCGATTACTGTGCTGAAGAACGCCTCTGCGATGTAGGTCAAGGCAACTTCCCCATGGAACCAGACATTGGGGCTGGTAAGCGCGATCAACGCGGCAATCGCTCCCGTTTTCGTGTCGAACATTTCCTTCCCTAACCGGTAAACCGCGGCCGTCGTGAGGCCGGAGAAAATAACACTGACGGAAACGAACACTGCGTTTCCATCTTCGACGAAGAAGTGGATGACGCGTCCCAGCATGACATAGAGAAAATAACCGGGAGGGTGGGGCTGGTGAACGGTGACATCGAATTTTTCGAGGGCCAACACGAACTGGCCGGAATCCATATTGAGAAGAAACCGGCTGGTAAAGGGGATTCTCGTGATTACTCCCGCAATCAGGAAGATCCAGGGGAACAGATCCTTTTTGTTTCCATGATTCGGGGACACGATCGCCGCCACTTCCCGTTTCCCCCACATGGAAGCCGGCGGATTCAGTCTGACCCCTTGGCCTCTTCTTCTTTGACAAAGGGAGTGATGTCCCGAAATTTCCCGATCAGATGTCGATATGTTTCGGAATCTCTCACATGAATATTGGCGACATTGTCGGAGTAGACCAGATGCCAATCGGGATGAATCTGCAGATACCTCGTGAGCAGGGAGTCCGAGGGGATGAAAAACCAGCCGATGTCGTATTTTTCGACGATCTTCTCCCATCCGGGGCTGAAACCGGCTACTTTCTGGAATTCCTTGAACCTCGCCGTTCCGTACATGTCGCTCCTGCCGTCGAAGAACACCTTGTACGCCGGATAGGTTTCGTAGATCAGGTAATCGCCGAACTCGTCGTTGTTATACATGTTCCCCTGGATGTTCTCTTTCCGTATGAACTCGACGGCCTTCCCCGGTTTCATCGGAGCATCCTCGAAACGGAACGACACGGATCCCTTCGCAGCAAGGAGAGAGACTGCGAGCAGCGTGGCCAAAGGCCATATGAATCCCCTCGCGTTTTCCTCGATTCGCGCGATTCTGTCGGCCCTCTTCCGGATGAACGAGAAAACAGAACCTCCCGCCTGGCCCTCGATCGATTCCGCCTGCCGTGACAGAATCGGAACCAGGACGATCGAAAGAAGGGGGATATACCTTGCCGAATAGAGGGACATGTTGAGGAAAAACAGGGAAAGGAGGAGTTCGATCGGGTCGAGGGGTTTTTTCGAGACGGCGAACATCGCGATCGCCAGGAGGAGAAAGTATTTGAAGTACAACGGACTGTGAAAGTTGGGGGAAAGCCATTCCGAAACATTGTCCATGATGTATCGGTTCGAGACCAGCTTGAAAGGGAAAAGCAGGATATGATAGCCGTACGGATTGACCAGAGAAGCGACGAGACATGCGAGGATGGCGAACCCGAGAAGCCGGATCTTCTTTCGATACGTCGCTTTTTCCTCGTCTCCTGCACACCAGAATTTCCAGAGATTCCCCCCGAAATAGATTCCGGTCAGAATGAAACCCGTCAAAAATCCCCCGTGAAGGTTCACCCACAAGATCATGAGCGGGGGAAGAAGGAACAGGAGGTTCCTTCGGTCATCCTGGAATTCCTCCAGAATGGCGTACCAGAAAACCATGAGCAGGAGGGAAAAGATGTGGGGTCTCGCCAGCCAGTGGATCTGGGAGGATATCACCGCGAGCAACACGATCAGGACATCGAAAATGACGTTCCGCTGCCGGGTGCGCAAATACCGGTAGAGAAGGAAATAGGTAAGTGCGATCAGGAAGATGAAGAAAAGCACCATGCCGGTGATTCCCGATACCCGGTGCAGCAGGGCCATGATCACTTCCGAGAGCCATTCGTGCGCGGTCCAGGGAAGCGGGGGAGACCGGAATGAGAAGATGTCGTGGCGGGGGACGGTAAAATTGTCCAGGATGTACTCCCCCGCCCGTATGTGGTAGCCCGTATCCGCGTCCGCAAGCATCTGCTTGCCGGTCGGCATCACCGCCAGGACCAGAAAGATCGAAATGAAAAGGAACTGGCCGATGGACGGAATGAAATATGTTGTTATTCTTCTCATTTCCCTACCTTTCCGGACCCTGTGGCCTGATCGATCCTGTCACCACCTCGCCAATCTGGATACGGATCATACCGGAAGGCGGCCTTTTCCCTGCTTCAGGATGGTGCGATGAAAACGAAGGGATACAGGACCTCCACGGTGTGCCCGTCGATCGGCTCGAAGGACCATCCCCTCACTTTCGTCACGACGGTTTCGATGAACGCGTCATTCCGCAGGGAAGATCCACCGGGCTCGGCCAGCACGACCTTCCCCGACGGGTCGATGCGAAACCGGACAAAAAGCTTTCCCCGGATCGCGGGGTCCCTGCGGAACGCGGCGGAATAGAGCGCTTCCAGTTCGGGAAGGTATCCCTGCACTCTCTTGCGGATCATGTCCCGGATCCAGGGGGGAATCGGCTCACCCCCGGAGGTACCGGACCCACCGAACATCGCCGAAATCTCCACCTCTTCCCCCGAACCCACGCCTGGTATACCGTCGGACCTGACTTTTCCCTCAAGTTCGGAAATCTGCCTCTGCAAGGCCTTGTTTTCCGGAGCCACCGCGGGGGCGAAATCGCCGGGCCTGGGAGCCGACGCGGCTTCCCACTGGCGCACGGGTATGCCCCCGGGTTTCCCCTCTTTCCTGGAGACGGGCGCCTCTTCGGGAACCCTTGCCAGGCCCGCATCCAGCTTCTTCAGCCATTGCTCCGCCTGGGACGGTTTCGGGGGGGCTGCGGTAGAGGGAGGAACATGCCGTCTGGACGTCGATACGACGGTCCTTTTGACAGGCGGGGGCGGGGACGGTGGTGGAGCCGGTTCTTCCTCGGGAAGCGTGGCCACCGGAGCGTCCGTGAGCTCCACGGTCACCACCGGGGGGATCGCCCCTGGAGGGAAGAGAGCCGAAACGCTCGACCCGAGCAGGATCACGCCGGCGTGAAACAGAACGGAGAGGCCCATCGTCCACCGCAGGACCCGGCCCTGCCATCTTTCCATCGTGTCGATGCCGGACAACCCGTTCATCGGTCCCGTCACAACTCCGTGAAGTAGTCCCTGCAGGCGCGCGTGATCAGTTCGTTCTCCATTCTCGGCGGCATCCCCTCATACTGGCAGATCTCCACCACCCTGCTCAGGATGTCGTTGGGATGGCATGCGCTCAGCCGGACTCCCCGCGACGCATGCTCCTCGTCGAGAAGATAGCGGATGGCATCCTGCCGGTACTCGACGCCCAGTCCTTCGCACACCTGGCGGCAGATCGCCACGTATTCCTCTTCCCTGAGGTAGTCGATCTTGATCTTGTACCCGATCCTCCGGAGAAACGCCTCGTCGGCCAGTTCCCGGGGTTCGATGTTCGTAGAAAAGAGGATGATCTGGTCGAACGGAACCTCGAACTTCTTCCCGTTCTGGAGGGTAAGGTAGTCACGCGCCTTTTCCAGGGGGACGATCCACCGGTTGAGCAGGTCGAAAGGCCGGACGAGCTGGCGGCCGAGATCGTCGATGAGGAAGAGCCCCCCGTTGGCCTTCATCTGCAGCGGCGCCTCGTAGAACTTGGATACCTGGTCGAAGCTGAGATCGAGCATCGAAAGCGTCAACTCGCCGCCGGCGACTACCACGGGCCGCTCGCAGAGGACCCAGCGGTGATCGTACTCCGCGCGGTCCTCCAGGATCGCTTTTGTGGGATCCGACGGGGTCCCCAGATCGACCTTTTGATGATTCACGGGATCGTAGATCCGTATGACCTGGTTGTCCACGTACAGCGCATGGGGGATGAAGACGGAACCTCTCAACGTCTTGGCGATGTGCTCCGCAAGGAACGTTTTCCCGTTTCCCGACGGGCCGTAGAGAAAAATCGAGCGGCCCGAGTTCACCGCCGGCCCGAGGCGGTCGAGAAGCCCCGGGACGAGGATGACCCCCTGGAATGCACGCTTCATCATCTCCCGGGTCACCGCCATTTTCCGGACCGTTTGCCGCCTTGCGATTTCCGTGTACTGCCGAAGCGTCACCGGGGCTGCGCCGACGTAGCCGGAGAGCATCAGGTAATCCCGCGCCCGCTCCCTCCCGAGATCGGTGATCGCGTAGGAATACGAGGCCCGAAGGTCCGCTCCCTTCTTCACTTCCACGAGACGTTCCTTCTTCATGAACTCCACCACCTCGCTGACCAAGCTGACGGGAAGCGCGATCTCCTCCGAAAGGGAGCCAAGGGTCATGACTCCCCCGAAATAGATCATCTTGCACGCCAGCTCCACCAGAAACCCCATCGGAAGTCCCGTGTCCTCCAACCTCTTCGGGATCTTGGGCAGCGCCGCCACGCGGATTTTCCGTGCCTCTCCGGTCTCTTGCGAATGCTTCGTCACACTTCCCTCCCTTCCCGGTTATCGTCGGGTGTCGATCTCCCATGGAAGAACCGGCTTCGTCATATCCTCCCGGAACAGGTCGAACCGGACGGGCGCCACGTGCCGGATCGACCCGGGGACGGGAAGGAAGAGCCTGTCCGGCTTCTCCCGGCGCCCCCGCACCTCGAGTTCCTCCATGGTCAAGGAAGGCCGATCCTTATTCGCCGCACAAACCTTCCCCGGGAAGATCGCCGCCCCGGATGTGATCGCTGCCCCCAGGAGCACCATTAACAGCAGGGATCTCCTTCGCATCATTGCACACCCCTTCCCGCGTTCGTCCCGGCGAGCAGCAACTGCGCATTCTCGATTCTCTCACGGATCGGCACGGCCAGATCGGCCGGGCCCTGTTCCGCTTCGAGTCGGTCGAGCGCCCCGACATACCAGTCCATCGCCTTCTCGAAAAATCCCCGGGCGCGTTCCGAAAGCGCCTCTTCGAACCGTTCGCTCTCCTCCCCTTTCAGCCCCCTCGGCCTCTGGGCACCGAGGATCGATTTGCCGAAATCGACAAAGAGGTCTCCCGACATCTGGGATGCCTGGATGGCAATTTCAGTGGGGGATTCCTGCTTGGCTTTTTCGAACAGCGCCAGGGCCCGGCGGAAAAACCGATCCTTGATCGCCAGGCTCTTCTCCAGGGGATCCACCAGCGTAATCTTCCGGAACTGCTCCGCCCAGTATTGCCCGAGGACGATGATTCCCCTTCCCTCAATCTCGTACAGCTCTCTCGGCGCATCCTTCTCGACCCCGGCGTCCATCATGCGGACCCCTTCTTCCAGCTCCCGGACGGCCGTCTTGGCATCGCCGCGGTCCCATGCGAGCAGGCCGATCGAAATCGTGGCGTATGTCGCCCTCCACCGGGGATTCGGATACTTGGCCCTGTAAGAAGAGAACCGCTTTGCGGCCATCTCCGGATCGCCGCTCTCGCCCGACAGGCGGGCAGCCAGGAAGAGAAGATCGGGAGCCTCGGGGCTTTTCGGAAGCCGTTCCGCGACACTGGCGTAAAGGTCGGCCGCCTTCCCGGGTTCCCCCCGCTCCACAAGGTTTGCCCCCACGGCACCGGCGATCTCCATCCCCTCCTTCCGATGCGGGAAATCGTCGAGAAACAGCATCCCTACCTTCGTGGCCGCCTCGATATCCCCACCCATCCGATAGGATCGGAAGGCTCGAAGGAAATAGTCCGGGGCCTCGGGATCCCCGGGGAAACGCCCCCCCAGCTCCTCTAGCATCCTGCCGGCCCCTGACCAGTCCTGTTCTCCCGTTCTCCCCTCGATCTCCTTGAGCGATGCAAGGACAAACAGGTTCTTCGCCCGCTCTCGGACCTCCGGCTTGACCTCCTCCGAAGGGCTCTCGAACACCAGCTCCGCCTTGTCCCGGGCGGAGGCAGGATCGTTCGTGAAGATGGCTGCTTCCGCGTACACGAGGCGCGCGTCGTCAAGGACCGGTTTCGGGGTTCCCTTCTGCTTTTCGATCTCCTCGGCCATCTGTTTTGCCCGATCGTACTGTTCGTTCGAAAGGAAGGCGGCCGCGGCCCGGTATGCCAGTCCGGCCGCTTTCTCCGAGGGATAGCGCGCCAGGAGCAGTTGCGCGGACTCCTGCGCCCCCTCCGCCGTATCCTCCTTCCTCTCATAGGCGGCGATCCGCGTTTCCGCGTACAGAATGGCCGCCCGTTCTCCCACGGGGCTCTCCCCCCTCTCGGCAAGTCCTTTCAGGATCGCGACGCCCGTATCGCGATCCCCCGCCTTGAGAGAGGCGATCGCCAGCTTGAGCCGAAGCTCCGCATCCTCTCCGGTCTGCGTTTCCTCCTTGACGGAAAAGAAGCGTTCCATCCCGGTCTTGGCCGCCGCCATCGCCCCGCTCTCTCCGGTCCGGACCCCTTCCTCGAACTTCTTCTCCGAGATCAACTTGAGCATGGCGACCATCTCCTCCCGGGCCTTTTCCCGAACCTGTGGAGGACGGGAACTTGCCCACTCTGTCCCTGGCCCGTACTTTTCCTCGAGCCGGAGGATGCGTGCGAAGGCCTGGTCCTCCTTCCCCGCCCGGAGGAGCGAATCCACCGCCTTCCTCTCGTACGTCAGCGCCTCGTCGTCATCCGCGAACCGTTCCGCCAGCACTCCGTAGACCATGGCGGAGCGACCTGCCTCCCCCTTCCTGTCCTCGTCTTTCCCGAGGGATAGCAGGAGAAGCCTTCCCCCGCAAACCCCGTCGCGGACCGGCGGATACGAGTCGAGCCCCTGGAGAGGACTGTCCCCCCACGCCCGCACGGCAAGGTCCAGGGCGGCCTTCTCGAACGGCGAGGGATCGTCACAGCGAAAAGACGGGTCGGAGAGTTGAGGGGAAAGCTCCCCTGCCGCGGCAGCCGCATCGCCGGTCTGGAACCGGAACCAGCCCAGCATGTACCGCGCAGCGGCCGCCGTGGCGAACTCCGGGCTCCCTGCGGCTTTTCGATACAGCGCTCTCGCGTCGGACAATCGCCCCGCCAGCAGGGCCTCGTGCCCCATCCGGACGGCTATTCTCCCTGCGAACGGCGACGAGGAAAATTCCCGGAGAAACTTCTCCGCTGCGGATCGCGCACCGGGATCGCCCATCAGGATCCTGAGGGAAACGACCAGATAGGCCGCTTCCTCTCCCAATTCCCCGGAATGCCCAACCTCTTCGAGGATCGGCAGGACCGAGCCGATCACTCCCTTTTCCCTTCCTCCTGCCGCCCTGCCCGGATACGGTTCCCACCGGTCCTCCCCCTCCTCCAGGAAAGACCCGATCTGGACGGCGCTCTCCACCCGGTCGCGGATGGAAAGGGAATCTCCCCGGATATAGGAAACTGCCCTTTCCAGAGAGGCCCGAGCCTGCTGCTGCCCGTCGGCCGTCTTTTTTCCCCGGAGGGACCGTGCCTGCCACACGAGACCGTCTGCGATCTGGCGGGAAACCACGGGACGGAGCGCCGCGATCTCCAGTTTTTTCCTTTCCCAGGAGACGATTCTCGCCTGCTCCTCCAACGCGATCACCGAGGGCAGCAGGGATCGGAACCCCTCCCCGTCGGTTGCCAGTGCCCGACGGACCGTGCTCTTGAAGGCTTCCTGCGCACGCTCCGCCTTCGGCTCCTTTTCCCGGAGGATATCGAAATGCCGGTCCGTGAACGCCCGAACTTCCCGGGATGCCTCCCGGAGGGCGTCCAGCTCCAACAGATACCTGCCCATGTCCTCCAGAAACCGGGAGACGGGTACCCCCTTCCCGACAGTCTCCTCGATCCCCGCGACGGCCGACTCCCTGCGTTCATATATCCTTCGCCTGATCGCGCGAATCTCCGCGTGGCTTTTCTCCAGACCGGTCAGGAGGCGGTACCGGTCGATGGGGTGCGCGAGGTTCTCAAAGATATCCAGTTTTCTGGCGAGCTCTTCGACGAGCGTGTCGACCTCGACGCCCTCCAGGGTCACCTGTTCGATCGTCCGGATGATCTCCTCCACCTGGGACCGGGAAAGAACCGCCACCTCGGACCCCGCAGGCGATCCCGGCACCGATCCCCGGGCGCGCAGGATGGAGTGATCGATGAACAGCAGTTCGACGAGAAGCTCGACGACCTGCTCCCCCTCTGTCTCCGGAACCACAGCGGTGAAAGCTGGAATGAGAGATCGGAGGGACCGGTGATTCTCGACCTGCCTGCGGAGGAGAACGACCGGCTCGTAGGGAACGACCGCTTCCGTCACGGGGGCCGTCGACGAGCCAAGGGACGATTGAATCTTCTCCTCGGCCCGGTTGAAATGGTCAACCGCGGCGCTGAACTGCCCGCTTTCCCGGGAAATGCCCCCCTGCAGCATCGCCAGGAGAATCTGCTTCCTCACCGGCCATCGGGCGATCGTTTCCGGAGATACCTCCCAGTCGCGTGACCCGCCGCCGCTGTCCGCCGCCGCCCGCGCGATCGCCACGATGGGGTCCCCCCCGTCGCCCGGGAGGGATGCGAGAAGGGGCGCCGCCTCACCGGGGCGCCCGAGGGTCAGGAGAAGCTCGGCCTGTGAAAGGGTAACACGGTGCGCAAAAGCTCCCGCTTCCCCCCGTTCCCGGAGGATCTCACGCACGCGGTCGAATACCTGCGCCGCGGATTCCTCGCGTCCTTCCTCGGCGGCGATCTGTCCCACGGCGAAGAGGGCATAGGGATAATAGAAGCTCTCCTTTTTCGTTTGGGAGAAGATCGACGACGCCTCGGCAAGCCTCCCGGACTGCCGCAGGCCCGTCCCGAAGGAATAGATCACCGGGGGGGTCCCGGCCCCGTTCCGGATGGCTGTCTCG
>Ga0209536_100015707_pt1 | contig 10797 bp, 8 predicted proteins | sample DeeMarSeWOR28_12_FD_187461 | JGI IMG/M metagenome (GOLD analysis project Ga0209536, IMG submission 187461) | Marine sediment microbial communities from White Oak River estuary, North Carolina - WOR-2-8_12 (SPAdes) (version 2) | ecosystem: Environmental > Aquatic > Marine > Intertidal zone >...
CCGTCGAGTACGCCCTTATGCACCGCGGTTTGCATTTCCGCTGTCTTGACCACGGCGCCAACGCCGAGCAGGTCGATTTTCAGCGAGCCGCCGGACATCTTGTTGACGCGGTCGACGTAATCCTGGGCGAATTCGAGAAAGATACCGCCGCCCCATGCCGCCTGGACTTTCAGTACGACGGGGCTCGCGCCCACGGATATATTGGGAAACGACGCGGCGGCTGCTCCGCCCGCGATCGCGGCGGCGCCTGTAGTCAGAAATTTGCGACGTGATGTCGTTGCTTCGGTCATATTATTAATCCTCTTTTTTGGCTATCGAGTTATGAGAGGCGATTATTTTATTGTCAAAGCGGTTACGCGGAACTACTGGTTACGGGCAACCTGGGTTTAAATCGCCGATCCTGCTCCTGATTTTGCAAGTGAGACTGGAGTGGAGATTAAACCACAAACGGCGCGTATATTGTATACCAGCAGACGTTATTACTGGCGCGACCACCGTTCTTCAGTGCTGCAGCAGGCAAAAGCTAGGTCGAGAGTATATGGCCAGAGTGGCCGAAAGCACAGTTCTTTTTGCCGTGTGCAACGCCGGCTAGGCAACCCTGTCGCCGGGCTCCTTGCCATTGAATATCGCCACCAGGTTGGCGATCGCGCGATATCCCATGGCGGCGCGGGTCTCGTGCGTAGCGCTGCCGATGTGCGGCAACAGGAAAACGTTGTCGAGTTCGCGATAGCCGGGATGGATCGCCGTGGGTTCGCCGTTGAACACATCGAGGCCGGCGGCGCCAATGGTTCCGTCGCGCAGCGCAGCCACCAGGGCCTCGTCGTCGATGACGCCGCCGCGAGAAGTGTTCACCAGGATTGAATCGGCGTGCATCAGCGCGAGCCGCTCGCGATTCATCAGGCCCTGGGTGTCTGCCGTCGCCGGACAGTGGATCGACAGCACGTCGATGTTAGCCAACAGCCCCTCCACGCTATCGTGATAAATGGCGTCGTCGGCCTGCTGCGCATCGAGGGGCCTGCGATTGTGATAGTGAATCGCCATCTCGAAACCGCGCCCGCGGCGTGCCACCACCTGGCCGACCCGGCCCATGCCGAGGATGCCGAGGCGCTTGCCGGTGGTCTGGCGGCCGACCATGAAGTCGGGGCTCCAGTCTTTCCATTGTGCACTGCGCACCAGGCGCTCGCCTTCGCTAGCGCGGCGCGCGGCGCCGAGCATCAGCAGTATCGCGATTTCCGCGGTGGCATCCGATAGCACGTCGGGGGTGTTGGTGACGATAATGCCTTTTTCCCGGGCCGCGTCCAGGTCGACGTGATCGACGCCGACCGAGAAGTTGGCGATCGCCTTTACGCGCGCGGGTAACTGGGCGATGGTTTGCGCGCTGAATTTCTCGGTGTGGCAGGGCAGGATCGCATCGGCCCCGGCGGCGAGTTCGAGCAGCTCGGCGTTGCTGTAGAGGCGGTCCTCGGGGTTCAGCAGGGTAGTAAAGTGTTCTGCGAGTTTCTGTTCCACCACGCCGGGCAGGCGACGGGTTACCAGTACGACAGGTTTGTTGGCCATCTTGTTCTCAGTTTACTAAGGTTCAGGTAGACGGCGTTGCGTTCATCTCGCGATAGAGTCTGCGCGCCATCCGCGCGCTGACGATAACGGCTAATATCAGCAGTGTCCAGAGCAGCCACTTTTTCCACGGCAGCGTGGCCGCCGGGGCGAGGCGCGCGCGGCCGCCGGATTCCTCGATTGCGCCGAGCGCAACCGCCTCGGCGTCCTCTTGCGCCTGCTGCAGACTGCCCTGCAGGATGCTGCGCAGATCGCTGACCGGGCCGTCGCTCAGGTAGTTACCCCAGGCGAGGCGATAGGGTCGCTTGCCGTCGCCGAGAAACAGCAGCTGGTACTGCGGGTAAATCAATTCGATTGTCGGGGCGGCGCCGAGCGCAGAGTTGCTGGTAAAACTGAGGCTGCGCAAGTCTTCGCGGCGCAGCCTGATCGGCTGGTTCGCGCGCACGTCGCCGGCACTGATGTTGTGCTGACGGAATTCGCGCTGAATCAGCCTGCGCTCGTCGGATTTCCCCCAGGTGGCATAGAGCTGTCCGGTTATCATGCTGTTGGGAGCCGCGGGGATGATGCGTAGCGCTTCGGCCGGGACCTTCGACGGGTAAGAGACACTGTAGAATTCGTGCTCGCCTTCGCGCTCGGCCTGCGTGTCGAGGCGGTAGGTCAGTACCGGGGCCGCGATATCCTCGCGGTAGTGCCCGACGACTTTTTTCAGCTCGAAGTGGGTAACGTCGTTGACCGGGGTCAGCCGCAGGTAACGGTATCCGCGCGGAATATCGTCGATGCTGCGCCAGCTTTGATCGCTCGATGCGCGGTTGGTGAGGCTCTTGCTCGCCTGGATGACGCGCATCTGGTCGAGAGCATTACCGGCTTCCACGCGCAGTTCGAGGATTTGATCGACCGGTTGCTGCGTCCACTGCAATTCGATGCGCTGGTAGGCAGGGGTGATTTCGTCCGCCGTCAGTTCGACCAGGTAATCCGTATGCTTTGACTCCAGCGGGACGCTGCGGGTGATCTCGAGCTCGGTGAGTGAACCGGCCTGCTGGTTCTGTTCAAGCGTTCTCACGGTTTTCGAGTGCAGCCGCTGGAAGCGACTGAATTCATGAAACGACAGGCTTCGATTCATTTCGCGCGCGGAGGCGGGCGCACGGGTAATGCTGTGAACCAGTGGTCTGCCATCGGCATTGAACACGGCGAGGTCGCCCAGGTCGGCACGGGTCAGGGCGAGGATGACCTCCAGCGGTAAGTCCACGCGCTGCAGCGGCTGTTCGGCAGCATCGATATCCGCCTGGTAGGCATAGTCCGAAGATGCCGCGAATGCCGTTGATGGACCCAGCAACAGCAACACCGACAGCGCGTGTTTGAATTTACGCATGCGCGGATTCTCCGGCATCGAGATCTTCGTCTCTGTGTGGCGGGATCGGTGAGAAATAGCCGGTTGCCACCAGCAGACTGCCGACCACCAGGAAGGACACGATGCGTTCCACGGTGCCACTGGCGCCGAGGTCGACGAAGAACATCTTGACCAGCACCACACCGACCAGCGCGGCGCCGGCGATCCACGGCCGGCGCATCAGCCGGCGCGAGGCGAGCAGCATTGCCGACATGCCGATCACGGTCCACAGAATCGAAATGGCGCTCTGTACGCGGGTATCGCCTAGCAGTGTCGGCAGGTCGAAGGGAATGTCGAGGTAATGGTGCAGGCTACGCGTGAGCACCGCGGTCAGCCAGACGAAACTGTATGCGGCGAGCACGGCGAGAAGCTGTTCGCGCTGCGCCCCGGCGGCTGGCGTCAGCAGCCGGAGGCTGCCCAGCGCCAGCAGCACGAAGGCGATCTGGCTGAGGTCGAGCGGGTTGATGAAGGGCAGGTAGTGCAACGGCGTGGTGTCGCCGCTGTTGGTCAGGTTCATCAGCAGGCCCCAGATCAGCAACAGGGTGGACAGCGTGGCGATGACGGCCAGTTGCAGGCGGCTGCCGAGGCGTTTTATCGCCGGCAGGTCCTGGCGCTGGGCAACGCGTATCATCATCAGGGGTAACAGCGCAAACAGCGCGTCCCAGGCTTGCCCCTGCAGGTTGAGTCGATGATCGAGCAGCCAGGTCAGTTCGAATGACAGGATCAGGGTCGCCAGAGTCACCAGCCCGGTATGCGATGCGGTGATTATCCAGCCCGGCCAGTCGAGCGCTTCCAGCTTGCAGATAATCCAGTAGCCGGCGGCGAGCGCGATTATCCACGCATACAGGTCCGGCTTGATCAGCAGGTGCCCGTTGTCGAGCAGCGAATACAGCGCAATCAGCATGATTACGGGCAACAGCAGGGCCGCGCTGACCGCTGCCGGCATCCACTGCCAGGCGCGCACCCGATCCAGCCAGGTGAGCAGGGCCGCAGTGCCGGCGAACAGCAGCAGGGTGGCGGCGAGCTCGTGTTGCAGGTACACGTCGATCTGCAGCAGTGCGCTGACCAGCCACCAACCCAGTGCCCAGACGAAGAACGCGAGGTGAATCCTGCGCAACCTGAAATCGGGCCGCTGCAGGTACAGCATGCGCGCGGAAATAAAAGCGCCCAGCGCGATGAACACGCCGCCGAGAAAAGCCGGGTTGAACCAGGCGGTGGTGCCGACGTCGTCGACGTTGCGCAACAGGAACAGCAGTCCCGCGCCGAACTGCAGCGCGATGGCGAAACACTGTGCGTAGAAGCGCCGCTGGCGAATCGACACCCACAAGATGCCGGCCGCTTCGAGCGCCCAGGCGGCAGTGGTCCAGTGCCCATCCAGCGTATAGGGTATCGCCAGCGTGGCGAACACCACGCCTATCGCCAGCATGGCCTCGGCCAGCAGGCGGAAATCCTCGCCAATGCGCTGCCAGGCAAAGCGCGCCAGCAACAGGTAATACAGGCCCATGCCCGCCGCGGCGACGGCGATACCGTAGTCGAACTGGCGCAGCATCACCATCAACAGGCTGGAAACCACGACCGGGGTGCCGAACACCAGCGTGCCATCCACCAGGCCGGTAAGGTGCCCGGGCTGACGCAGCGCGTAGAACATCGCGATAAGACTGTACATCAGTAGAAACAGCACCAGGAAGGCGCCGGCGGGCAGCCAGTCCTGCGGCTGGTAACTACCGGCGACCCAGAGCGCAAACACGCCGAAGGTAAACACGAAGCCGAGCAGGTTGAGCGCGCGCCAGGCGCGGTACCAGGCGATCGCGAAAACGGCCGCATTCAGCACCGCGTAGTAGCTGAACAGGCCGATGTAGTTGCCACTCCCGGAGGAGGCCAGCAGCGGGGCGAGGAATCCGCCGAGCACGGCGCAGATGGCGAGTGCGCGTGAATTCTGCAGCAGTGACAGCGCCACGGCCGCGGCCGAAAACAGCACCAGCAGGACAAAGGTGAGCAAAGGCGGCAGCAGGTCGGCGAGACGGAATGCCGCAAAAATGGTGATGTAGACGACGCCCATGCCGGCGCCCTGCAGCAGCAGGGCGTAGATCGTCCTGCTGCGTCGCAGCCGCCAGCCGAACAGCAGCAGGCCCATGCCGCCCGCAGCCGCGCCCATAAAACGGAATTCGAGCGGAATACTCGAATTCTCGGCCGCATACTTGAGCAGGAAGGCGACGCCAAAAAATAGCACCAGGATGCCGATGCGCACGAACAGGTTACCGTCGCTAAAGTATCCGGCTACTGCCCGCGCAACGCGGCGCAGAAAGTTGTCGAAATGATCGCCTGCATTCGGTTTAGGCGCGCTCGCCGGCGCGTCGTTACGCGGACCTGGCTGCGCGCCGGCTTGCTCGATCGCCGCCGGGGTCTCCGCGCCTGCCGGCGTTGTGGATGGCATTGCAGTTTTTGCATCGACGACTTGCCCGCCTGCCGCGCCCGTTTGCGCTGCCGCGTACCCGGCAGGCTGTGGCGGGGCGACGGTGGCATCCGGGGTTTCAGTTGCCGCGATCGGCTGCCTTACGGCGGACCGTTCGGGGGAGACCTGAAGTTCACTTATGCGCGAGTCGAGGCGGTCGATCTGCCGCTGCATGCCCGCCAGTTTTTTACGCGTGACGACAATCAGTATCACCGCCGCGACGGGTAGTCCGATTACCGTGAGTACGGTCAGGACGACAAAGAAACCGAATGAATCCATTTGCTAGTCTCCGTGAGCCTGTCGCCGCGTGGCAGTCGGTGGCAGGTGCAGGATGCAGGTTATGTTCGGGATGGCCGTTGCGGATCTGTGTCAGTGCTGCCCGTAATCAACCAAAACTGTCAAAAGCATAGTTGCCCGGTGCCATATAACAATGCGTTTTATTAAATGTATCGAATAGTGGTACCGATCAGGCTGTATATTGAGCTGCTGCGCCATCTGTTAATGCCATCCGCTCGCAGGTAGAATGGCGCCTCGATCTCACCAGGCGGCGATGCAACCGCGTCCGTAACTCGCATGCAAAGCAAATATGCCCGCATAATCAACTTCCTGTACGGTCCGTGGTTCCGGATCATCGGTGTTTTTTATCGAACCTACAGCGCAAATCGCGCTCGACTGGCGCGTTTCAAGGCCAACCAGGGCGTTGCCTGGTTACTGCGCATGTTGACGGTTGTTTTTTTCGTCGCCTGGATCCTGATCTGGTTTTTCGCCTCCGACGAGGATCGCTCGCGGCTGAGCGATGAAGTCAGGCAAACCATTGGGGGTTTCAACGCGCCAACCGGTCAGCCGGAATCACCTCAGCCCGCGGCAGATTGAAACTGGCTGGATACGATCAACAGTAGGCCGATGACGGTGAGAGCGCCGCCAACGACGGCGAGGCGCGCGATCGGTTCCGAGTGCGCGACGCGCGCAAGGCGAAGACTCTCGAGCCGGTCTTTCAACCAGAACAGGCCGATTATCGTCACCACCAGGCCGACACCGATCAACACCAGGTAAATTCCCAGGCGCATTAGTTGGAGCCTCGCCGCGATGCTGTGCTCGCGCGCAGGCTGCGGTTTCGCCAGAGCATGTGGTTGGTTTCTCGTTCGTGGTATTCGAGGCGACAGCATAAATTCAAACTTTCATTTAGCAAACGATTTCTGATGTCCCCTGGTTACCCGCGTTTATACCGGCCCTGTTTATCGAAGATGCCCTGATTTCTCACCGGTTAGGATGCCGGCGCGTCGCAAAATGCCCAGCCGCTTGCAGCGCAGGTTTCGTCACTGCATGAATTGATGTAAATTAATCCGGCACCGACAGTTAATTAAATGCGCCGCGGCTGGATATCCGAGCTCCGACGCACTCGGCGTTTTAACATTACCTGGATGACATCATGAGCCAGACTCCTACTCATTCAACTGCAGGTTACAACGGCTACCGCGCGCCGCAGCGTGGTGAGAGTGACGAACTGCTGGTGCGTACCGCCGCCGGCACGCCCTGCGGCGAATACCTGCGCCGCTACTGGCAGCCGCTGGCGCTGACGAGTGAGGTGAGCGACGTGCCACGGCTGGTACGGGTGCTCGGCGAGGAACTGGTGCTGTTTCGCGATCGCTGCGGACGCTACGGCCTGGTGCACAAGCAGTGTCCGCATCGGCGCGCGTCGATGGAATTCGGTGTTTGCGAAGATGCTGGAATTCGCTGTTGCTACCACGGCTGGCTGTTTGACGTCGATGGCCAGATTCTCGAGATTCCCGGTCAGCCGCAAAACATCGCCGACCTGGTAAAGCGTCAGACCAGCCTCGGCGCCTATCCGGTCAAGGAGTATCGCGGATTGATCTTCGCCTACCTCGGGCCGATCGAGGCCATGCCGGAATTTCCGGTCTACGATACGCTCGAGATTGAAGGGCAGACCCTGGTGCCTTACCGCGCCGACTATCGTTGCAACTGGTTGCAGGTGCTGGATGCGATCCTCGATCCGATTCACACCAGCTTCCTGCATTCGCGCATGAGCCGCACACAGTTCTCCGAGGGCATGGGCGAACTCGGCGAGCTGCTGTTCTACGAGCGCGAGATGAGTTTTCTGGGCGCCAACGTACGCCGCGTGGGTGAGCACGTGTGGGTGCGGGTGAACGAACTGGTGTTGCCTAACTATACCCAGGCCGGCGCCGCCTTCTCGGCCGATGGCACGCGTCCGATTTACTACGGACGGACCGCGTTTGCGCGCTGGGTGGTGCCGATCGACGATGAAAACACCACCGCCTTCGCCTGGGCGATATTCGGCGAGCGCGCCGACCCGGAGGCCTATAACACGCCCGAGGGTCCGGAGCTGATCGAGCAGGGTGAGCTGATGGATCGTCCCTACGCCGAGCGGCAGCGCTTCCCCGGGGATGCCGAGGCGGTGGAGGGCATGGGGCGCATCGCCGATCAGAAACTGGAGCACCTGGTGCCGAGCGACAAGGGCATCATCCAGTATCGAAAAAAACTGCGCAAGCTGTGCCGCGATCTCGAGGCCGGCAGCGAGCCTGCCCGGGTTACCGATTTCTGGCAAAACCCGATCCCGACCTATGGAGGGGACAGCGTTTTGCGCATGCCGGCGCGGGCCGGCGATGACGCAGCGCTGCTGGTGGAAATCGGCGAGCGCGTTATGCAAATGCAGTTCGATGCCGAAGCGCTCGTCGGCGACGAGCGCGATCGGGCGGTGATCGACGCGATGAAAGCTTACGAGGCGGATTTCCGCTTGTGACGATCAAGCTGCACATCAAGAACAATCACGCGGGTCCGGACACTTTTCCGTCGACGCCCGAAAGCGAGCCGGTTTTCACCATATCCATGGACAGGTATCGCGAGGTGGCGGCACGCTATCCCGAGCTCGCGAAGCGGCTCGAGGTATTCGTCGACTGGGACACCGACCACTGGGTCGAGTCGATGCGCGATGCCGAGGTGCTGCTGACCTGGGATCTGCCAACCGAAAACCTCGCCGAGATCGCGCCGCGGCTGAAGTGGATTCACTGCATCGGCGCCGGCGTCGAACACCTGTGCCCGATGGATTGGGTCCCCGCCGGTGTCACCATCACCAACAACAAGGGTGCGCATGCCGACAAGGCCGGCGAGTTCGCGCTGATGGCGGTGTTGATGCTGCACAACAAGATGCCCGCGATACTCAGCAACCAGCGCAGTGCCACCTGGAACTCGTTGTTTTCGACGCCGATCGCGGGCAAGACGGTCGGCCTCATCGGGGTTGGCAGTATCGGCGGGGGAGCGGCCACGCAGCTTGACAAACTGCCGCTGCACATCATCGGCGTCAGCCGTCACGGCAAGCCGCACCCCCATGTACACGAAATGGTGGCAATGGATCGGCTCGACGCCGTGCTGCCGCGCATGGATTACATCTTCGTGTCGCTGCCGTCGACGCCGGAAACGCGTGGCCTGTTCAACCGCGAACGGCTGCAATCGCTGAAAACCGGAGCGGGCATCATCAATGTCGGGCGGGGTTCGACCTTCGACTACCAGGCGCTGGCACAACTGCTCGGCGAGGGACAGTTGTCCGGCGCGATCATCGACGTGTTCGACGAAGAACCGTTGCCGTCTGATTCACCGTTGTGGTCAGCGCCTAATTTCGTGGTGACCCCGCACGTTTCCGCCGACGACGGCGACAGCTATGTGCCCATTACGCTGGAACTGTTCTTCGACAATTTACGGCGATACCTGGCAGGCGAGCCCCTGCGCAACGTGGTGCGCCCGGAACTGGGGTACTGATACGCGGCATCGATCGACTGCTGCTCTGTTTTCGCTGCTTTATCATTCAACCGGGCTCACTCCGGTCGCGGGATCGCGACAAACGTAGAATCGATGCATTCACCAAGAGGCCCTGATCGGCGACTGGCTAGCGTGGCTCGATCAGGGCGGAAGCGGCAACCGCGGCTGGAGCGGAACCCGCCCCGGCGATCGCCAATTCCTGTCGCTATCAAAGCAGCGCGGCCTGCGGTAGTCTTGCCGGCTGAACAGCGACTCGAACAATGTCATGGAATCACGATCCGGTTTACGCCCCGTAGTAATGCTGGTACTGCTGGGGGGCAGCTGGGGCCTTTATTTTTCGATGCTGAAGGTCGCCGCGCTGTCGGGAATCAGCTATACCGGCATTCTCACCCTGACGACCGTGGGCGTCGCGATCGGCATGAGCCTGATTGCGCTATTGCGCGGGCGCAAGCCGGAGTTCACGCTCGCGCACGTCGTGTTTTACCTGGTTTGCGCGCTCACCGGATACCTGGTGCCGATGATTGCCGAGCTGTTGGTGATCGCGCACATGCCGGCCGGCGTGCTGGCGCTGATCGTCAGCATGGCGCCGCTGTCGACCCTGCTGCTGGCGTGGCGCATGCGCACCGACGACGTCAGTCCGACGCGAATCGCTGGCATTACGCTCGGCGCCATCGCGATTTTCGCCATCCTGCTGCCCGACGCGCACCTCGGCGAGGCGGTTGCCTGGCACTGGCTGCTGCTGGCCCTGGTCGTGCCGGTCAGCTACTCGCTGCATCACAATTTCGCCTCGCGCAGCTGGCCGAAGGGTTCCGATTCTTATCAGGTGGCCTGCGGCGAGGCAATCATCGCCGCGATACTCCTGCTTACATTTTCCAGTTTCAACTGGCAGTGGCAGGATATCCAGGCCTGGAACCGGGGCCACAGCGCGATCCTGTTCATGGCGTCGATTTCGTTGATCGACATCTGGATTTACTTCGAGTTGATTCGAATCAAGGGGCCGGTTTATACCTCGCACGCGAATTACTTCATGGTGATCAGCGGGGTTTTATGGGGTATGGTGATGTTCGCCGAGCGTCCGAGTCCGCTGATGTGGATGAGTGCCGTTTTACTGATCGCGTCGCTGTACCTTGTCGGCCGCAAGAGTAACGCTAAACAGGAGAGCTGTGCCCGTGAGAACCAGGTTTAGTGGTATCGCCGGCACTAGTCATAACCTCGCCTGCGCCAACGCCGTGACCCTGTAGACGCGCGTTCTCCGCCAGGCCTGTGCGGGCGGTATCAAGTCCGAGGCGGTTTTATTTTTTGATTGAAGCGCTGCGCTTCATTTTTTACGCGGAAGGTTCGACATGTCGAAATGCAAACAGATCGCCGTCGGCGGTATGCAGCACGAAACCAATACTTTTGCGCCGCACCTGGCGCCTTACTCGGCCTTCGAATGCGCCGACAGCTGGCCTGGCCTCTGCGCCGGGCCGGCGCTGTTCGAGGTCATGCAGGGGCTCAATATTCCACTGGCGGGTTTTATCGAGCAGGCGACCGAGGCCGGCCACGAATTGCATCCGTTGTGCTGGTGTTCGGCGGAACCGAGCAGTTACGTTACCGACGATGCCTTCGAGCG
>Ga0209536_100015708_pt1 | contig 10796 bp, 5 predicted proteins | sample DeeMarSeWOR28_12_FD_187461 | JGI IMG/M metagenome (GOLD analysis project Ga0209536, IMG submission 187461) | Marine sediment microbial communities from White Oak River estuary, North Carolina - WOR-2-8_12 (SPAdes) (version 2) | ecosystem: Environmental > Aquatic > Marine > Intertidal zone >...
CCCTGGTACTGCAGGAAAAAAGGGACTGAGACCTGGATCAAGATCGGTGAATCCTCTGATCAAGATCAAAGCTTCGCGGTTCCCTGGGATACAAAAACCCTGGAAAATGGTGAATATCAAATATTGGGGTTAATGCATGTCTCGGTAAAGACAGAAGACGAGGAGGTCATCGTTGCCAGACAAAATATGGTGGACGTTGTGGTTGAAAACTAGGTTGAATGGAATTTTCAAAAGTCGCCCACCCGGACCCCTCAGCCAAATGGGGTGACTAAGAATACCAAATCACAGATGACAATGATCAAGGTTTCAGTGTTCAGTGTTCAGGTTTCAGCTTCGATGTTTCTTTTTCTTGACACCTGAAACCTGACAGCTGACACCTGGAACAGGAAAACTTTGCTGCAAACAATTCATAACAGAACCTCTCCTCTACGCTTTCCGCAGGATCCCATCCTCTACAACAGCATCGAACTCGATCCTGACCGGGCCTATTTCATTTACGTGGGGGAAATAAAAGCTTACGGACTCAATCCTTTTTTGATCCCTGTACTTGAACAAATCTACGGACGTCCGGTGGACTGCATCGCCATTGTGCCGGACGTTCTAGCCAGTTATCCGTACTCCAACCTGGCGGTTTTGAACAGCAAGTCATATCAGTACCATCTCAGCACGGGGTTACTGGTTAATTGCCGACCCAGCCCCGGGGAATTTGCTAATGAAGTTTCCTCTAGCTTCCTGGCCCAAGAGCTACTGAAGACTATCCTCCGTGAGCAAGATTTTGTCTTCATTCATATGTTTGCAAGCCGGCCTGAGATGAACCTGATAGACGGTGAGAAAGTACTGCTCCTTGGTCCGGATCCTACTCTGGCACACCATTTCAACAACAAAATCATCCAATACCAAATGGCCTGTCAGTTGAGGATACCCGTACCCGAAGGTTTTTGTTGTAATTGCCTGGAAGAGGCCTTGGATTCGGCCCAGAGCTTTTTCCGCTCTGGTGAAGAGGTCTTTGTCAGTGAGGCCTACAGTGCAGCGGGGAGCAACAGCGCTTTCGTTTGCAACTGTGAAGAAATTCAAGAGCGATTTATTGAGACGGAGCAACCCTATCTGGTGACCCGGCGTGTCCCGCACAGTCACGACCCAACCGTACTGGCTGTGGTAGCGAATGAAGAGGACGTTTATGTGGCGTCTGTTGCCGACCAAAAAATGGAGGAAAACCGATTCCGAGGATCCACCTTTCCCACTGTGCTGAACAAGGACAGAGTAGAACAAATCAAAGAATATACCAGGGTGGTGGGAAGATATATGGGTGCTCAGGGTTATCGGGGCATCTTTGGTTGTGACTATATCGTCGATGATAGTGGGCAGATCTACTTTGTAGAGGTGAACGCTCGCAAGCAAGGAACCACATTGGAGTCAACCCTCACCATGCTCCATCGCCTCCCCGGACATCCCAGTCTTCCTGAGATTGAATTCTGTACCATCACAAGGGGAAAGCTCCCCCGAGGACTTATAGAGATGGATTCCACCGAATCTGATCTTTGCTGGGGAACATACAATGTCAAATGCCAGGAGGATGTTCTGGCCATTCGCGACATCCCACGCCTACGCAATGAGACGGAAGCCTTTCGTAGAGTTTCTGCGAGTGCAGAAGATCTAACCTGTGCTATTGTTGAGGATTACGTGGGTGCTGGTGTCCACCAGCGCGCCGGTGGGTTTGTCGGCAGATGCATCTCGGTGGGTAAAACCTTGTCTGGGGTGCAGCAAACACTGGAGGAGAAAGAACGTGAAGTCAAATCCAGCGCCCTTCCCTGGAATTTAGACACGGATATTTCCGCTACGAGGAGAATACCAATGAAAGAATCAGCGGTGAAAAAAGAGTCTCCGCTCCATGACCCAATGGAAGTACCTTCTGAAGACCGGGAAGTTGCCCTTGCCAGGTCGGCAGAAGTAAAAGGACTTATTGCAGATTTCCTGGAAGTTAGAAACACGATTCCCACTGGTCTCAAACTCGAAAAGGAGTACACAGAGGCCAAAAAAAGAATCCTGAAAGTCTTGGGCGGTAGAGAGAAGGACTGGCATAATTACAGATGGCATCTCAAGAACCGCATCGAAGACGTGGAGACTCTTGGTAAAATAATCCTGCTCACTCAGAAGGAGATGCGAGAGATCCGCAAGACAAGTGAGCGCTACCGCTGGGGCATCTCCCCCTACTATGCCAGCCTCATTGACCCCACAGACAAAAAATGTCCTGTGCGACTGCAGGCGGTTCCCAGCATCAGGGAACGACTGGATACATCTGAGATCAAGGATCCCATGATCATCAAGTATAACTCCCCTGCGCCCCTGATCTCCAGACTCTACCCAGACAGGCTGATCATCAATGTCACCAATATGTGCTCCATGTTCTGCCGTCACTGCTTGCGGAGGAAAGACATAGGACACGATGATTTGATCTACTCCCGTTCCAAATTGCGCCAGGCACTGGCATACATCAGGGAAAACCCGGAGATCAGGGATGTACTTCTCACCGGAGGAGACGCACTGTCCTTGAGCGACGCTCAATTGGACTGGATCCTGAGCGAGCTTGATAAGATTCCATATGTGGAAATAAAACGGCTGGGCTCGAGAATGCCCTGCGTCCTCCCCCAAAGAATCACGCCTGCACTGTGCCGGATGCTTGAAAAGCACGATCCGGTCTATCTCAATACCCAATACAACCACCCCAAGGAGATTACCAGGGAGGCACGTAAAGCTGCGGACATGCTCACCAAGGCCGGGGTTGTGGTACGAGACCAGACCGTGCTCATGAAGGGAATCAACAACGATCCACACGTGATGAAAGTGCTCATGCATGAGATGCTCAGGATCAAGGTGGCTCCTTACTACATTTTCAATTGCAAGAAAGTTGAAGGTATCCGCCATTTCCGCACCTCAATTCGAGAGGGCCTGAACATCATGGAACACCTGCGCGGCTACACCTCGGGCATGGCGGTTCCCACCTACATCATCACAGCACCAGAAGGTAGAGGGAAGACTCCCATTGCGCCGCAATATCTCTTGAATACCAACTTCAACGGCGACGTGCTCATCCGCACGTGGGGCGGGCACGTCTTGCAGTACGAAGATGAAAAATCAGCCTAGCTTGGACGTACAAGAAATTAAGAGGATCGTCGGCTCTCTTAAAGAAGACCTTCTGGTGCTCCTGGATGAACTGGTTGCCATAAACAGCTACTCTCATAATACTGAGGGAGTTGCTCAAATGGCTGAGGCGGTGGGCGGGGCCCTTCCCTTTCCCCTTGAACTGCAACGTGTTACGAAACCTGAAAAAGAAACGCTCTGGACCTGTCGTTACGGCCCTTCCAAAAAAAATCCCATCCTCATGGTAGGACACCTGGATACGGTTTTTCCTCCGAGCACCTTCGACAGTGGTATGATTGTTCAAGATCCCTACCTGTCTGGCCCTGGTGTTGCTGACATGAAGGGGGGTCTTGCTGTGATCCTGGGAGCTCTCTGGGCTCTGGAGCGTCTGAAAGTTTTACCCAAGATACCTCTCTTGCTGGCCCTCAACGGTGACGAAGAAATCGGCTCCCCGAATTCCGGCCATAAGCTGGAGGAATTGGCTCGTTCCTGCCGGCTAGGTTTTGTCTTTGAGTGCGGTGGACCAGATGGCTCAGTGGTTACCTCCCGCCGGGGACTGCGCCGCTATTTGTTGAAGATAAAGGGCAAGGCCGGTCACGCCGGCAACATCCAGACAGCCAAGCAAAGTGCTGTGGTGGAACTGGCTCAGCAGATCTTGAAACTGGAAGGCCTTAATGACGTGGAGGCGGGCCTAAGCGTTAATGTGGGTTGGGTCAAAGGAGGCACGGCCACCAATATAATACCAGCAGAGGCCGAGGCTGAACTCGAAGTGCGTTTTCTCAGTCAGGAGCAGGGAGATGAGTTTGAGGAGCGCATTCAGAAACTGGCAAACTCCTCGCAAGAGTTCGGCCTTAAAACCAACTTTGTCAGGGGTCAGGCTCGCCCTCCCATGGAACATACCCCAGGTACTGCTCAGCTATTCCTAAAGGTGGCTCAGGTTGCCGCAAGGAATCAGATCATTTTGTCTGAGGAAGCCCGCTGGGGTGCTTCTGACGCGAATTTCTTGGCTGCAGTTGGACTTCCCACCATTGATGGTCTCGGTCCTGTGGGAGAGATGGACCACTCACAAGATGAAAGAATCGTAAAAAATTCTCTTTTCCAGCGGGTTGAATTGCTTGTCCATCTTCTCTGGGATCTTCGGGATTGGGCTTCCGAGCAGCCCTGAGCACATCCATGCCCGTGGCACCCGCCATCATCAGATCAGTAATTACCAGGTCGAAGGATTTGCTCTCCACCAGCTCCAAGAGTTGGATTTATCGGTATCTACAAATACACTTCAGTACACAGGTGAAGCCCATTGCCAGCAAAATAGGTTGACGAACCTTTTCCTTGAGGTATAAGTTGTGCATGTTTTGTCGCTGAAGGTTATTCCATCTATTTTTTTGTCTTTTTCCCGATAGCCCAATACGCTCGAGAAGATGGTGATGAGAGAGGAGATTTTGTATGGAAAAGAAAGAACTCGAACAGACGCTCGTGCTCATTAAACCGGATGCACTGAAGAATTCATTGACAGGATATGTGCTTTCTCAACTTTCCCAATTCCACACAGGCCTGCGCTTCGCTGGAGCCAAGATAGTTTGTGTCAGTAAGCTTCTTGCCGAGGAACATTATGCTGAGCATCGAGGGAAAATATTTTTCCCTTCGCTTATAGACTACCTCATGGGACTCATCCATTATGCCGAGGAGGCCTGGAAAAGAAGAGTAATCGCTTTAGTTTATCACGGTCTAGGGGCAATTCAGAAAACTCGGGATATTGCTGGCCCGACAAACCCTCACGTCGCCCGAGAGCAAAGCCCAGGATGCATTCGAGCCCTGGGTACAGTAGTCCCCATCATAGACGATACAGGAAAGGCGATCGGAGAGCGCATGGACAATCTCATCCACGCCTCCGCCACAAGTAGTGAAGCTGAACGAGAAATCAAGCTCTGGTTTCGACCCAACGATATCCCGCCGTTGATGCATGCCTACCCGATTGAGGTAAGCAAGGACCATTACTATTCCAAGGAAGGCAAACTGTATACAACATACGAGCCAGAAAGCATTTGCCTTATCGCACCTGGTGATGTTGCCTGGAAGTCTGATATGGATACACTGCGTCTGTTATCCCAAGGCTTGCCTACACCAACCTCTCTTGACGCAGTGATCGCCAAGTATCTCATTAACGTGGAACAGGAGAGTCATTAGTTTAGAATCAGGGTCGTGTTCTCTACTATGCTGTCAGAAGTAACTGGAGTTGTCCCAACAATGGGTACACAATTTTTCTTTGGGCAGCCCGATCGCATCCACCAAATCGTCCAGTCTCTGATACTGCAACGTCGTCAAGCGCAAACGTTTTCTAATTCCATCTACCATTTCAACATATTTTTTCGATCCTGGCGTATAATACTCGTCTAGATTTTCTTCATCACCGACTTCAATCTCGTTTATTACGCTCCGCCCGGCAAGGTCCAATCTGGATCTAGATGTTGAGAAGTTGAGAAATTCACACGGAAAGATCAAGGTCGGACATGCAGGTCGCATATGAACTTCACTGGCGCCGTAGTCAAACAATATCTGGATGTTATCCTTCAATTGAGTACCTCTTACGATTGAGTCTTCACAGAAGAGAATTTTCTTGCCCTCTATCATCGATCTGATAGGAATCAGCTTCATCTTGGCAACAAGGTCTCTCACCTCCTGGTTCTGGGGCATGAAACTCCGCGGCCATGTTGGAGTATATTTCACAAATGGTCTTAGATAGGGAATTTTTTTCTCGTTGGCATAACCGATAGCGTGTCCAATTCCCGAATCCGGAATCCCCGCGACAAAATCAACTTCAACGTCATCATTCCTCGCAAGTGCAGATCCACACCTATTACGCACAAATTCTACGTTGATTCCTTCATATTGGGTGGCGGGGTAACCATAATAGACCCACAGAAAGGCACAAATCTGCATCTTATCACCTGGCTGGTTGCGCTGCTCATAGCCGTCAGCCGTGAGAAAGATGGTCTCGCCGGGTCGGAGATGCTTCTCGACTTTATAGCCGAGGTTGGGGAACGCGCATGATTCTGAGGCCACGGCAAAAGCCCCCTCTTTTTTGCCAATTACAACAGGGGTCCTTCCCAGCCTGTCTCTGGCTGCGTAAATACCTTTCTGGGTTAGCAGCAGCATGGAGCATGAGCCTTGAATGGCTTCCTGAGCATTTCTTATTCCATCCTCAAGAGACTCTTCTTCGCAAATGAGCATGGACGCCAACTCGGTCGGGTTTATCACCCCTCCACTCGTTTCCAAAAAATGTCTTTTCTTCCTGAGCGCTCTTTGCTCAAGCTCTTCTGTGTTGTTAATCTTACCAACGGTGACGATGGCGAATGTCCCCATATGAGAGCCGATGAGCAGCGGTTGCGGGTCATTGTCGCTAATAATGCCAATGCCGCTATTTCCCCTGAATCTTGGCAGATCAGCTTCGAATTTAGACCTGAAGTAGTTGTTTTCGATGTTATGAATGGTTCTGCTAAACCCGGTTGAGCTGTATACCGCGAGGCCACCTCGCCTGGTTCCGAGGTGGGAATGGTAATCTGTTCCGTAAAACAAATCACTCACACAGTCATTCTCTGAGACAGTCCCAAATAACCCGCCCATGATCTGCTCCTCGCTTAGGTTAGAGTGAACCCGGATATTTCATGAATAGCAAAGATTCGTGAATAATGCAGGCTAGCCGATGCCCACATGATATTCCTGCAGGGACCTCACTGAATCCTTCCCGTGACGGTAGGCGGCAATCCCCCGAGCCGCGGCAAGGGCAGCAGCGAGCGTGGTGATATAAGGCACCTTGTATTGAATAGCTGCCTTCCGGATGTAGGAATCATCGTGTTTGCTCAGCTTGCCGCTGGGGGTGTTGATTACCAGATGAATCTCCTTGTTCTTGATCCCATCCACTATGTTGGGGCGCCCCTCATGCATCTTTAAAATGTGCTCAGATTGGATATCGTTTTCCGACAGAAATGTGTGGGTCCCTATGGTAGATTTGATCTTGAAGCCTAGGTTATCAAACTCCCGGGCAACCTCCAACACTGCCGGTCGATCTCTTTCAGACACGGTGATCAGAACGCTTCCCTCCGAAGGTAAAAGTTGCTGGGCGCCCTCTTGGGCCTTGTAAAAAGCGAGACCGAAAGAGTCGGCCATGCCGAGAACCTCCCCGGTTGATCTCATCTCCGGCCCTAGAAGTGGGTCAACCTCGGGAAACATGTTAAAGGGGAAAACCGCCTCTTTGACACCAAAGTGTGGAATTGCATGGCGCTTGAGGTCGAGGTCTGCAAGCCTTTTCCCGAGCATGAGCTGGGTGGCAAGTCGAGCCATGGAGATGTTGCAAACTTTTGATACTAGGGGTACGGTTCGCGAGGCACGAGGGTTGGCCTCAAGAATGTAAACGGTGTCATTGGCTATGGCGTACTGGATGTTCATCAAACCTACCACATTGAGCTCCACCGCAATCCTTCTGGTATATTCGTAAATGGTGTCTAGGTGCTTGGCGGGGATGCTGATAGGTGGGATTACACAGGCTGAGTCGCCGGAATGGATGCCGGCCAGTTCTATGTGTTCCATAACTGCCGGAACAAAGGCTTCGGTGCCGTCGGCAATGGCGTCCGCTTCAGCCTCGATGGCATCTTCCAGAAACTTGTCGATCAGAATGGGACGTTCGGGTGTAACATCCACTGCCACAGAAACATAGTGCTTGAGCATCTCCTCATCGTGGACCACCTCCATTGCCCGTCCGCCCAGTACGTATGATGGTCGCACCATGAGCGGATAACCGATTTCCTCCGCGACCTGGAGGGCCTCCTCCAGGGTGCTGGCCATTCCAGACGCTGGCTGCGGAATGGACAGCTTGCGCATCATCTGACGGAAGCGATCCCGGTCCTCAGCCAGATCAATGGTCTCCGGGGTGGTACCGATGATCCGTACCCCCGCCTGGGCCAGCTCATTGGCTATGTTGAGCGGGGTCTGACCGCCAAATTGTACGATAATGCCTTCCGGCTTTTCCTTCTCGTAGATACTCAACACATCTTCCACTGTGAGAGGTTCAAAATAGAGCTTGTCTGAGGTGTCGTAATCGGTAGAAACCGTCTCTGGATTACAGTTGACCATGATGGACTCATAGCCCTCATCCCGCAGGGCAAAGGCGGCATGGACGCAGCAGTAGTCGAACTCAATACCCTGACCGATACGGTTTGGACCCCCTCCCAGAACCATGATCTTGGGCCTTTCGCTCCTTCCAACCTTGTCGGGAGCGTTATAGGTGGAAAAATAATAGGCCGCATTCTCCACCCCACTTACAGGCACAGGCTCCCAGCCTTGCACCACTCCCAATGTGGTGCGCCGTAGCCTAATCTCAGTTTCAGGAACCTCGAGAATGTATCCCAGATAGCGATCCGAGAATCCGTCTTTCTTCGCTTGCACCAGCAGCTGATCAGGCAATTCCTTACCCTTGTACTGGAGAATCTGCTCTTCTAGGTCAACAAGTTCCTTCATCTGTTCAATGAACCAGGGCTTGATGTGGGTCTTCGCATAGAGATCATCTATAGTTGCACCTTTGCGCAACGCTTCGTACATGACAAATTGCCGTTCGCTCGAGGGCTCAGCCAGCAGTTCCATTAATTCAGCCAGAGACCGCTCATGGAAATCCTTGGCAAAGCCAAGTCCATATCGGCCGTTCTCCAGGGAACGGATGGACTTCTGGAAGGCTTCTTTGTAATTCTTGCCAATACTCATCACCTCGCCAACAGCGCGCATCTGGGTGCCGATCTTATCCTCGGCTCCCTCGAACTTCTCGAAGGCCCAGCGGGCAAACTTCACCACAACGTAATCACCGGACGGGGTGTACTTCTCAAGGGTTCCATCTCTCCAGTAGGGGATCTCATCCATGGTCATTCCGCCCGCCAACATGGAAGAGATGAGAGCAATGGGGAACCCGGTGGCCTTGGACGCTAGGGCGGAAGAACGTGAGGTTCTCGGATTAATCTCTATCACCACCACCCTGCCGGTCTTGGGATCATGGGCAAACTGAATATTGGTGCCGCCAATTACCTGGATGGCCTCGACAATGTCATAGGAATATTTTTGTAGCCGCTCTTGCAGTTGAGGATCGATGCTGAGCATGGGAGCGGTGCAATATGAATCCCCGGTGTGTACTCCCATGGCATCAACGTTTTCGATAAAGCAGACGGTAATCATCTGGTTCTTGGCATCGCGCACCACTTCAAGCTCCAACTCCTCCCATCCAAGAACCGACTCCTCCACCAGCACCTGGCCCACGAGACTAGCCGCCAGGCCTCGGCTGACAACGGTGCGTAATTCCTCGACGTTGTATACATGGCCGCCCCCCCAGCCACCCATGGTATAAGCGGGGCGCAGGACCACCGGATAACCAAGATCATCAGCAATTCTCTCAGCCTCTTCCACAGTGAAAGCTGGTGCGCTGTTCGGCATCTCGAGGCCGAGTTTTTTCATGGTATCCTTGAAGGCAATTCTATCCTCGCCACGCTCGATGGCATCCACCTGAACCCCGATAACCTTGACACCGTATTCTTCAAGCACCCCCGCCCGCGCCAGTTCCGAAGACAGATTCAGTCCAGACTGGCCACCCAGGTTGGGCAACAGAGCATCAGGGCGTTCCTTCCTTATTATCTCTTTCATTGACTTGAAATTGAGCGGCTCGATATAGGTGACGTTCGCCATACCGGGATCGGTCATGATGGTCGCGGGGTTGGAATTCACCAGCACGATCTCGTAACCCAGTTGTCTCAGTGCTTTACAGGCCTGGGTGCCGGAATAGTCAAACTCACAAGCCTGGCCGATGACTATAGGACCGGACCCGATAATCATCACTTTCTTGATGTCATCCCGCCTTGGCATACAAGTCTCCTCTTATTATGAGCTGCGATTTCTGCATGAGGGAAATTAACCCTAATGTTGCAAACCCACACCGGTAGAAACCGCTGCGCTCGCATGATAGCACGCCATCTGCGACCGTGCTCTGGACAGAATATCACGTACGGTCTCAAGTACGCTTCATCCTCTCCGAGCCTGCGCGCGGCCACATCTGCCCCACTCTGACGCGTTTTTCCACGGAGTAGGTTTGCAACATGAGGGTTGAGATACGGAGTAGTTTGAGGTTCGCTGGAATATTAGGAGAACAACCTTTGTGTGTCAAGCTAAAAGGATTAGCATATCTGTCAGGACCACTAATCGAAACTCAGGGATTTGAGATTTAAGATTGTAGACTTAAAAGCACTATACCTCCCGGTAAGGAATGCACATGTGCCTCAGGCTGCAATGTTATCCTTTTGCGGAAGCTGATGGGGTGATGGAGTGGTGGAGCATCGCAAAATATCAAATTCCAATACTCAATAACCAAAACAGATTTGGAATTTGGAATTTCGGTCGTTCTTATTTGTTTGATATTTGAGATTGATTTGGATTTTTTGGTCACTCCAATACTCCAATAAAGCTGGCAATCTTTCCCGGCAGAGCCATTGAACTCTGACCCCCGCAAGGCGCGATCCTGGACTGGTCCTGAGGACTAGCCCGGATATTTCATGAATTGGTGTCGCGAGACCGCGAAGATGGGCGTGCCACCTGGCAACCGCAGGGTGTTGGCGCCGAGGCGTACCTGAACG
>Ga0209536_100015709_pt1 | contig 10796 bp, 12 predicted proteins | sample DeeMarSeWOR28_12_FD_187461 | JGI IMG/M metagenome (GOLD analysis project Ga0209536, IMG submission 187461) | Marine sediment microbial communities from White Oak River estuary, North Carolina - WOR-2-8_12 (SPAdes) (version 2) | ecosystem: Environmental > Aquatic > Marine > Intertidal zone >...
CCAGTTCGAAGATCGCAGCTGTTTTCAACATTTTAGCAACGGAGGAGATTATGTCTGAATATCCATTGCCGGGATACCACTTTCAGGTCGAATGGGGCGGAACGCGACTTGGTTTTGCAGAGGTATCCGGTTTAGACATCCAGGTTCAAGTCATCGAGTATCGGGAAGGGATTAGTCCGGAATATTCCGCCATCAAAATGCCGGGCATCCCAAAATACTGCAATATCACCCTCAAAAGAGGCATCGTCGCCGGCGACAACGAGTTCTTTGACTGGATCAAGACCATCCGGCTTAACAAGGCAGAAAGAAGGGATCTGGTGATAAGCTTGCTGAATGAAAACCACGAACCGGCCATGGTCTGGAAAGCCAAAAACGCGTTCCCGGTCAAACTTGAAGGGCCGCTGTTGAAGGCCACGGGAAATGAGGTCGCCATCGAAACCCTCGAAGTCGCCCATGAGGGCCTCACCATTGAAAGTGAGGGGTAGGCGACTGATTTTTAATTCCAATCCGGCGACATTTAGAATCTCAAAATAATATCTTTGCTTTCAATCCAATACTGGCGTCTGAGAGATTAGATGAAGACAATCCCAGATCTGATAGCATGTGTAAAAGATATTCTCTGTCGAAGACCGGAGGTTATCGTCGACTTCATTTTCAACGATGGGCTCCTTTATATTGCCGTCAAGAATATTGGCGTGCGACCGGCCTATAGAGTATCTACGCAATTCGATCAGGAGATCCGCGGTGTGGCGGGGGAGAAGAATATTTCCGACTTAGCGCTGTTTAAGTGCATTGAATTTTTACCACCCCAAAAAGAAATCAGAACCTTTCTAGATTCAAGCGCATCCTACTTCGAGCGCAACGAGCCCGTCATGATATCTACCCGAATCAGTTATCAAGATTACCTCAAAAGGCGTTATGTCAATAAAATAAACCACAACCTGGAGATTTATAAGGACATCGGCTATATTCAACTAAAAGAATAGAACCTTTCGGGGACCGTTGGGTCGGACCACGGTAACCAGAAGCTATCTCAAAAGGCGCACCTCTTGCTAATTAAGATCGCTGCGTCATCCAGCTGTGCCGGGAAAGTTTTTTGACCTCCGCAATCCTATTTTTGAAATAACTTCTAATCAGTTATCAGGGAGATGTTCCCCGGTCGAAAACAGCCTGAACGGCAGTAGACGATCTTTATCTTTAACGCGTATTTACAGGTCATTTTCTTCTATCAGGATATTAATCCTTGTGATTTTTCAAAAGGACAGCAGGCAAGGAGGTTTCTACGATGCAAACCTACGATGTCGTTGTTGTTGGTTCCGGAACGAGCGGCCAAACAGCCGCATTGCAGTTAAATGAAAAAAGCCTGAATGTAGCCGTCATCGAAAAGTCCGATCGTCCCGGTGGCATATGTGCCCTGGCCGGATGTCAGCCCAAAAAATGGTTTTATGAAACCGCTGAGGCAATCGCCAAAGCCAGGCACCTGCAGGGCAAGGGAATTGTCACTGCCCCGGAAGGAAACTGGAGCCAGGTTCTCAAGCAAAAGCAGCGGTTCACTTCCGGCATCCCCGAGGGGACGATTAAACATCTTCAAGAGGCCGGAATTAACTTTGTATCCGGAGAAGCCACTTTTTTAGATGATGAAACGCTATCCGTAAATGGAAAACGAATTCAGGCCAAATTTTTTATTCTAGCGGCCGGCGCCAAACCGATGGACCTGCCCATAGAGGGAAAAGAGCATGTGATGACAAGTGATGGTTTCCTTGACTTGGACGTGCTGCCGCCCTCCATTTGTTTTATCGGGGGTGGCTTTATATCTTTTGAATTTGCCCATTTTGCCGCAAGGTTGGGATCACACAACCAGCAATCCGTAGTACTGGAAGTCATGGATCGGCCCTTGAAGAATTTTGACGCCGAAATGGTTGAATTGCTGGTGGAGGCGTCTCAGGCCGAAGGCATAGAAGTTAGAAGCGGCGTCGAGATCAAGGCGATTGAGAAGCATCACGAAGCGCTCATGATTCGTACAGCCCAAGGCAACCGCCTCAAAGCCGATCTCGCGGTTCATGGTGCCGGACGGGTACCTGATTTAGATACCCTGGGGCTAAATGCCGCCGGGATTCAATACTCTAAACGTGGCATCCTTGTCGATGATCGCCTGCGGACTTCCAACCGTCGGATCTTCGCAGTCGGCGATTGTGCCGCAACGATGCAGCTTGCCAGAGTTGCTGATAAAGAAGCCCAGGTGGCGGCTGACAATATCCTCGCAGAATTTGATATGGGCCGGAAAGCAACGATGGATTACGATGCGGTGCCGGCGATTCTTTTTACATATCCCCAGTTTGGCATGATCGGAAAAACCGAAGATTCTTTACAACACTTCGGGACACCCTATCACAAAAGCTTCGCCAAAAACCTCAGCTGGCCGACCTACAAACGCGTCGGGTTGAAGCATGCCGCCTATAAAATATTGACGGATACGAATAATTTAATTCTCGGGGCCCACATCCTATCTGACCAGGCCGCTGGTTTGATCAATACCATCAAACAGGCCATGTTGAATAAAACGACAGTGGACGAATTATATCAACAAACCATCGTAAGCCCTTATCCTACAAGGGAAAGCGATTTGAGCTATATGTTAAAACCGTTGCTGTCCGGCTGATGCCGATAGATGCAAAGAATCGATTGGCGTTCGCAATGCAACAAATTGACATAGAATGGCCAATGGTGCGCGGTAAGATGGTGCCCGCAGGTTTAGCTGAGGGGTGCGGGATGGTATCTTCCGGCAAGTTATATTTTGACAATGGCGCTAAAGTGATTATATTATCTTATTGTAATTCAGCGTTTATTCCAACCGTAAATCTGTAAAGACTTTGTTGGAATTAGATTTAATTCAGCATTTCATTACTATCTCGCCTGTTTTAGACCTTTTTCTGATAATTTCCCAATATAGTTCAAACTGTCGCAATACCGTCAAACGGAATCAACATCATCCCGGCCGCCAGTAGCCGTAAACCGTGACCACGCGCGTTGGCCTTGACTAAAATTTACGCAGGCACAACCCATTTTTTCTGGCGGCAGGACATCACGAAGTCACCGATGCTTTAAAACCCCGGATTCAGCTGGGTTGACGCGTTGATCGGCCAAATCAGATCAAGTCAACGTGGTGATAGTCTGTTTGACCTGAAAAATGCTGCAATTTCACAGATCATCATAAACCAAAACAGCCGCGCTAAAACAGGGTTCGGCGAAATGGGGAGAAGATTATGCTTCAAAGATTTGATATCGCCCGGGATAAGCAGTCCAATTGTATTTCTATAAAGGAATTCGCTGTTCTGGAGACAAAGTCACATAAACGCCAGGACTACAAACATACGGCCAAGGATTATTCACTTGTACACGAGGTCTCATTCGACGGCAATTTAATTCATGCCGCTATCAAAGAGGGTCAGAAGGCTTTGATTTCCGAACTTCGCAGCGGAAGTTTTTTCCCCATTCATCATTGCGCAGAGCTCATCGCCAATCGTGTAACTGCGTTATTCAATGGTAATGCTACCCATGATGTTGAAGTCTTTTTTGACGATCGAACCATCCTTTCTGCGCATGAGCAAGAATAAAAACCGCTTTGCACCTGAAAAGTCGAGCTTGCCAAACCACAAAGGTTTTACAGAAGGAAAATCAGAATGAATATCTATGTCGGAAATTTGTCCTACGATATCAAGGAAGCGGACCTGAGGTCCGCTTTTGAAGAATTTGGTGCGGTTGAGTCCGTCAACATAATCAAGGATAAATTCAGCGGACAATCGAAAGGATTTGGGTTTGTCGAAATGCCTTCCAAAACTGAAGGACAGTCTGCGATTGATGGCTTAAATGGCGCAGAAAAAGCTGGAAGAGTTCTTACGGTCAATGAAGCACGGCCACGTTCCGAAAAGCGGGGTGGTGCCAGAGGTTTTGGCGGTGGCAGAGGAAAACGCGGGGCAGGGGGTGCCGGCCGTGCCGGAAGACGCCGCCCTTGATTATACGAGTTGAAAAATTGAAGAATCTGAATCCGCCAGTTATGTCCATTCGGGAGCCTGCTCTCGCCGGCTTGACAGATTAAGGCTCTGTGACGGAATGAGACTTTTTACAAAGCGATGCCCCTCCCTTCAGCGTGCAGATTTAATCAAATCCAAGTGTTACGTATAAAAAGATCCATAATTCGCTTGCTATTGACCCGAATAGGGGTTATAGTCTAGCTTATCAATTAAGTCCCGCCTTACATTACCGGGGCAGTTTCTTTCTGAAGGAACAATCCATTTGCCGAAGCGGCATCCTCCAGTTTGCAACGTTGAAATTATTATGAAAGGAGGATGTTATTATGACCAATGGAACCGTTAAGTGGTTTAGCGACCGCAAAGGCTTTGGATTCATCGAGCAGGAAGACGGCCCGGATGTGTTTGTTCATCATTCAGCCATCAACTCAGCCGGTTTTAAATCCCTCAATGAAGGCGACCAAGTTTCCTTCGACATAGAGCAAGGACAAAAAGGTCCTGCCGCTGCCAATGTCACTGTGATTTAAACTTCAAACCCACCTACCAGGGCACTTTTCGACTATAGAGGAGTGCCCTTTTATTTTCACCATTTTCCGGAAAACGTTCTTCGAGGAAGCCATATGGCAAAATCTCATTTTTCAGTTAAAAAGCGGAAGAAAGAATTTGAAAGAAAACAAAAACAGGAGCAGAAAAGACAGCGAAAACTGGACAAGGTCAGAAAACGATCCGAAGGGGAATCAAATCAGCCCCAGGAAGGGATTATAAATATAGAAACATAGAGCAGGGCAAACCGCTTTTGCTCTATTTAAAAGGATAAACACAATGCTTCGTATTTTACCGGCACCGGTTCGGGGGATATTGGCCCTTTGCCTGTACATTTTAAACACCCTGTTCTGGTGCGTGCCCCTGTTTCTGCTTGTGTTTGGCAAAGCGGCCGTGCCTGTTGACGCATGGAGACGAAGATGCAGCCGAATGCTCAATGCTGTTGCCGAGAAATGGATTTGGGTGAACAACCAAAATCAGAAATTGGTCGGAAATCCGCTTTGGGATGTGAAGGGTGTGGCGACGCTGAATCGTTCGAATTGGTATTTGGTTGTAGCCAATCACCAATCATGGGTGGATATTCTGGTGCTTCAGCGAATATTTTACCGCAAGATTCCGTTCTTGAAATTTTTTATAAAAAGAGGGTTGATCTGGTTGCCCGTTCTTGGCCAGGCCTGGTGGGCAATGGATTTTCCGTTCGTTAAAAGGTACTCGAGAAGTTATCTCAAAAAAAATCCTCACATGAAGGGAACGGATTTAGAAATAACGCGTAACGCTTGCAGAAAGTTTAAAAAAATACCGATTTCCATCATGAATTTTGTCGAGGGGACACGCTATACAGACAAAAAGCACTGTAGGCAGCATTCACCTTATTCGCATCTGCTGAGACCCAAGGCCGGTGGGATTGCTTTCGTTCTTGGCTCAATGGGAGAGCAAATACACCGTATACTGGATGTCACCATTGTCTATCCGGACGGCGTATCAAGTTTTTGGGCCCTTCTCTGTGGTGAAATTCGAAAAATAAAAGTTCGCGTGAGGTCGATGCCGGTAAACCCGATGCTTTTGGGCGACTACGTCAATGACCGGCAATTTAGGTCAGGACTGCAAAGCTGGCTCAACAACATGTGGGCCGAAAAGGATCGCAATATCGACGAGATGATGTCATCATTGCCGCAAGCGGATGGCGTCGCTTAAAAAACGCCTACATTTGGTCAACTAGACATTTTTCAATCTCGGCGTTTAACGATAGCGTGACCTGATACGCAATGGGAACCGTCATACAATGAATCAAGAAAATGATTATGTGAGCTACTTCTACGACAAATACGAGGGCCGAGTTTCAATTGGAGTTGGCTACGATCAGAATTTATCTGAGATATATCCATTTGTTTACGAAGACATTGCCGGCAAATCGATCGGCATTGTGGCCCTGGGTGTGTTCAGACGGGAAAGCACCCGCTATGTCCACATCTATCATGTTGGTTCTTTCAAAAACAATCGCGGCGACGGCAGCCAAATACTCCAGGCCCTGTGCTTTCAGGCAGACAAATACCAGATTATCTTAAGTCTTAGCCCGATTTCTATGCCCAATGGCAAAGCTGAGCCAATGACCGACGAGCGTTTGAGAGAATGGTATGGCAACTTTGGTTTTAGGGGCAGTTCTCATTTCAGAAGAGAACCGTGTTTACTTAAAGATCAGTGATCTTGTCTGATGGGCGCTTCAATTTTATCCCGGCATTTTCTTATTTCAGTTTCCGCCCGTTCACCTTCGACAATCCTGGAGACACTTTCGGTAACTGCATAAATTAACCTTTTTTCATTCTCACTGAATAGTCCTTTTTCCATACCCAATTCGTACTCAGGTGAAATTTTGTAGATTGCCCATCCAGATAGGCAAAGATTCATTTCGAGAAATTTTACAGAAACAATTGTCGTCGCATTAGCCAGCGCTAAAACTTCCCCCGACGTAATCAAGATTTTTAGATCCCCGCCAAAATCGATCTGCCGCAATGATCAGTACAAAACCCATCAGGATCGAATCCTTGGATATAAAATAATTTGACAAATTTAATTTCGTGATAACTAGTAGTTATAATTATTTTTTCAAATGATAGCTGACCGATCTCAGCAAAGCATATAATCAAGGAGAAATATCATGAATTTACTCAGCAAGACAGTTGTAGCTACCTTGCTTTTGATCGCGTTTTCGGCCGGCGTCTTTGCGGCCGAAAAACATTTTCACCCCAAAGGCAAAATGCCGTCGAAGTTTACCGTTGATTTGCAGAACGCTTTGCGAGGATCACTGCCTTTTGAAGACCAGCGCGATTTTGAAGAAGCCAAAAAGGGCTTCATCGCAGCACCTCCCTACCGACAGATAAAGGCCGAGGCGGGGCATGTGGCCTGGGATATCGGCAAGTATGATTTTCTTCTGCAAGAAGGGAAGGACTTTGACAGCATCCACCCTTCGCTTCAGCGCCAGGCCATCCTGAACATGAACTACGGCCTGTATGAAGTGATCCCGGGCATCTACCAGGTGCGCGGCTACGATCTGGCCAACATCAGCTTTATCAAAAGCGACACGGGATGGATCGTTTTCGATCCGCTGACCGCCAAAGAGACGGCCGCAGCGGCCTTGAAGTTCATAAATGGGCAGCTCGGCCAGCGGCCGGTGGTAGCCGTGGTCTATTCGCATTCCCATGCCGATCATTTCGGCGGGGTTCGTGGCGTCGTCAACGAAGAGGATGTGCAGAGCGGCAAGGTCAAGATCATCGCCCCGGTCGGCTTCATGGATCACGCGGTGGCTGAGAATGTTTATGCCGGCAACGCCATGAACCGCCGCTTGTTTTACCAATACGGTGTGCTGCTGCCCGCCAGCCCGTTCGGTCATGTCGACCAGTCCATCGGCAAGGGCACTGCGGCCGGCAACCTCGGCCTTATTCCGCCCACCGTCATTATCGGCGAGAACATTGAGGAGCTGACCGTTGACGGCGTGCGGATGATTTTCCAGAACACGCCCGGCACCGAGGCGCCGGCGGAAATGAACACCTACTTTCCGGATCTCAAAGCCTTCTGGGCGGCAGAGAACATCGTCGGTACGATCCACAATATCTATACGTTGCGCGGTGCGCTGGTACGTGACGCCTTGGAGTGGTCCAAGCAGATCAACAAAGCGCTTTACCTGTTCGGCCAGGAGACCGAGGTGATGTTTGCCTCCCACAGCTGGCCGCGCTGGGGCAATGATCGGGTCCAGGAGGTCATGCGGGCGCAGCGCGACGCCTACGCGCATCTGAACAATGGCGTGTTGCACCTGGCCAATCAGGGCGTGACCATTAACCAGGTGCACAACGTCTACACCTTGCCCGACAGTCTTCAGCAGCAGTGGGCGGTCCGCAGCTACCACGGCTCGGTGGAACATAACAGCCGTGCCGTGATCAACCGCTATCTGGGGTACTGGGACGGCAATCCGACAACGCTGATTCCCCTCTCACCAGAGGACTCCGCGCCGTTGTACGTGGAGATGATGGGCGGTGCAGCCAAGATTATCGCTAAAAGCCGTGAGCTCTACAATCAGGGGAAGTACCGCCATGCCCAGGAGATCCTCAATAAACTGGTCTACACCGAGCCGGACAACCAGGGAGCCAAGGATCTTCTGGCCGATGTCTTCGAACAGATCGGCTACCAGCAAGAGAGCCCCAGTGTGCGCAACAGTTTTTTGGCAGCCGCCCTGGAACTGCGTTCCGGCATCCCTGAGGGGGCATCCCCCAAATCTTCGGGACCTGACATGATCAAGGCCATGACCACCGGGCTGTGGCTCGATTTTCTGGGCGTACGCCTGGACAGCAAAAAGGCCGAAGGCAAGCAGTTCAAGATCAACCTGGTCACGCCGGACACCAACGAGAAGTTCGTGGTGGAGCTGAGCAACGCCACCCTGACCAACATCGAGGGGTTTCAGGCGGACGACGCCGATCTGACAGTGACCATCGACCGCCAGGATCTGGAAAAGACGATGATGGGTGCGGTCAGCTTCGATGAGCAGATCTCCGCCGGCAAAGCCAAGCTCAAGGGCAACCGGCAAGTTTATGAGCAGCTCAAAACCATGTTGGTGCACTTTGATCTGGGCTTCGAGATTATGCCCGGAACCGGCGCCAGGGACCTGACCCCGGCACAGAAAACCTTCGAACAAGAGGAGCCGGGTTGGACCGACGGCGGATGATGCCGCAACTTTAAGGGGGCTTTACAGCGGATGAAATCCTGTGCTATTGCTGAGGCGGCAACTTGTGGCCAAGCGACTCAATGAATCAGGAGGTATAATCGTCATGAAGGGTTCAGGATTTTTCTCTGCGCTGGCAGTCTTTGTTTCTTTGCTTATCGTACTGCCGGCCGGTGCAGGCGGCCTGCTTCTTTACGAACTCGGAACCCCCGACCTGGGGACCGCCGCTGCCGGCAGGGCCGCCATGGCTGCGGATGCCTCAACGGCTGCCGGCAATCCCGCCGGGATGACCCGCCTCGACCGGTCCCAGATGCTGGCCGCTTTCCAGGGGCTTTACGTCAATGCCCGCTTCGACACCGACATCGCATCTTTTGCTGGCGGCGACGGCGGTAATGCGGGAGGATTCGTACCGGCCGGCAGCTTCCACTATGTCCACAGCCTGACCCCGGACTGGAAGTTGGGCCTCAGCGCCGGCTCCTATTTCGGCCTGGGGGTGGACTACGGTGACGACTGGGCCGGTCGCTACTATACCACGGAGGCCGAGCTTCTGACCTTGGGCCTTAATCCCTCCGTGGGTTACCGGGTCAACAACTGGCTGGCCGTGGGCGGCGGCTTCAACATAATATACGCCAAACTGACGCAGAAAGCAGCCATTAACAACGGTGCCGTACCGGGGCAGGCCGGCCTGCCCGATGGCGAGCTTAAACTCGAGGATGATGACGTGGCCTATGGATTCAACCTGGGCGTCCTGCTGGCGCCCAGGGATGATACCCGCTTCGGCATCACCTATCGATCGGAAGTGGATCTGGAGTTCAAGGACACAGCCGGCCTAAAGAATATCGGGCCTGTTCTGCAGGGTATTTTGAACCTGTCCGGTCTGTCCGGCAGCAAGGTGAACATCGACATGAAGATTCCCCAACTGGTGATGATAAGCGCCTACCACCAGTTGACCGACCAATGGGCGGTCATGGGGAACCTCGGCTGGCAGGATTGGAGCGAGTTCGGCAAGCAGGACCTGACGCTGGAATCGACGACTTCAACGACGTTTACCAAAGACCTGGAGTACGACGACACCTGGCACGTTGCCCTGGGCGCCCAGTATCGCTTTGCCGAAAACTGGCTGTGGTCGGTGGGAGCGGCCTACGACACCTCGCCCACCGATGAGGACACCCGAACCCCGGACTTGCCGCTGGACCGCCAGATCCGTGTCGGCACCGGAATCCAATACGACTGGACCGAGGCGGTTACCCTGGGGGTTGCTTACGAGTATTTGGATGCGGGCGATGCCAAGATCGACCAGGAGGGAGGACCGTTACAGGGTTCTCTCAAGGGTCAATATGATACCAATGCAATTCACTTCTTTGCGGCTAATCTGATTTGGAAGTTTTAATGTCCAACTGGTTTTGAAAACGATACCAACAATTGATTAATGGGGTGGATGTCGGCTATTTACCTCGACGCCGCCGTTAGCATACGAGTTGACTTTTAAATAATCAATATTTATTGATAATGGTTATTATTCAGGAAAGCGGCATTTGAGGTCATCATTATCCGGGATAAAGGGGCTTCAGTTGGCAGACCATAAAGAAAGATTTGACATCATCATCCAAAAACTAAGGGACAATGGCCACAAGATAACGCCTCAGCGGTTGGCTATCGTAAAAATTCTTGCCAAAAGCGAAGGCCATCCCAGTGTTGAAAATATCCATGCCCGGATAAAAAAAGACTTTCCGACAATGAGTCTTGCCACTGTATATAAAAATATTATATTAATTAGATCATTTGGTGAAGTTCTTGAGTTAGGGTTCCCGGATGAGAGCAACCGCTACGATGGAAACAAGCCTTATCCCCATCCGCACGTCATCTGTATCAAGTGTAAAAAAATTGTCGACCCGGACCTGGATAACCTGGATGAGATGAAAAAAGAGGTCGCCTTAGAGACGAATTTCAAAATCCTGAATCATCGGTTGGACTTTTTCGGTATCTGCAGCAATTGTATGGCCGAGAAAGTCTAA
>Ga0209536_100015710_pt1 | contig 10796 bp, 7 predicted proteins | sample DeeMarSeWOR28_12_FD_187461 | JGI IMG/M metagenome (GOLD analysis project Ga0209536, IMG submission 187461) | Marine sediment microbial communities from White Oak River estuary, North Carolina - WOR-2-8_12 (SPAdes) (version 2) | ecosystem: Environmental > Aquatic > Marine > Intertidal zone >...
CGGTGCCACCGGCTCTCTGATGGTTACGGAAGTGATGCGCGCCCTTCCCTTCGGCTTTCCCAAATTGATGATTTCTTCGGCCGCGGCCCTCCCCGGCCTTTCCACCCGCTACATCGGTACCGGTGACATTATCCTTTTTCATTCGGTCATCGAATTATCGGGGCTTTCGGATTTGCTCAAAAATGTTTTTGATCGGGCAGCGTGTGCGCTGGCCGGGATGGTTCAAGGCAACGTCACCTCGCCCAAAACGGACGAAGGCACGGCCATCGCATTGACCATGCTGGGACCCTGCGATGAATGTGCCAGCCGGGTTCAAATCGAATTGCAAAAATCCGGATACCAGGTCATCGGCTTCCATGCCGCCGGGATATGCGACCGCGCCATGGAGGAGATGATTTCACAAAAATTATTTCAGGGTGTCGTCGATTTGGCGCCCGGTGGTGTCGGCGAACATTTATTCGGATTTACGAGAGATGCGGGCCCCAATCGTCTGGAATCGGCCGGCAAGATCGGAATCCCTCAGGTCATTGCCACCTGCAGCGTAAACCATATCACACCTTCTAAATCCAGATATACGCAAGAACACCATCAGCGCGCAAAATACGATCTGGATAAATTTCGCACCTGGCTGCGGATTTCACCGGATGAATTAAAAGAAGTGGCCCATGTTTTCGCGGAAAAACTGAACCGTGCCTCAGGCCCGGTACGAATGCTGATACCGCTTAACGGATGGTCGTCGGTGGACATACCGGGTAATCCGACACACAATCCCGCAGAGGACCGCATTTTCATCGAAACACTTCGCGAAAAATTGAATTCTGAAATCCAAATTGTTGAAGTCCAGGCCCATATGGAAGATGAAGCCTTTTCCCGGGCTGTTGTTGCGGCTGCATTGGAAATTTTTTAAATGGCAATCCAGGAATTTACCTTACAAACCGAGGAAGATGCATATAATCTGTCTGCCAGTGTAAGATTAATCGGCGAGGATGTGCTGGTGGCCATCTGGGGCGGCGAAAAACCGCATATCGGGGCGGTCGCGGTCGCCCAGCCGCGCCCGAGCCTCAAAGACCCGGAGCTTACCAGTTCCAGCGCATCCGTTATCTGCCTGGTGGGGCACAAGGAAGACGAACTGGCCAAGGCTGCGGCCGAAATTCTGGCGGCTGCGTTAAAAACGCAGGTCGTTGTCACGGCCGGAATCCACTGGGATAATCTTGCCTCAAAAGCCATCCAGCGGATTGTCCGGAACAGTGAAATTCTGGTAGACAAAATTTTACTGCGATGCGTTACCGAATTTCCATCACTGAAAAAATAGGTTATAATTAGCTTGACTTAATTTAGCATTTTTTAAATAGAGGAAACACTCATGTCTAAAAGAATTGTGATCGGCATATCCGGTGCCAGCGGGGTCACCTACGGTGTTCGCATGCTGGACGTGCTGCGGCAAACGGATTTTGAAACCCATTTGATCATTTCCAACGCCGGCCGGCTAAACATCGAAATCGAAACCAGCTACGCGCCTGCTGAGGTTGAAGCCATGGCGGATTTCGTTTACGACCATAATAATATGGCCGCATCCCTGGCAAGCGGCTCCTTTTTGACCGAAGGCATGGTGGTCGTACCCTGCACCATTAAATCGCTTTCCGGTATCGCCAATTCCTATAATGAAAACCTGCTGGTTCGGACGGCGGATGTGACCTTGAAAGAAAAGCGCAAATTGGTCCTGGTGGTCAGGGAAACACCGCTGCACGTCGGACACCTTCGCCTGCTGACCCTGGCCGCCGAAATGGGCGCCCACATATTGCCACCGGTCCCTTCATTTTACCACCAACCCGAGACCATCGAAGATATTATTGACCAAACCATCGGCAAAGTGTTCGACTACATGGGTATCGAGCACAACCTGTTCAAACGCTGGGGAGAAAACAAGCAAATCGAAAAACCCCGCAAAAAGGATAACCGAATTTTACTCGCACAAAAGAAATGATCTGGTAATCGGCCTCCTGTTTCAAACCACCCGCCTTTTGCTTCTGATTGGTTGAAGCTAAAAAATTTTTCATTTTTTTTTAGCAAGCGGCAAAAGTTTTTAAACTTCCTCTGCCAATGGAATTAGAAGCGTGTCTCAATAATGTGGGAATGCGATGGGCCTGATATCGGTTGGAGATGTCTGCTATTTTTTGAAAAAAAAGCAGGGCTAATTTCTACCCTGCCTTTTTTAAAAGCCGCTTTTGAAGTTGCAGGCAATCGATGGAATCATATTGCTGTTATGCTTTCACAGATCTGGCCTCCAGAAGGCATGCTTTTTGTCAGTTCGAAAGTAGCCTTTGGATTTAATCCCTTGTACATGTTTTCGGTAAAAGCGCTATGCCCACTTGGGCATAATCTCCACTCATTTGGCATATTAAGCGCTAGATAAGCATCCTGCCAGGGACATTTAACATATTCAGATTTAATCTCATTTTCAGTTATTTTATCGCTATATTCAATAGCGTGAACACTCGCTGCCATTTTTCCCGTCTGCTGAAGCCCCTCAATGTTCACCGTTTCTCCAAAGATAGGTTTCATTTGTTCAGCTGCTTGTTGCCCTAATATCGCCCATGCTTTATCGCTGGCCTTTTTAACCTTTTCAAGCGCTACGCCTTCTTCCATAAGATTCTTAACCAGAAGGCTATACGCATACACAAGAACGTTTAATCTTTGATTTGCCAATTCATCTATTGGTAATCCTTGTTCCATAATTTGCCTCCTCTCTTTTGTAATATTGTTCCTATTGATTCGATTAAGCATCATAGATGACTTAATGACTCTCCTGACAGAGTGCTAAAGGTCCTGTCAGGAGTGAATCGGGCAAAATTTAAGGGGATTCTCCATGTGCTTCATCCTAAGTTTAGGATCAAATATTCATGGGGAGTATCTTTTACTTGGAAAGCAAATCAGAATTTCCGATTTCGCTCGACAGGAGATTACGAATAGCGCAGAGAATTAATGACAAAGGTCAGATCAAGGTGCGGTTGAGATTGGAATTCAGCGAGCGTACGGGTGGCTACTTAATACCTGAAAACAAGCATTCTTGTCAATAATCTATTTATCCGACTGATAAGCCGCCACAATGCAAAGTTTTGATACATTGAGAATACATGCATTTTGGCCATTTTAGCGATATGAAAAGGATATTTTTTATCAAAGTTGAGCCAATTCTTTCTCATATTTATCCACCCAACCATCGGCTCCGCATTCTTTGAAAATTTCTATTGCTTTACACATATTTTTTTTAGCTTTAGATCGTTCGTCTTTTCGATTCAACAGATACGCATATATCGCATAGTTCTTTCCCAAGTGAAGCATCATACCATTTTTTTTGTCTGCTTTAATGGCTTTTTTGATCCAGTCCTCTGAATCAAATAGATGTTGGTCATCAATATATAATAGAATCTCGCAGAGATATCTTGCCTTCCAACCATCATGTATTTTATAATGACTCTCGTATTCATTGTTGTATATTGATTCTAAATTGACATTTTCTTCGTTTTTCATAACCCTGGTCCTTACCAGACCTAATTTCGCTAAATTGGCAGTAGAGGGGGAGGACCTGTTTTGTTCAAATAGCCAAATTGCTTTGCCGTAATGCGCCTCTGATTTTTGATACTCTCCAATATCAAAATAAATCTCACCTAAATTAAACTGTGCAAAACCATTCCATTGAAGAAGATTTATTTTTTCGCAAAAATCAGCTCCTTTCAAAATAGATTCTGTTGCCTTTTCAAAAAACCCCTTGCCATAGAACGAAATGCCGTGAGAGGTATAGGCGATTGCCTTCGAAAATATATCACCACTCTTTTCAGCAAGTCGGATAGCCTCATAGCTCGTTTGATAACCTTGATTTATCTTTCCAGAAAGGTAGTAAACATAAATGCTCGCACAGCTTTTCATCGTCGAAATACCCCAAAGATTATCGGCCGCTATGTTGATATCTATTGTTTTTTCTAAATAGTGCAATCCCTTTTCAAATTCGCAATTATTCGAAAAAGCAATCCCCAACCAACCGCTTGAAAAAAACAAAGACACAACATTGTTTAATTCCTCAGAAATCTTAAAGGCATCTTCCAAATATTTGAGTGCCCTCGGCAAATCCTCTTCTACCCAATATTTATAAGTCCCCATGATGGTATATATTTGGGAGAGCCTCCTTTCGTAACCGCTCTTTATCGCTAAATCCATTATCGGTTCAATGGCCTCTTTCGCTTCTATAAAATAATACATTTGAAACATATAAAGACCAAGAGATGACCTCGCGTCTATTATTCTTTTCGGCACATCCGCTTTCGGGGGTAGTTTCTCAAGACAGCATATTCTTTTTCGAGTATATTCAATGGCATTTGTAAATGAGGCCGCCTTCTCAGCTTTTTTCCCTGCCAACCGACAATACTTAGCGCCCTTCTCATAATTCTCACCAGAAATAAAATGCTCAGATAAGACGCCATAATGTTCATGAATATTCTCTTTATACAACGCTTCGATCGAATAGCCGATCTCCTCATGAAGCTTTTTCTTTCTTTTGCTTAAAATCGAGTCATAGACAACCTCACGGGTCAAGGCATGTTTAAAGATATAAATGGATTGAGGATATATACCCCTTTCATACAGAAGCTCTGAGTCTTTTAAAGCCGACAGATTGAACATTAACTCTTTTTCTGAGAGGCCGGTTACCTGCTTTATCAACTCATAGCTGAACTCCCTTTCGATGGTCGCCCCGGTTTGAAGCACTTCTTTAGCTCCATCAGGCAACGAGTCAACCCTGGCCATGATCACATCTTGAATGGTAGAAGGAAGCCTTAAGTCATGGATATCTTTTGCCAGACAATATCTGTTGTCACTTTTTTCTATTATTTCTAGCTCTTTGAGGGCCCGAATAAACTCCTCGATGAAAAAAGGAATCCCTTCTGCCTTATCTAAAATCAGATCCTCAAGGTCACTGTCGATCTGCTCTGTGTCCAAAATGTGGGTCACCATCGCAAGGCTTTCCCGGTTGGAGAGCCGATTCAAAGTCACCTGACTATGGTACGACTTGCCGCCCCAGGTGTGCACAAATTCCGACCGGTAGGTAAATATCATGAGGACCCTTGCCGCCGGTATGCTCTCTAAAATATATTTCAATACATCTTCTGAGCTCTTGTCCACCCAATGGAGGTCCTCATAGGCCATGATAAGGGGCCGGACCTCTGAACCTCTGAGGACAATTCGCTTTAATGCTTCCAAAATTCGATCTTTTCTTGCTTCAGGGCTTAAAGGGGTCTTGTCGATACCGCTGTCTTTGACAGATAAAAGCTCCAGCAGATAAGGGAGTGAAGACGCTTCATCTAATCCTATTATTTTTAAACCTCTTTTGACTTTTTCCCTGATTTCTGAATCCCCTTCACCCTGACGGATGTCAAAGTTTGCCTTTAGGATGTCAATAACCGGATGGTATGCAACCCCGCTGCTGTAAGACAGGCATCTTCCTTCTAAAAACATCACGTCTGCGCTGGATACCGCTTTTCTGAACTCATACAAAAGTCTTGATTTACCGATCCCGGCCTCAGACACAATCGAAAATGCCTGTCCACGACCGGCTTTGGCGCGCTCAAAGCCATCTAGTAGAAGTTCAAGTTCTCGCTCTCTTCCAACAAACGGCGTCAGACCTCTTTCCGCACTGACATCAAATCTGGTCCTGCTCGTACTGGGGGCAATCGCCCGGTAAACTTTAATTGGCGCTTTCTTGCCCTTAATCTGCTTTTCCCCAAGAGCCTCAAACCGAAAGAGTCCCTCAGTAAGCTTGAAGGTATCCTCTGTCATATAGGTGGTTCCGGGATCTGCCTGTCCCTCCATTCTGGAGGCCAGATTTACCGTATCACCAACCGCCTTGAACTCAACGCGCAGATCGTTACCCACGGTGCCCACCACCACCGGTCCAGTATGGATACCGATTCGCATTTTAATCGGTGGGACATCTTTTTTTTCTCGTTTAAATTGGTCACTGAATTTTGCCATTTCCCGGTGAATGGCAAGGCTGGATCGAATCGCCCGTTGCGGTGCATCCTCCAAGGCAACCGGGGCTCCGAATAGAGCCATAATTCCATCACCGGTCATCTCGTTGACCGTACCCTCGTAATCGTGGACTTTGTGAATCAGGATTTCATAAACTTGATCGATGATCGCGTAAGTTTCTTCGATACCCAGCAATTCCGACAGGGGGGTAAAGCCCTCCATGTCGCAGAACATCACCGTCACCTGCTTGCGCTCACCTTCAATCCGGTTTCTTTGTGACAGGATTTTCTGTGTTAAACCTTTGGGAAGGTACTTTTGAATCTTTTCTATTTTCCGGTCAAAGGAAAATTCTTTGGGAGCTTGTTCTGAATGAAGAGTGAGATTTTGACCACATTCTCCGCAGAATTTTTTACCAATAGGAATCTTTGCTTTACAGGAAGGACATACGAACTCAAATTTAGCTCCACATTCTTCACAGAAATTTACCCCTTCTCGGTTGTCAGATTCACATTTCGGGCACTTCATTATCATGGCCCTCCAATTATTTGATTTCAAGAATCTGAATTAACGGATTTAGGGATGGAACTTGTCTCTGTTTTATAGGAATTTATATTTGAAATGCAGTATTATGTCAAACGGATACATACAACTTATCTCATTGCTAACTCTGATGATAAAAAAAATCAACGAGAAACTACGGCAACTTGTTGGCAGTCACTTGAGAATATAAACCGATGTGTGATTTTCATCCCCAGATCGGATTCATTGAGAAGACCCATGATACCACCTGAATCCAGGTAAGCATTGAATTGCGCATAATGATCGTAGCCAAACACCAGTTCAAAAAATCGTTTCAACACACCCACAAAATTCCATGGTAACGGGGTATGGGAGTCAAGTAATATTATATTTCGTGCAATGCGGCTTGCTTCTTTAAGCGCCTTTAATTGCTGGAATCTTGTAAGTTCATGGATAAAATGGGAAACCACAATGTAATCAAAACTATCATCTTCAAAATCTTCCATATTCGTTGCGTCTTGATGCAGAAATTTAACATCTTCATATGGGTTGTTCATCTGAGCGAAGGCCAGCATTCGAGTAGAAAGGTCTATGCCCACCACCTGGCATTGTTTCTGCTGCCGAAGATCAAAGCAAAGCTTTCCGGTACCGCAGCCGATGTCAAGAACGGTTGCACGTTGTGGAACAAGTGCAACAATGATATCCCTGGATGGTTTCATCATTGGGTCAATAATCTTATTATAGAGCTTGCCATAATGCCAAAGGGTTTTATCAGCAGGCATCAATCTGTCCCTCAAATCATTTTTTATGGATATTATCCGGCCGGGCTCGGCCGAATGTCAAAACCATATCGATTTGTTGAGGTTACATGAAGATATGATTTGTGAGCCATTCTATTTATGCTCTAAAACTCGCTTAATGGCCTGGCACGTCCGTTCTCTTTCCGAACGTACGATCATTGAAAGTACCGGCTCAAGTAGCTTAAAAAAACCGCAGGGTATCGCCTCGGCGCGATGGATGACTTCTGTGGAATTCTGACGAGCCTTAAGTGTATATTTAAATTTAGAGCGGAAAACGGGTATTCCGAATAGGGTTTTCTGTTGAAACTTAATTTTAGACGGTGGCTGATATTGAACAATCTCCCCGGTAGATTTACCCCGCCATCTTAATTGATCAATATAGGTTGTACCCAAACCGATTGGACCTGCCGATGTTATTTTGTTCTCGATAAAAAACTTGCTCTTATCTGGTGCCCATCGCCGATAACCGGATATGTCACTGATGAGTTCAAACACCTGTTCAATGGGTTTTTCTACAAGGAAAATAATTTCAGCCCTTACCATGTCCTAATTCCAAAAATGTCAGATACACTTAAGACCCAGATAAATCGGTACACAAAGAATCCAGCGCTGCGTTTAAAGACTGCATCCATCTTTTGAATGCTTCCGGCGGATGCGCCTCTAACCGATGACCGAAAAACTGGAATCTTTATTGATTTCGCGATTCCGGCTGAAAAATCCCACGTTGAGATCGCGTCGCGTATATTTCAGATGAAACTGGAACGGATCTGCATCGTGATTGAGCCCTTTCTCGCAGGCATCGATCAGTTCAGCCATCATGGCCCCCGCAACCGGGGCGTTTTTGTATTGATTGCCACTGGTGCCGATTGCCATGTAAAATCCAGGGAGGTCGGATTTGTCGTAAATGGGAATCCAGTCATCACTGCAATCGTAGAGATCAACCACGCCCTGGTACTGGTTGGGGATCGCCAGATCACTGACCCGCATGGCTTCGCGCATGACCATGCACTTGAATTGATCGGTAAAGTTGGTGTCGTAATCGTCCGGGTCATCCACCCACAGGAGCGGATCGCAGTCCGGATCTTCACTGCCGATCAAAATGTGATTGCCCACCTCGGGGCGCGAATAGCAACCGATGTCTCCGTCAGACAGCATGTAACCATCGCGCTCCCAATTCATTCCCTCGGGCGCGGGCACATGGGCAACTTCCTGCTTCATCGGCCGTGTCTTGATCTTCATCGACGCTTCTACACCGGCCATTCGATTGATCAAAAAGGAGTGGGGGCCTGCCACATTCACGACAACCGGGGCTTCGATTTCGGTGCCGTCGGCCAGCTTGATACCGGCAGTACGCCCTTTTTTCTGCAATATATCAGAAACTTGCGCACTATAAAGAAAGTCGGCCTGTTTGGCCTGGGCCGCCACCTGAACGTTATGGGCGGAAAGTTTGGGGTCTGAGATATATCCGGACTCCGGAATCCAGAGGGCACCGGGAATCTTCTCTGCGGTGGGTTGACCGAACTCTGGATCTTCTATCCATTTTTGGGGAAAGTAGCTGGCCAGATTAGCGCTGGGCAGGTAGCGCCTGATCTCCTCCGGTTCCAGTTCCAAATAACCTACGCCAAATTCGTCCAGGGCCGCTTTCACACGGCTGAGATTCTTATTGACGGGAGTTTTGATGACCAGGGCCCCGGTGTTGCGATAGGTGGCCATGCCTTCGGGATCTCTGACTTCGAGATAGGTGGGCCAGTCCAGCCAGTAGTAATAGCCTTCTCTTGCCAGCGCCACGCCTTCGGTTGTGGAGTAATGGAAACGAATGATGGCGCATGACCCACTCGTGGAGCCCATGCCGGCATCACCGAGCTTGTCCACACTCAGGGTCTTATAACCAAGCTTGGCCAGTTCAAATGCTACGCAGCACCCAATAACGCCTGAACCGATAATGACCGCATCGTATTTTTTTTGCATTTAACGCCTCCTTCTTTATTACCTAAGTTGATCGTTTCAAATTTTAAAAAGGGAATATATTTTATTTAAAGGAATTCTGTCGTCTTTAATTTTTAAAATTTTTGGTCTGACATGAATATCAAAGCCAGGCGCAACTTTCAAGGGAGAACGCGGCCGGCGATCATCGGTCCATTCTATAGGCTGCAGCAATTTCGATCAAATGCGGCGCGGCGCATCCCACCAGCCGATAACCGTGCCGTATCGCTTAAACCAGAGCCGTTCCCGGCGTTCAATTTCTCTGATCCAGTCTGCCAGACCCGAGGCGTGATGGATAATGAGGGGGGTGCTGTGCGGCGGCAGGATATCGTTTTGCAGCCCGTAGAGATAAATGGTTTTTTGGATTTCAGCTTCGGTTTCTTCAGTGTCCCATGCGGTGGGGTGGATAAATCCGTGGTTAGCCCCTTCCCTGCTCGAATACCCGAATGCATCTCCAAATTCTTCTTTTAGCTGCCGGACGAGACGAATCGCCTGCAGATTTGTCTCGACCTTCAGCCCCTTGTTCAGATTTCGCAGGATGCGGTTATCAAATGACTCAAACCCGATTGAGCTCAACAGCACATAAATTCCCAGTTGTCCCGCCGAATGCAGTGCCGTTCTTAAATGCTGCAGCCCTGATATGAGCCCATCCGCCCTCAAGGTGAGATGGATCTGTGAAATTCCGATGCTGCGAGAATGCGCCTCTTGCAATAAGCCGGAGAGTGCGGGCAGTGGATTTTCATTAATGAGTTCAAACGGAATCTTTCTGCCGTTCGGCATTTGCGGCAGGCACTGTATTTGAGCGATCACCGTTTCTGTATCCAGCTTTCCGTGAAATCCTTTGTCCGCTGCCACATCGCAAAAACTGCAGCCCTTCAGGCCGAGTTTGATCTTTTGCCCCTTCCCTTTGCGTATCGAAGCCGGATAATCGATCTGCGGTTCGGTTACTCGGGAAGCATGGGGGCAGCCGATGTGCTGCAGGACCTGGCCCGTACCGATATTGAAAGGCGCGATCCCGTCTTGGGTCAGCCGGTAGATATTATCCCAGCGCACCTTCCCCAGATAGTTGTGGTCCCATTTTTGGGGGAGATTTTGTCTGACACCACCTTCCTTGTCCAGATACAACAGGCCGGGGATTAATATGGGTGATCCGTCATTTTTGCCCAGACGGCTTAGCAACGGAACCACCTGTTCCGCCGGCCCCTGCAGGCCGAAGTCGAAGCAATCCCAAAAACCTCTGAAGCGATGGGGGTGATGGCGCCAGCCCTGTTCTCCTGAAAAATCAACATTGGCCTGGGGGCCCGCAAGAATGGTGGTAGCCCCCTCCGTTCTGAGTTCTCCGGCCAGCGAGAAAAGATCTTCCCGGCCACTCAAGGCTGAAAAGCCGATGATAGGCCTCTGGGCTGCAAAATAATCCGCCAATGCTGTTTTAAGTGTGGTCTTGTCGTCTTCGCGGGTGACGGCAATGACAAT
>Ga0209536_100015711_pt1 | contig 10795 bp, 12 predicted proteins | sample DeeMarSeWOR28_12_FD_187461 | JGI IMG/M metagenome (GOLD analysis project Ga0209536, IMG submission 187461) | Marine sediment microbial communities from White Oak River estuary, North Carolina - WOR-2-8_12 (SPAdes) (version 2) | ecosystem: Environmental > Aquatic > Marine > Intertidal zone >...
TTGCGTCCGGGCCCCGATTTGGGGTATTTTGTCTTGATATATGTCAAGTTCCGCCAGCGCCCCGATGGAGGCGACGGGCCGGGCCGATTCGGCCTGTCTCCACAGCCTCGCAGCACGCAATTTCCGGAACTTCTCGGAGCTCCGCCTGGACCTCCCGGAAGCGGGGGCGATGATCGTCGGACCGAACGGTTCCGGGAAGACGAACCTCCTCGAGGCGATGTACTACCTCGAAATCTTCCGGTCCTTCCGGGGAGCGCGCGATGCCGAGCTCGTCCGGTTCGAGGAGGACGTGTTCCGGATCGAGGGCACGGTCCGCCGCGGACGTGAGTCGGTCGAGCTGGCCGCCGCCTACCAGCGGACCGGGCGGCGCAAGAAGGTCGAGGTGAACGGGGCGGAGACGGAACGCCTGGGAGATGCCCTGGGAGCGTTCGGGGCGGTCGTGTTCAGCCTCGATGATACGGGCCTGGTGAGTGGCTCGCCGGGCTTGAGGCGCCGGTTTCTGGACATCCTGCTGTCGCTCGTGCGGCCCGGCTACCTTGCCTCGCTGCAGCGCTATCGGGCGGTGCTGACGCAGCGCAACGAAGCGCTCCGCAGGGGTGCGGCGGACGTGGTGAGGGATGGCGAACCCGCCTCGATACGCACTGCACGTTGTTACGCGCTACTCGGGGTGCCACCAGCCCTCGTCCTCGGGGGCGGGTTTCTGAGCCACGTCCCCGCAGCAGCCTTCTCGGCCCTGACACTCTTTGCCGCCTTCAGGGCCTGGGAAGGCGGCCGGGGGTGGGCCCTCCTGGTGGGCATCGGAGCCGGCGGGGTGGCCACCACCCGCCCGCTCCTTGGGCTTGTCCTGGGGGTGGGACTTCCGGTGGCTTTCTGGACCGTGGAGGCCATGCGCGAAAAGGGCGGGGGCTGGCTCCTGTCCCGGCTGGGGTTGGCTTTCGCCGGGGGGGTTCCTTTCGCATTATCACCCCGAGTTTCGTTTTCGTTATCCGCGTGAATACGATCCGCTCAGTCATCGGCGCCCGCCTCGTGCCGGCAAGCGCAGCCTTGCTCGCGGCCGGGCTCACGAATTTCGCTCTGCTGCGAGCCGGACCGGGCGTGTCGGCGTGATCAGGCGGGCTCTGTCGGTATTGCCGACGCGGCCGATCGTCTACCTCGTGCCGCTGATCGTGATCGCGGTACTGTCGTTTTATTACGCCGATCTCTACTCGAGATGCACGGCCGCGCGGGATTTTCGTGCGTCGCTGAACGAGGCCCTGCGAAGCAACGGCGCCACCTCGACCTTTCGTCTCGCCGACGCGACCGGCTTCGACTGGGACAGGGTCAGGATCGTTACCGGATTCAGGCCCGAGAGATCGGGCAACGATTGTCCCTTCGGCTGGAACTGGGCCGATGGCGAACGTGAACCGCTGATCGCAAGCGGCCGCCTGACGGCATTGCTGTTCGTCCACAAAGGAGCGCTGGTCAACTTCCTCGAAGTGCGCGCGGACGAGGTGGCCTTTGCCGACATCGAATCCAGCCTGTCCGCCGAAGAGGCCGCGTTCTCAGTCGACTCGAATGCCGATGGCGGTTACAGCCTTGCTCTCAGGCGCTAGCGGGTCACCGGCGGCCTGGCGAATGACAAGGGAATGTCGTAATACCGATATTCAGCGCGCCGTTTAACTGTAAAATATCGGGCTCTAAATTAATCGGCCGCAGCACGGGTGAGCGGTCGGACACATCCACTAGATACTGGGAGAACCGGATGGCGGCCAAGATAATCGACGGTAAGGCATTTTCCGCAAACCTGCGCGCCGAGATCGCACGCAAGGTGGAGATATTGAAACGCGACCACGGCCTGACGCCCGGGCTCGCCGTGGTGCTGGTTGGCGAGGATCCGGCGAGCCAGGTTTACGTGCGCAGCAAGGGCAAGCAAACGGTGGAAGCTGGCATGAATTCCTACGAGCACAAGCTCGATGCGGATACCAGCGAACACGACTTGCTGACGCTGATCGACAAGCTCAATAACGATCCCGACGTGCACGGCATCCTGGTGCAGTTACCGCTGCCAGGCCACATCGACGAGGAAGCCGTGATCAATTCCATATCGGTCGACAAGGACGTCGACGGATTCCACCTGTCCAATGTCGGCAAACTGTCGATCGGTGCCGAGGGCATCGTGCCCTGCACACCGCTGGGGTCGCTGATGATGCTGAAGGACGAACTCGGCGACCTTTCCGGTCTCAAGGCGATCGTCGTCGGCCGCTCCAACATCGTCGGCAAACCGATGGCGGCGCTGCTGCTGAAGGAGAGCTGCACGGTCACCATCGCGCACTCGCGCACCCGCGACCTGCCCGGCGAATGCCGCCAGGCGGATATCGTCGTGGCTGCCGTCGGCCGCCCGGAAATGGTCAAGGGCGACTGGATCAAGCCGGGCGCGACGGTCATCGACGTCGGTATCAACCGCATCGAGAACGAGGATGGCAGCACGCGGTTGGTTGGCGATGTCGAGTTCGACAGCGCCGCCGAGGTTGCCGGCGCGATAACGCCGGTGCCCGGCGGGGTTGGTCCGATGACCATCGCCTGCCTGCTGCACAATACGCTGCAGCAGGCCTGCCGCCTGAACGGCATCGAAATTCCAGAGTGAAACCGCGCCGTCGACAGGACAAATATCGCTTAATCGCGGGCGTGGCGGGTAGGTCGCGGCCGTCGCTGCAGTCGCGCAGCAAATGAACCTGGTTCTGAGACGCAGCCTGATTTTCGTCTCGCTGCTGCTCGGCGGCCTGGTGCTTTATGCGCTGTGGTACGGCATCAAGGCGGATCGTTACGAGGAAACCGCCGTACCCTACCTGCAAACCGCTTTGCCGATCCTCGCCAGCTGGCAATACGAGCGGCTGGAGCCGCTGTTGTCGCCTTCCGCGCGGCTCGATTTCGACAATGAAAAAGTGCGCGACGGCTACCGCGGGCTCGGCCAGCTGGGGCAGCTGCTGTCGGTGGGTAAACCTCAGTACGTCACCGATCGCTACGACAGCAGCGAGCAGCTCGGCGATGTCGAAGTCGTCGAGTATAAAGTACCGCTCGAGTTCGACAGCGGCCCGGCAATAATAAAGATAACGCTGCTGGCCGACGGTAATGGCTACTACGTGCATCGCTTCGGGATCCACTCGGAAGTCTTTGCCGAAGGCGATTGAAGCTTTGTCGCGCTCTTGATTGCAGCGCGCGATCGGCTCGCGAAAACCGCGTCATTTCCCCTCTTTGGCACCATTTTGGTGCAATTATGGCAATAAAATCATGAACTTGGCCTCTTTGTTCACGATTGGTTATGATCCGGCGAGCTCTATGCCGAACGGCTTATGAGCCGGGAATAATAATAAGCTCAGGTGAGAGCCGCGACTCCGTCGAAGCGGAGCAAAACAATACAAAGGCGCAACCGCTGACGAAATCGACGCGCGATGTCGGACGACCGGTTTTGTAACTAACCACCATACCAAAAGGGGAGATTCACCAATGACACCTGAAGAACTACAAGCCGCGATCGCCGCGGCCAACGAGATAAACCTCGAGGTTTATTATTACTGGTGTACCGCCGTCATGATTCTGATCCACGCCGGCTTCATGATGTACGAGATGGGAGCGTCACGGGTAAAGCATACGCTCGCCGCCGGTACCAAGAACATACTCGCCTTCGCCTACATGATCCCGACCTTCTGGATGTTCGGCTGGTGGATCTACCTGGCGATGACCAACGGTTTCGTGCCTGATTTCGAGGCCGGCGCCGGCGGTGTGCCCTGGGGCGAGAACATGGGCCCGAACCTGCAGGATAACGCGACCGGTGTATTCTGGGGTGCGTTTACGCTGTTCGCCTGTACCACCGCCTCGATCATGTCGGGCGCGGTGATCGAACGCATCCGCATGACCGCGTTCATCATCCTCGCGGTCATACTCGGCTCGGTGGTGTGGATCCTGTCCGCATCCTGGGGCTGGCACTACGCGGGCTGGATGGTGACCGAGTGGGGCTATCACGATTTCGGCGCGTCCGGTGTTGTGCACATGATCTCCGGATTCTTCGCGCTCGGCGTGTTGATTCACCTCGGGCCGCGCATCGGCAAGTTCAATGCCGACGGCTCCGCCAACGTGATACGCGGCCACAGCCTGCCGATGACCATGGTCGGCCTGATGTTCATCGTGGTCGGTTTCTTCGGCTTCCTCGGCGGATGTGTCATCTTCCCGGGCACCGGCCTCAGCTGGTACGCGACCGAGTGGGCCAACATCTACGGCATGCCGACCACCCTGTCAGCGATTACCTTCAACACCCTGATGGGTGTCGCCGGCGGCATGATCGGTGCTTACACCAAGACACGGGATCCGTTCTGGATGATGTCCGGCGCACTGTGCGGCATTATTTCGGTGGCCGCGGGTATGGACATGTATTACCCAGGCCTCACCTTCGTGCTCGCCTTCGCCGGCGGTGTCATCGGTCCGATCGCGGCTGGCTTCGTCGAGAAGATGGGCATCGACGACCCGGTCGGCGCGGTATCCGTGCACGGCGTCTGCGGTATTCTCGGCCTGCTGTTTGCCGGCATTTTTCTCGGTGGCTACCCGACGTTCTCCGAAGACATCCCGAGCATCACCTTCTTCGGCCAGTTCAAGGGTATGATCGTGATGCTGTTGCTCGGCTTTATTCCCGGCTTCGTGCTCGCCTGGTTGTTCAAGGCAATGGGCATTCTGCGTGCCGGCGACGGCGTACAGGAAGTCGGTATGGACGTCGAGATCGAGGCCATGGCCTATCCCGAAGACATCAAGAGCTAGTTAGAGGAGGAATATCGTTATGTTTAATTCAAGTCCAATCGAAACCTGGGAAGGCGTTGGCGTCTTCATGTCTTTCGGCGCCAACACGGGTATGACCCACTTCTGGTTCTGGCTGACGGTTATCCTGTGCATCGTGCCGCTTTTCGTAACGTTCAAAACCGAACAGAAGCACGAGAAGCAGCATACCTTCCACGAAGGTGACACCGACAGCACCCACGGGGTGGAAAGACAGTAGGGGCCGCCAGGGCCCTGCCTGCAAAGCCTCGCTCATCCGGGCGAGGCTTTTTTTCACTCGTAACCTCCGCGGCGATATAATGGCCGCCATTGCATAGCGGGGCGCGTCCGGCGAATGGCCGGCCGCTGCTGGAGATTAACGAATGGCGATTGACCAAAAAGCGTATGTCTTTCTTTCTTAAATTGCGCCATTGGGAACTGTTCCTGATGCTGGTATTGCCGACGGTGCTTTGCTGGCTGTGGCGCGTGCCGTTCAGCCCGCTGGTGGTGGCGAGCATCGGTCTGTTCCTGCTGATCGTGCTGTTCGCCTGGATGCTGTCCGTCGGCGTCTGGTGTAACTCTCGGCTGCCCGAGAGCCGCCGCAGCAACACGGCGCCGTTCATCGCGGCGCTGATCGTCCCGCTGCTTTACCTGCTGATGTATATTTTCTTCTACCTGCCAGAGCTGCAGGAGGGTGGTCCGCCGGAAAAACCGCCGCTTTGGCTGCTGCCCATGCACATGCTGTCGCTGCTGTCGGTGTTTTACGCTTTCTGGTTCACCGCGAGCAAATATAAATCCCTGGCGGAGAACGAGGATGCAGACTTCCTGATCTTCAGCAGCACCTTCTTCCTGCTGTTTATCTTTCCGCTCGGCGTGTGGATCATCCAGCCGAGCGTCAACCAGCTTTACCATCGCCTGACGTCCTCGGCAGAGGCCGGCGCCGACGGCTGAAGATCACGGCTTTCGCTGCCGGCGGCAGGCGAAACCGCGATGAATCCCGATCCCGCCGATTATCCGCACTAATCGGCGCGGTATTCCTGTCCGCCATATCCTGTGGAAATCACGTATATACAGCGAATCGCCGTTGGAATTACCATTGGCGCGCAGATTGCACCAAAAAAATGCAGGGGGATGCCGTTCCGGGTTATCCGGGTCGGCAGGCCGGTGCCGGATGCGGCAACGCGCGGTTCAGACTGCCCGGTTGCTGCCGGCGAAGGCAATCCATCAGAAACGACATAATAATCGAGGAACTATCATGGGATTCACACGCAGAGACATTTTACGCGCGTCCGTCGCGGGCGCGTTCGCGACCGGCGTAACCGGGTTACCGACCAGTCTGCTGGCCGCGAACAAGACGGTCAAGATCGGCATGAACATTCCGATGACCGGCGACTACGCGCCCTGGGGCCTGCCCGGGCTGTACGGCTGCGAAATCATCGCCAACGACATCAACGCCGCAGGCGGTGTCAAGATCGGTAGCGACACCTACAACATCGAGATGGTTGCCTACGACCACGGTTACGACACCGAGAAAGCGGTACAGGGCTACAAGAAGCTGGTGCTGCAGGACAAGGTCTCGATGGTGATGATGCTCGGCGGCTCCACGGTGGCTTCCGTGCTGCCATGGGCGCAGCGCCGCAAGATGCTGACGACGACGCTGCTGCCGAGCGATATCACGCCCGATTCAGAGTACCTGATCGCGACCTGCGAATCGCACCCGCTGTACAACGTTACCGGTGTCGAGTACCTCAAGGAAAAGTTTCCCGAGGTAAAAACCGCGGCGATCGTGACCAACAACGACGCCGAGTACGGCCTGCAGTCCGCCGCCACCTACAAGGCGGCGTTCGAGGTGGCGGGCATCGATGTCGTCGACGTCAACCTGCACGGTTTCGATATCACCGACTTCGCGCCCATCGTCAGCTCGGTGCTGGCGAAGAAACCCGATGTCTTCTGCATGGCGACCAGCTTCTACGTTACGCCGCTGATGGAGCAGCTCTACCACCAGGGCTACGAGGGTAAGATCATTTCCTGCACGCTCGACTACTACGATGAAATCATCGCCAAGACCAGCCGCGAGTTCGTCGACGGCACCATCTTCCAGTTCCCCGATTTCGATGACCCGGCGCTGAACGACTCCGGCGTCAATTTTCCCAACCCCGGCGATTTCGACGCCAAGTTCCGCGCTGCGCATCCGAACGACTGGTCGGCGGTTACCTGGGAATACCCGGCGATCCTGCTGAACTGGATCGAGGGTGCGAAGGCAGCCGGTAGCGTCGAACCGACCGATGTGCTGAAGGCGCTGAAGTCGGCGAAGACGCCCGAGTTCGTGTTCGGCGAGGGTCGCTGGTGGGGCAGCGAACTGTGGGGCCTGGATAATGCCGTTGTCGGCCGCTGGCCGGTGGTCGTCGTCGAAAATGGCAAGGCGCGCATCCAGGAGTACCGCAGCGTCGCCGGCTGGCTCGACAGGAACAAGGATGTGCTGATCAAGCACATGAAGGAGCTGGGTCTCAGAACCGTTTAACGGCCTCGCATCGGCCGCGGCGAGGTGCGAAACCGGCCTCGTCGCGGCTGTTTGCCGCCCGTCGATTACCCGAATCATGAATTGCTGAGCAGGACCCGGCCTTGGAACTCGTTATCCAGTCGATCATCAATGGCCTGATCCAGGGCGGATTCTTCGCCCTGTTCGCCGTTGGCCTGGTGCTGATCTTCGGCGTCATGGGCGTGGTCAACTTCGCCCACGGTGAACTGGTCATGATCGGCGCCTATACCATCTGGCTGGTGCATGCGCAGCACGGCCTGCCCTACATTCCGACCCTGCTGCTCGCGATCCTCGTCGTCATGGGCATCGGCCTGCTGATGGAGCGTTTCCTGTTCCGGCCGACGCGCAGCGACCCGCTCGCCGGCCTGATCTGCTCGATCGGCGTGCTGTTCATCCTGCAGGTGATTGCCACCCTGATCGGCGGCGACGGGCCTTCCAAGCAGGTGCCGCCGCCGCTGGAAGGCACGCTGGTGATGCTCGATTTCATTCGCATTCCCTACCAGCGCCTGTTCGGCCTGGGTGTGTCGGCGCTGGCGCTGCTGACGCTGTGGTATTTCCTGACCCGCACCCGGCTCGGCTGGGCGCTGCGCGCGGTCGCGCTGGACCGCGAGGCGGCGGCATTGCAGGGCATCAATATCAACGTCATTTCGTTCATCGCGATCGGCGTGGGCGCGGCCCTCGCCGGGCTCGCAGGCGGCCTGATGGCGCCGCTGACCAATATCAACCCGCACATGGGTCACAACGTCATCATCACCGCCTTCATCGTCACCATCGTTGGCGGCGTCGGCAGCCTTTCCGGCGCTGTTTACGCCGCGATAATTTACGCGCTGTTTCACACCTTCATCACGGTTTACCTCGGCGGTACGGTCGCCACCATCTGCGGCCTGGTGCTGATGGTGCTGGTGCTGATCGTGCGTCCGACCGGCATCATGGGCCTGCGGGTGAGCGAGTGATGAAGGCAGGGCCGAAAAAGATAGTCGCGGGCCTGCTGTTGCTGGCGGGCCTGCTGGTGCTGCCGCACCTGCTGCAGTTTCATCACCAGGACCTTTTGATTTTCCTGACCATCAACGTGCTCGTGGTCACCAGCTACCGCCTCGTCACGCTGACCGGCGAATGGTCGCTAATCCACGCGGTGATGATGGGAGTAGGGGGCTACACCGCCACGCTGCTGTTCAAGCATGTCGAGCTCGGCATGTGGTTTACCCTGCCGCTCGCGGGCATCGTCGCCGCGGCGATCGCAGCGCTGTTGTGTTTCCCGCTGTTTCGCATGACGCAGTTTTACTTCCTGATCGGCTCTTTCGCCGCCGGCGAGGCGATCCGGCTTTGCTGGATCGAATTCGTCAATCCGTTCGGCGGCACCGGCGGCCTGAGCGGCGTCGAACCGCCGTTGATCGGCGACATCGACTTTCTCGAACCGGTACCTTATTACTACCTGACCCTTGCCGTGGTCGGCCTTTGCCTGTTCATCCTTTACCGCATCGAGAATTCGCGTATCGGCCTGATCCTGCATTCGGTGCACTGGAAGGCGCCGCTTGCCGAGTCGGTCGGCGTCGATACCTGGCGCTACCGCGCGCTCGCCTTCATCGTCGGCTCTTTTTTCGTCGGTATCGCCGGCGGCCTCAAGGTGCACTACCTCGGCACGATCACGCCGAACCAGTTCGGTGTCGGCTTCATGGTATTCATCCTGATCTGGGTCATCGTCGGCGGCTATAACCGCTTTTACGGCCCGATCATCGGCGTCATCGTGCTCACCCTGTTCGACGAGTCGATCCGCAGCCTGGAGGAATTGCGCCCGGCGATCTACGGTGCGGTGCTGATCGTCTCGATCCTGTTCCTGCCGCAGGGGCTCGAGAGCCTGCCGGCGCGTATCAGAAACCTGCTCGGCAAGGGTCCCGCGCCCGCCGACTCGTCGCTGACCGACAAGTGACGGCGGTGGCGTCGTGAATATCCTCAAGGTGGACCAGGTGACCAAGCAGTTCGGCGGCCTGACCGCGCTCGACCGGGTCAGCTTCGAGGTCGAAGCCGGCGAGATTCGCGGCCTGATCGGCCCCAACGGCGCCGGCAAGAGCACCATGTTCAAGAACGTCGCCGGCTTCTACACGCCGACCTCGGGCGACATCCTGTACCAGGGCCGTAGTATCGTCGGGCACGCGCCGCACAGCATCGCCGAGCTCGGCATCGTGCGTACCTTCCAGGAAACGACGCTGTTCCAGGAACTGACGGTTTTCGAGAACGTGCTGGTCGGCTGCCATATCCACGCGCGCAGCAACCTGCTGAACGCGATTTTCAGGCTCGACCGCGCGCGCCAGCAGGCGGCCGCGGACAAGGCGACCGAGGTGCTCGAGTTCATGGGCCTGATCGACCGCCGCGAGCAGCTCGCCTCGGAACTGCCGCTCGGCTCGCAGCGCGCGCTCGCGATTTCGATCGCACTCGCCTCCGAGCCGAAGCTGCTGCTGATGGACGAGCCCTTCGCCGGCATGAATCCCGAGGAGACCAACCACATGATGGACCTGACGCGCAAGGTGCGCGAGTCGGGAGTTACCATCGTGCTGGTCGAACACGACATGAAGGCGGTGATGGGTTTGTGCAATTACCTGACCGTGCTGAATTTCGGCCAGCTGCTGGCCGAAGGTACGCCGGAGGAAATTCGTAACAACGATCGCGTGGTCGAGGCTTACCTGGGCGGTGGCGGCTGACATGCTGCTCAAGGTCGACGACATCCATGTGCATTACGGGCCGATCGCGGCGGTCCGGGGGATATCGCTCGAGGTCGACGAGGCCGATTTCGTCACCATTATCGGCTCCAACGGTGCCGGCAAGAGCACCACGCTGCGCACTATCTCCGGTCTCAACCAGGCGAGTTCGGGCAGCATCCTGTTCGACGGCCAGCCTATCGGGAAACTGGGCGCCGACAGGATCGTCCGCCTCGGCATCGCGCATGTTCCCGAGGGGCGCCGCGTGTTCAAGGATTTAACCGTCACCGAAAACCTGCGCCTCGGCGCATTTTCACGCGGCGATCACGACGCCATCGAAGCCGACCTCGAGGAAAACTTCGAGCGCTTCCCGCGCCTGCGTGAGCGCAGGAACCAGATCGCGCGCACCATGAGCGGCGGCGAGCAGCAGATGATCGCGATCGCGCGCGCGCTGATGTCGCGCCCAAGGCTATTGCTGCTGGACGAACCCTCGCTCGGCCTGGCGCCGGTCATCGTGCAGGAAATCGCGCGTATTCTGATTTCGATCAACCAGGCGGGCACTTCGATCGTGCTGGTCGAGCAGAACGCCGAGCTGGCGCTGCGCCTCGCCCGGCACGGTTACGTGCTCGAGACCGGCAGTGTCGCGCTCGAGGGCGAGGCCGAGGGCCTGCTCGACAACCCGCACGTGCGCAAGGCTTATCTCGGCATCTGACCGGCGCTCCCTGTTACGGCTCGAACGGCGCTGCTGCCGCCGCGTGCTCGCGGCGCGGCTTCCTGCCGCGCA
>Ga0209536_100015712_pt1 | contig 10795 bp, 7 predicted proteins | sample DeeMarSeWOR28_12_FD_187461 | JGI IMG/M metagenome (GOLD analysis project Ga0209536, IMG submission 187461) | Marine sediment microbial communities from White Oak River estuary, North Carolina - WOR-2-8_12 (SPAdes) (version 2) | ecosystem: Environmental > Aquatic > Marine > Intertidal zone >...
TCAGCTCGTCGACGAGAACAGTCTGGAATGGCTCGATCTTGAAATTTCTGAGGCCGCCGAACCGGATTTCGTTCGTCATTCCGTAGGTCATCACGATGAGGAAGGGTTTGGTTTTTCCCTCGGCGATAAGGTTGTCCATGATCAGATTGGCGTGGCCCTGATTGGACCAGGCGGTTTCATCCTCCCCCCAACCGTGTTGAAGGTACAGCACCGGATATCGTTTGGTCAGGTCCTTATCGTAGTCAGGTGGTGTGTACACAAAGGCTCTGCGTGAGGTGTTGTGGGCTTGGCCATCCTGCGGAGTGCTCTTGGATGGGAAGAGAATCTGCTGCACTCGGCCATGGGGTACGTCCTTGAGGGCGTAGAAATCCTGGTCGTGAGCGGGAATTTCAATGCCGCTTTCCCAACGAGTAGAACCGTAAAAGTTCAACGTGCCGGGATCGTTAAATATTCCCCCATCAACTGTGAGATGATAGTAGTGGAAGCCCTCATCCAGCGGCTTCTGGGTGACACCAGTCCACACGCCGTCCTCGCCTTTGTCGAGGGAGAAGCCGCCACGTTCGAGTCCTCCCAGGCTCACACGGACGCTTTTAGCCTCGGGAGCTTCGATGCGGAAACGAGCGTAGCGTTGTGAGTTGACCTGCGGATACTCCTGGCCGGGTTGGTTCAAGGTCGATGGCTTAAAGTCTTCCGTAATCGTTGGCTGGTCTGTCTGAGCAAAACAGATTACACCTGTTATTACGGCTGACAATAATATAATTATTTGCCTGTGATTCATTTGATTACCTCCTAAATTATCTATCTTTTGCCATATTTGCTCGATGCATTGACTCAGCAGAAGCACCATCTTTAGTATAATACCGTTCAGAATTGTCAGAAGTGAAATGAAAAACGGAATGCTGGAAAGATTTTTCATTTTGCCAGCGGTGAAGTGCGCGGGTGTAATTTAAAACGTGCATCCAATGCGATGCGGTTGTGGAAGGCATTCAGTATCTTTGCCTGGATTAGAGGTAATGCACCAGGACAGATGATTCTTTCCCGGATGGATGGCGTTGGAACTGGTGAGACAACATTTTAAAATAAATCGCTGATGAACAGCTTGAAAAAAGTGTCGACTTTGCGGACATATTTGTTAATATAGTGAAGTTGGGCGTTATGGATTTCTATTCCATAACAAAAAGCAGAAATTCGTTACGCATGAAACCGGTAATTGACCGTTATGTTTGAGTAAAGGATCATCTTATGAATAGAATTAGTCGTCGGAGTTTTTTGAAACGCAGTGTTTCCGCCACGGCGGGATCGTATTTGGCCCTGTCTTCGTATCCAGGCATTTTACCAAGTGTTCGAGGGGCCAACGATGAAATCCGCGTCGCAGTGGCGGGGATTCGTAGCCGGGGTGGTGCTCACATTAAGAATTTCCAGAAGCTAAATGGCGTGAATGTTGTCGCCCTTTGCGATCCTGACAGCAAGATTCTTGGTGACTGGATCAAGAAGTGTAAAGATGATTATGGCACTTCCGTTACTGGTTACGCCGATATAAGGGAACTGCTGGATCGCAAGGACATTGATGCTCTGGTGATTGCAGCTCCGAATCACTGGCATTCGCTGATGACCGTTTATGCCTGTCAGGCGGGTAAGCACGTGTACGTTGAAAAGCCGGTCAGCCACTCGATCGAAGAAGGCCGCAAGATGGTCAACGCGGCACGAAAATATAATCGTATCGTCCAGGCCGGTACGCAGCACCGCTCGTGTCCAGCAGTGCAGGAAGCTGCTGCCGATATCCAGGCCGGCAAGTACGGCAAAGTCCTCTGGGTGCATTGTTCGAAACTCGGGGCAAGAGAATCGATCGGAAAAGTGACCGAGCCTCAGCCTGTGCCGGACAATATCGATTACAATCTCTGGGCCGGACCGGCTCCGATGACACCGGTCATGCGAAAGCAGTTTCATTATGACTGGCACTGGCAGTGGAACTGGGGCGACGGCGAGATGGCCAACTGGGGAATTCATTACATCGATGATTTCCGTCACATGCTCGGCTGGGATGATGTGCCAGCGAAAGTTGTCGCCGCAGGCAACCGATTCGCCTGGGATGACAATGGTGAGACGCCCAACATGCACTTCGCTCTGTTCGATTATGACGGCCTGCCGGTGGTTGTGGATATTCGCAATTTGCCCCATCCCACACAACGCGGCGGTAAAAGCGGAGCGCTTTATCTCGGCTCGCGCGGCGGCAATTATATACAGTGTGAGGCGGGATCGATCAGGATTTCGCGCGGTGGCGGCTGGTTTTATGACAACGACGGAAAGCGCGTTCACCAGTATAAAGGAACCGGTGGATCGGGACATGACCAGAATTTCATTGATTGTGTTCGAAGCGGTCGAAGGCAGGATCTGGCGGCGGAGATTGAAGTCGGGCATCTTGGCACTGCTGTGTGTCATCAGGCCAACATCGCATGGCGGGCCGGGGCCGAAGCATCCGTTGACGAAGTCCGCGAAAGCGTGAAGAAGCACGAGGACGCCGTCAATACACTCAATGCCATGCTGGAGCAGTTGGACGGCAATGGAGTCGATCCGGCAAAAGATAAGTTTATTCTCGGCCCGGCACTGACCTACGACCGTAAAAGCGAGCGCTTCGTCGGAGCCGGCGCAGAGAAAGCCAATAAGTATATCACATGCTCGTACCGCGAACCTTTCGTAATGCCGAAGGACATTTAGACACTGGAAAATATGTTTCGGATTAGCCTTGTTTTGATGGTAGGTTTGTTTTTATTTGCCGAAGCGGACGGCAAAACCTGGCATGTCTCCGGCAAAACGCTGACCGGCATCGAGCAGCAACAGCAGGTACGAACAATTGCTCAGGCCGCGACACTCGTCGAGCCGGGAGATACGGTGATTGTTCATAGCGGCGTTTACCGCGAGTCTGTCGTAATCGAAATGAGCGGAAAGCCGGACAATCCGATCATTTTTCGTGCCGCTGCAGGGGCCGGCGTAATTATAACAGGTGCCGACCGCATCACTGAATGGACCAAGGTAAAAGGCGATGACCATGTTTACACCACGCCCTGGCCGCACAATTTCGTCACATGGAACCAGTACAATACGCATCCCGATGACGATTACCATCTCCTAATCGGCCGATGCGAGCAGGTTTTTGTCAACGGTTATACACTCCGGCAGGTCATCGAACGTGATAAACTCGCCAGAGACACATTCTATGTTGACCTGGACGGCGAACATCTATATGTCTGGAGTAGTAATAATCAAGATGTCAGCAGCGCAAAGGTGAAGGTTGAAGCTTCGCTGCGCGATACGATTCTATCCATCAAGGGCGATTATGTCACCATCAAAGGCATTCGATTTCGATATGCAGCCAACCGTGCACAACACGGGGCAGTCGAATTCACGGGCAATCATTTGAACGTCGATGATTGTATTTTCGAATACACCAATTCCAGCGGCGCTTCGTTTCGAGGCGAAGATATAACGGTTCGCCGCTGCACGTTCCAGCACAACGGTCAGCTTGGCTTTAGTACCGTTCGTGCTCACAAACTCCTGATGACCGGATGTACTGTGCGAAACAATAATATTAAAGGATTCAATCGTGGCTGGGAAGCGGGCGGCAACAAGATATGTCTTGCTCGCGGAGTCGTTCTCGAAAACAGCACATTCATCGAAAACCGCGGAAATGGGATATGGTTCGATATCGGTAATGAAGAGTGCACCGTGCGCAACTGCTTGATTGCCAACAACGAGGACGCCGGTATCTTTTATGAGATATCCTATAGTCTGCACGCTCACGATAATGTTATCGTAGGAAACGGTCTGGCCTACACATCGAGTGCATGGGGCGCCAACGGCGGCATCAGTATCTCCAGCTCACCGGATTGCGTTATCGAGCGTAACTTGCTGGTCGGAAATAAAGAGGGTTTCAGCTTTCGTGAGCAGAATCGTTCGACGCCGCGGATTGATAATAGAAAAAGCGTGCCGGTATGGAATCATGACAACATCATTCGCAATAACATAATCGCCTTTAATCGTGATGCACAAACCTGGGGCTGGTTCGATATCTCCGATAATCGTCACTGGCCTTCCCGAATCAGCAATGGCGATACCGAAGAATTATCGCTGGAAAAACTCGAACTGACTCTCAGAGATAATCTCTATTGTGCCGGACCCGGTGCAGAGTTATTCAACTGGGGAGTAACCTGGAAGAAGAACAAGAGATACAATAGCCTTCAGCAGGTGCGGCAGGAGCTTGGGCTCGAACAGGGCAGCAAAGTAACCGAGTTCACTGTTAGTGATTTCTCGGCGCTGGATTTTCGTGTGCCGGCAAACAGCCTGGCCATTGAAATGGGATGCTACCCAAAAGGAACAATCCCCGACGTACAGTTGGGGATTCTCGGTCAAAATCGCGAAAAAATAGCTTTGGAGCCTTGAACATCCGGCGTATTTTTGGTAGTATATTGTAGAAGAGATTCGGCTGTTTAGCTGAGTATTATGATGTACAATTATACGGCAAATCCTGCGTTGATAACAATCTTTAGGAAGGAGGATTGCCATGCGAATTAAAAAAGCTTTTACACTTATTGAGCTTCTCGTTGTCATCGCAATTATAGCGATATTAATGGCGATTCTTATGCCCGCTCTGCGGGCCGCAAAGGATCAGGGCAAACGTATCGTCTGCAGCAACCATTTGAAGACTATGGGGCTGGCCAATGTGCTCTATTCGGATGAAGCAGACGGTTGGTACGTTCCGATCATGGATAGAACATTAGGTGCCGATCTCTACTGGCCCGCCAACCAGCTCTTTAGAGAATTAATCGGTTATAAACCCAAGAACGCCACTGCGAACGAGGGCTGGGATGCGCCCAGGGAGTATTTATGTCCAGCCGATACGATTTCGATTAAGCAAATAGAAGACAGGCTGTACAACAACTGGATAAGCTACGGCTACAACCTGACGGACTGGTACTTTTCTGACTGGTTCGGCATTGGATACGCCGGGCATAAGAACACGACCGTTCCCGGTCCGGCGAACGAGCTGATTTTCACCGAGAGCAACGACTGGTGGGCGTGGTGGTGGGGTGCCAATTACGAAGATGGATGGGATGTTCTCGGACAGGATACCATCATGCCTTATAAAGATGTCGGCACTGACGGCCCGACCCTTTATCGTCACAGTGAGGGCGTCAACCTCGCCTTTTACGACGGCCATACCGAGCATATGAAAAAAGAAAAAGTTTTTGTCTTGGAAGCGTGGGATGCGGGCAATCCCGGCATGTGGTCCACATTCAAAGAATACCCGCCAACGGATGAGGAACAAAGCAGATTGCCGAGACCTTAGTGGTGTTTTTCACCAGAAGTTTTAATGCGCTATGTATCCCTGTTTACCACTACTCTCAAAACCCTGACATGGTCGGCAACAGCATGGCAAGATCACACTATCCCGTTTTCTTTAGATTCATAAAATGTACTATCAGAGTTACAGAGCTTTCGAAGACCTTGGCGGCCTTCAGGATTGGCCTCTAGTCCTGTGAATTCCAAGCCAAGGCATATGTTCTTCCCATCCGCTGTTGGCAAGACTTCTATGATCCTGGCATCGAATATCAGTGACGGTTCAGCAGGAGTCGGTCTGAATTCCATTCCTATCAGTTGGTCTTTATCAAGGTGTGTCCTTTCGGCAGCGTCGATAGCCACCTGGATTCCCCCTTCTGAAATGTCCACGAGTCTTCCATGCCAAAAGTGCCCGGGTATCAGCTTGTTATAGTCGTCATTACGACCGCCGTGCCAAAAAAGCACATTCACCTGCAGCCATGATGGGATTCTCAAACGAACGTACTTTCTTCTTTCTATAGGCTTGGCATTGTTCAAGCTGTGAAATTCCAGAGTGCCATTGTCCAACTGCTCAGACGATGGAGTAAATACAATCTCAGAGACTTCGGTTATTTGGAAAATCCTGTCAAAGCCATATAACTGGAAGACTCGTCTTGTGGCTGCACTCAGATTATAGAAAATACAAGAACATCCAAGGTCACTCAAGAAGCTGCACAACGTCATAAGTTTACAGAGTGTTTGGTAGGAAGGCTCGCTAACAGCTCCAAGATCCATTATCAGATCGGTTTTAGGCCTGTCAAGAGCCAGCTTTGCGGTCAGAGCGTTGAGTTCTTCACTGGTCTTCGGCTCCGCGGATAACGTAGTAATCAAAATGTCGTCAGACTGATCGTGGCTCATTAGTACATATTCCCCTTGCAACAAAAGTATAAGAAACGAAATATGGAATGCAAAACTGTAATTCGTTCCAGACAGAAGAGTCACAATCTTATCAGACGTCTGGACATTGTTGAGGGCCTATTAATTATTAATCGATTTATTCGATCGTCTCAATCGGCTGCCATTGCCATGCCTCTGTCGTCTGGACAATGCGGCCCAGACCTGGGAAGGGGAAATGACAGGAAATCACCAGGGCCTTCTCTGCTGCAATCCGATCCAGGAGCTGACGCCTGGTAGTCATGGTTTGTTCAGGGTTGAGGTCGAAGGCCGGGTACCACTCGAGTTGCTCCAGATGGATAGGACTTAGAACTGCATCGGAGACGTACAGCAGTCGCTCGTTGTCCGAAGAAACAACTAATGCCATCTGGCCCGGAGTGTGCCCCGGCGCCGCGATGGCCCGGATTCCAGGCAGAATTTCCGCTTCGCGCTCAACGAGATCGAGCTGTTCCTGGATCGGCGGCAGATTCTTGCGTGCGAGTGCGAGCATCAGTTCTTTGAGTTCTTTTCCCACTTGAAGTTGCGCCAGGTCTGGCTCTGACGTCCAGAATTCCCACTCGTCTTTCCACATAATGTACCGTGCGTTGGGGAAAGCCGGCTTACCCTCGGCATCGGTGTTGCCCCCGATGTGGTCCGGATGCCCGTGTGTAAGAATGACCGTGTCAATTTCCGCGGTCTCGATCCCCTCAGCCCGCATGTTCCGAATCAGCTTTCCTACGCCTGGCGTCAGGCCAGGCCCACCTCCGGTATCCACCAGAACCCGGTGACACCCGGTGTTTATCAGCAAACAAATCCACGGCGCCACTATCTCACCCGTTTGTATATTATGTTCGCGAAGTGCCTGCTCCAGCAATTCTTTTGGCGCGTTTATGAAAAAGCTGTGATCCGGGTACGCAAAGGTGCCGTCACTGACGGCTATGCATTCGAAAGATCCTACTTTGAAGTGATAGGTTTCACTGTTCATAGCTGTCTTCTTCCTTACGCGTAACATTAATTGGATGCATTACTTCGCCTAACAATATATATGGTTTGCTCTTTGTTCCAAAAATCAGGATGTAACCGCTACGAAAAATATATATATTGCAAAGGTCAGAGTTACAAGAAAAAATTTTCCGTGAAAATAATGGATTAATCCTATTTAATTATCCTCTTTTTAATTCGTGTGTTTGGGCGAAGCCGGTGACTGGCAACGAAGCATGCGGGCGCCGAAGTCGCTTAGAAAGTCTTCGCGCCACTGGTTTACGGTCTTTGCTCCAATATGCTGTCCTTCAGCGACTGCAGGGGATGGATCGTCCGTCCACCAGTTGGGCAACTTCGCAGACGGATGCTGCGCGATGACGGGTGGCGGCAAGAGGGACGTGACCCCACCGGTCTTTCCATCGAGCGCGGGCACATTGCTGTGGATTGTGAAACGGCAAGTCTCTGCGCTTTTCGGACAGAAACGGAACCGCATCGTGCCGTCGCCGGGAGCATGACCGGCCAACCTTTGATTATCGACAGCCAGCACCGCCTCGGGATTCTCCGGGGCGCCTTCGCCCAGCGGGAGCACGAGTTCCAGGATGCCGAAAATCTCCATGAACTCTTTCTCTGTGGTCATCCGGTTGAAACGAACATACGTGCGTTCCCAGGCTCGCACGAAACGCCCGCCCCAGCCCGGCTGCGAGGGATCGTCGGGCGTGCCCTTGAGTAGCCAGCCGACCGACGGTGTGTCGCCCATTTTGATATCGTCCTTCTTATTGACAAAGAGATCGCCCAGTGCGCCCTTGCCGGCGATGTATTGGGTCACGAATTCCTTGTTGCCCCATTGGCCCGACTGATTACCGCCGACGAACCAGCCGCGATACGTGGCGTTGGACTCGATGATCCATAGCTCGGGATAGTTGTCGGCGATGTATTTGTAAGCATTGGGACACCATTTCTTGTTCGGCCCGCCGATCCAATACACTCGCAGCTTTCTCAGGATGTCCGGTGCATCGTGCAGTGCCTGAGCAAGATCTTCGATGCCACCCCAAACCAGGACATACAGGGGGCGTGGATTGTAGCGGCGTGCACACTGCACGATCCACTCCGAGCCTTCGGTCGAGCCTCTCACGCCGGAGTAGGGGGCCATCTCGGTCTGGCCCTGTTTAGTAATTGCACGCAATGAATCGCCAGTAGGATATTTGTCGGAATAGGTCTTCAGATTGGCGTAATCTTTTGCATAGCAGTCGATGACTTTCAAAATGTCCTCTTTCCGGCCGGGACCGTAGGGCGACGAAATAAGCCCCTCGATGTCGAAGCAGTCCGCGTAAACGAGGAAATGCACCATGGATTGAAAATCGTCCGGATCCGATCCCCCGATGTCCGTAGATACGATGACACGGTAGCGGTGGCCGGCAAGAGCGCCGCTGCCGGCGGTTGTTTTTCCGAGCTCATTGGACTTCCGGATTTCAGCGAGAGCGCCTGACGCTACTAAGTAGCTCAACATCATAATGGCAAGCTTTATTTTTTTCATATTCGTCATGTTTGTCATCGCGTTTTTGAAAACTATGGACAGCGGGGCTGTTGAAAAAGTCTATATTTTTCCTTTATCCGGATTGTTGATCGTCCAGTTTTGGGCGAATACCGCCAGGTCCAGTAGGTCAACGATACCTGCGGGTACGCTGAGATCGCAGTACGTGTTCCAATGGGGATCTCCCGGCGTAGTCAACCAGGCCGAAGCGAATATGGCGAAATCCGACAAATCAATATTGCCGTCTTTGTCAAGGTCTCCAGGCGATGTCTCGGGCGGTGTGCCAGCCAGCTTGATTAGCTCAATACCATCACCCGTTCCTAAATTCCTGCTGTACTGCTTTTCCTGGGGATTGTTCCAATGCTCATGAACTCCCAGGCTTGGCATAGGAACTCTGTCTCTATCAGGATTATAGAATGTTCCTGATGGAGGATCGTCCGCCAGGGCTGCTTCGTGCAGATAATCCTCCGCACCACCTTGCAGGCTGCCCGGTGTACCTGTTCCTCCGCTCACGATATCCGGCCATTCCTCTAACAGGAAGTCATACGCCACCGAGTCGATCGCCACCGGGTCCAGAGAAGCGAAAAGACTCGATGGCCATTCTCTGCCTCCATCGCCAAACGGAGAAGACTTCCATTTGTAAGGATGCGAGCCAGCGTAATATCCGGCATAAAGTCCATCAATCAGGTAAAGCAAAGTCTTGCCGCCAAGTTCCGGATGTCCCATCAAATCCACCAACGCTCGATAATGCCCCATGCCCGGCATCCACTCGGCGTTCGGTAAACTCAAATGCATGTCATAGTAGTTGATAATTCCCACATCCCGAAGATAACTGTTGGGACATCTTATCAGTGAGCCGTAATGGTTCTTTGCGCACACCGTTATCCCGGAGGAATGGCCTTTCAATATCGCGAAGTTAATTATATATTCTGCTTCTGCGAATGACACTGGTATATAGTCCTGCCGTTTTCCGAATGCATCCGGCGTACTCCAGTAAAACGGCACATTTGAAAATTCCACCCGCGTTCGACCGAACCTACCGGTATTGTCCAGAAAGCGGACATTGGGAAATTCCGGATGCAGCATATTCCATAAATAATTCGGCACCCGACAGGCCGGATCGCCTATGCTGATATCACACGGATCCACTCCGACCGTATCGACCAAATGCCGAAGCAGCGTGAGAATCATTTGGGGTGAATTGTCGATCGTATTGGGATTATTCTTGTTGTATGTCTCTCTGTCGCAACTGTTCCATTGTTCGTTGCAGGTAGTTAAGTTTATCTTGATGGCAATCTTTTCTCCCGGCTGATACCCGATGTTTCCCTTGCCCCTGTTCTCATTGAAATATCGGAAAATCGCGTCCCATGCTACGGCGTCCGTGCTCTTGCCGGCAAGTTCCCGAATCGCCCGTGATACCATATTTTCCACCACCACCAGGTCGGTATGATCGTTATCATACCAGTGTTCGTGTGAGGAGTAGCCTTGCCAATCAGTTGCGTTAGGATCCCACACCCATACTACCCGCCCCGGATAAATCCCTCGGGCTATGCCAATCGGCTCGTTTGGCTGCGGTTCATCTGCCGCGATAGGCTTCTGGTGTGTATTGACAAGTGCAATTACTAAGACTGCAGCCAGAGCAAAACAGACTGCTGCCTTGCACAGATGAGACTGACGATACATCTCCTTAGCTCGGCGATACACTAATGTTGAACCAACTAATCCAACAATCCAGATTACAAATCCACCCGCAAGAGGTGCCGCCACCCGCTGGCATGGATACTCTGCACGTGAAGGCTTTGGTATTACCCGGATGAGAAACCACAGCAGAGAAAATAGTCCAGCCACTGGAAATATCCACATTAGCCAGCGATATTTTCTCCGGCCGATGCTATTGCCCGTCTTTGGACAAAGCCTGGCGTTAGCCTCGGCGTTGCTGTTTTTGTTTGGATTCCCACCAGCTTGCCTGCTGCTTGGACTGTTCACAGGATGTTTTCCCACAATTGAATTCTCCTGGATTTAATCCGGAATTTCCCT
>Ga0209536_100015713_pt1 | contig 10795 bp, 6 predicted proteins | sample DeeMarSeWOR28_12_FD_187461 | JGI IMG/M metagenome (GOLD analysis project Ga0209536, IMG submission 187461) | Marine sediment microbial communities from White Oak River estuary, North Carolina - WOR-2-8_12 (SPAdes) (version 2) | ecosystem: Environmental > Aquatic > Marine > Intertidal zone >...
GGGTATATTACATTGTTAAGCAAGGAGATACACTTTACAGTATTGGTCGCGCTTATGGCGTAAGTGTCTCTCAATTACAAAGGGCAAACTGTTTAGGATCATCGACAACCATTCGCATTGGGCAAAAGTTATATGTGCCGAATGTCACTCCTATTCAACCGAGTTCTACTCCCACAATCACTTTGACTCCAAGAGAAACATCTACTTCTGCTCCCCCAACCATAACTCTCACCCGCAGACCTTATGCCAGTCCCACAACAGTGACACCAACTATCACTCGCCGTCCTACTCATACGCTGACTATAATGCCAACACCTACCCGAACATTCACTCCGGCTACGCCATCTGCTACCATCACCCGCCAACCAACTCACACCCGCACGATAACACTAACCAGTACTCAGACATTCACCCCTGTAACTCCATCCCCCACATACACTCGCCAACCTTACGCGAGTACAATGACCCCGACTTTTACCCAGATTCCAACTTTTACTCGAACCCCATTCCCTTAAAGAGTTAAATTCTCTGGCCGATATCTCCTTTGACTATTTGTCTGCTAATTTTGGCAGCGATACGGGCATTGTTCCGCAACAATCCAAGATTGGCTCTCAGACTGGTTCCAGCCGTTAACTCCGTCACACGTTCCAGCAGAAACGGAGTCATTTTTTGACCCCGGATACTCTTTTCTTTGGCTTCCCGCAGTGCAAGATCAATCACTTTCTGAACTTGTTCCTGTTGCATGGCTACTTCGTCAGGGGGAGGAACTACCACTAAAATCCCAGTCTCAAATCCTAATTCCCAATGGACCTTCGCTAATGAAGCGATTTCTTCAGGAGAATCTACTCTAAGGCTTATGCCTAAACCACTGCTCTTTGAATAGAAGGCTGGAAATTCATCAGTTTGAAAACCGACCACAGGTATTCTATAGGTTTCTAATACTTCAAGGGTGCTAGGTAAATCCAATATCGCTTTTGCGCCTGCACACACCACAATAACACGAGAATTCGCCAATTGGATCAAATCTGCAGAGATATCATATTTGGGTAATCTATGTACACCTCCTATTCCCCCAGTAGCAAATACACGAATACCAACTTTCTCAGCAACCACAAGGGTGCCAGCGACTGTTGTCCCGCCGCTTCTTTTTTGAGCAATAACGCCGGCAAAATCTCGTGAACTGACTTTATTTATTCCCTTTTCTGTCGCAATACATTCCAACTGGAGGGGATCTAGACCTACGTGGATAATGCCATCTATAACCGCGATTGTAGCTGGAGTAACACCAAGCTGTTCAATTTCGTTTTCCATATCCTTAGCGAGATTAATATTTTCAGGATAAGGTAGACCATGCGTAATGACTGTGGATTCTAAGGCTACAACAGGCAATTTTAGAGATAAGGCCTTGGAAACATTTGGAGAGGTTTTCAAGAAGTCATGCAATTTATTCATGAAAATTTATAGGTGTTCATAAAGCAGCTCAAGTGAGAGATCAGGTCGAACAGATCCACTATGATGTAATGTTAGAGAGGCAGCCGAAACACCCAAGCGAACTCCATCATCTAAGGATATGTTGTTTAACATTGAAAATATCACAGTTGCGGTCAAGGCATCACCCGCTCCTGTGGGATCTAGAATTTTTGTCCTGATTGACGGTACATGTCCACTGCCTTCTGAACTAGCATATACAACGCCAAATTCAGCTAGAGTGATCAATACAACATCCGCACCTTGGCTAACCAGGAATTTTGCCGTCTCCATTGCTTCACGGAATTGTGATGCATCAACGGGATTGCCACATAATACGCTTGCTTCTGAGCTGTTCGGTGTTATCAGGGATAATCGAGACATATATGGACACAAACGATCAGCAAGAAATATTGATGTCGGATCAGCACAAACCTTCAACCGGGCTCTGTTTGCTAAAGACATAATGGTCTTTATTGCTGCTCTTCCAAGGTTTGCATCAAAAAAAAGCATCGAAGCATTCTTAAACAAATCAATGTGCTTCCTTAAGTACTCCGGAGACAATAAACTGGTTGCGCGCAAATCATTAATCCCAAATTGCAACTCACCTATTGAATTCACTACCCCAAGATAAGTTCCTGTTGAATGTTTATTTGTGCGCAAGACTGCGCTGACATCAACTCCTGCACTTTCGAGCTGGTGAAGTAAATCAACCCCTATAGTATCCTGACCAACAACCGATATGAAGTTTACCGGTTGACCTAATCTGGCTAAATTCTCTGCTACATTCCGAGCAACGCCGCCAAAAGAAGTTCGTATATGACCTGGATTAGAAGTTCCACTCAGGGATTGACGGTCCAATCGACCAATGATATCTACACCAGCACTGCCGATCACCAGCACAGGTGCATCTGACAATGATGTGGAAAGATCAACCATTTGCGTCACCTAACCATCGATAGGATACTCTCGCCAGCTGTTCCAGCACACTCCTCAACCTGCGCGCTTCAGGAGAACGCGTTCCATCACTTTGTTCATAAATGTCTAACGCTGACCGCAACTTAACCCTATAAGTTTCTACGATCTTCCGGAGAGCGATTGCATCATCACCTTCTTCACTATTGATGTAGTGATTTGAACCTATGATGGTATCTTGGATCAAACCCACCAGGGCTATATTGCGGCTTTTCCCTTCCAAATCTGTTAATGCTTGTTCTCCACTCCTCATGATATTATCTCTTGTTATCCTCCAAGCTTTAACATGCTGCTCTGGGATAATCTTATCTGACGTTATCCATGTACCAACGCCAATCCAACGCATCTCCACACCAACTTCTTTTGCGTCTTTCGTGAATTCAGAGGTGAAATCATAAAAAATATTGGTTAGTTCAGATCGAGGCGTAAAAATCGGAGCTTCATAGGTAAATTGTTGTTGAGTATTGACTGCACCTGCCAACCTGTCCGCACTCTGTTGGATACGCATCTCCTCCGCTCTATCTTGTTCAAGTTCAGGTATATTTATTGCAGCCAAGAATTCGCTCAGAGATCTTTCAGAAATAAATTCATTCAACCTGCGTTTTATTAGTCCTCTCATCGTATTCGACCAATGTTGTTTTGATTGCTCAAAAACAAGATTCTCTACCGCTTCTTTCTGGAATGGATAGGGTCGTGATAGTGTCGGCTGCCGGTAGTCTCTATACACACTAAAGACATAACGAACGTCTTTTATTTCGATATTAATACCATCACGGGTGCGCGCTTTTACACTCAGGTCTTCAAATTGATCTCTTAAATCAATAACGCTGCGCAAACGCTCAAATCCTTCTAATATTTCTACACCATCACTTGGAGATTGGCCATTATTTTCTCGTTCTTTAGCTGGCGATGCTGATTGATTCTTTTTATTGTTACGATTTTTATCACTTGTTATACGCACAGACGGTGAGATAACATGTGCTTCGCCGTCGATCTTCTCAAATAATGCTGCATTTTCTAAATGGACACGAACCATACCTGGTCCACCGATTAAGAATATGGGTGACAGCTTATCTCGCTGCGCTACTTCACCATCACGAATCTCAATTACATTGTATTGGCTGGCTAAAGCTGCTTGACGAATAAATCTTTCTGCGATATTGACATTATTTAATTCGAATATATCATCCAAGTAGATTGCTGCAATACGGTACGCCAGCCAAAAAACGGTACCAGCGATTAATACATGACGGAAGACATCTGCCGCAAAAAGAGCCACAAATGGATACTCAATAAAATTTCTTAAAGGTTCCATCCCCAAGATTGGAGGGTGTTTCTTCCATGCCAGAAAAGCCCACAGAAATGCACCCAAAAGTATAAGCAGCCATTTACGCCTAGCTGCACCACGCTGGGTGATCACAAAAAGCCAATTGCTGAAAGTGGTTGCTATTAGATCGAAAAATGCGAATACGAATCGCTGAATTGAGTACACAAATGTTTATCCTAGATAATATAGATGCCCATCAAATATTTTAAGGTTGAGTGCTATTTTTCTCTTCCATTCACTGACTGCGCACCCATTCAAGCAGTTTCCATAATTCCTTTTCTTGTTTATCCAGTAGATTTTGTAGTGAAGTATCGCTGATACACATCTGATATGTTCCACCTAACAACAGCTCTAGGCTTGCCTTGAGATCCAAATCTGCCCCTTGACCTTGGCGAGATGTCTTTTCGTGTTCAATATCAAGAGATTTTGCAAGAGGCGAGGAAGCTGCATTAGCAAACGCTTTGATCGCTTGTTTCTCACCCTCGAGTTGTGTGTAACTTCTCAGACGCTCAACCCTAACCCGATCCTTCTCAGCTCGCTCCAACCAGGTAGATATCCATTGATGAACCAATCTCTCCTCTATTGTAGGAGGAAAGCATAAATCACTGAGTGAAATCTCGAAGACCTGGATACCCATACTTGCAACCAGTTGGTACTCTCTGCTTAATATTTGTCGCCCAGTTATTGAACCAAATTCGTCGAGTTCATCAACTCTAGGGTTCTTCATCCGTTCGTTAACCATCCGCTTAATGATTTCAAGCCCAGTCTCTCGACGAACGGGTTTTCCTGTCTGATTCTCGTTTATTATGCCTTTCTTCAGCGAAGTATCAGGATCGAATAGCTCATCTAAAGTAAATCTACTTAGGTACTCACGCCAGACATCAACCGCCATATATGCTGGCAGTTCAAACCATCTGACGTGTCGCAGATGCTTAGGAACAATACTTTCCTGTGTGGCAGCATGTCTGATCGATTCAGGGTTAAACCCAAATTGAGTGTTCCCCTCCCCACGTTTGGATTTCAATTTTACAACTGCCAAAATTTTCGGAACTACCTCAACACCGTCGCGTGTGAGCCCACTGGTCTGATTCCTTCTTATTTGTTTTTGATTAAATTCTTCAGCGGAAGTATCCTTGCCTCTCAGCGGCATTTCTTCGAAAGGATTTTCATCTCCGAGTGGACCGAGTGGCGGCACCGGTTGGGGTTGTTTGTGCAGATCGAATGCCTCCTGATTGATAAACTCATTCGATCGAGTGAAAACAACCCCCGGACCAATAGGACGAGTAAAAGCTGTTTTTGTCCTCAACATAGCAGCGCTGGCACTATCTAATATCGCCACACCTGGACCATGACGCCATTGTTCACCAGATCGTCGTAATATATCTCCATCCTCAATGCGTATAGCTGGACCTTTGCTTCTAAACCCATACCCAATTAATCGATTTGTTGCTTGGAATCGTTCTTTTAACTTTCGCAATGGAAGTACAAATTGAGCAAAAAATGATAACCAGACAAGAAATCCTAAAAATCCTACGATAATAAAATCGAACATGACCATCAAGATCGTTTTCACTGCCTTAACTGTAAATTCACCTTCAAATCCTGGGATGAAATAACCAAATAAGCTGCCAATTTGTTGAAGGGAAGCCGTACCTGGTGTCTCAAATAATGATATTTGCATTGGAACGAACGTTTTTCTGGCAGCGAGTATCTGTAATCCTTGATTCCCCGCTGCAATATAAACATAAAAAGTCATCGGTTCGTCTTCATTTTGTGCACTCGAAGCCACATCCACATCCCAGGCCCCACCCAGATTTTCATACGATCCCACCAGTATAGGTTTAGAAGGATTAGCAACATAGAACATTCGCAATCCTTTCTCACCATCGGCTACAAACGCATAAGAACCAAAGGTCGCTACACCTAATGCAGTCCCTGGTGTATCCATTATCGAACGGATCACTGGATTGACAGGTTTGGAGACATTAACAACACCTAATCCACTTTCACCGTTGGCGACGAAAGCGATTTCCTTATTTACAACAACGTCCTTCGCATCGTTGAGCTCACCAACAATACTCGATGTCTTTGGAGAATATTTATCTTCCATGTTCACAATATGAAGACCGCTTCTTCCATCTGCAATTATTGCATATACATCCATGACATCAACGCCTCGGGCATATCCGAGCGTGTCGAAAAAACCGACTTGAGTTATTATTGAAGGATCGGAGATGTCAAAGATCCTTAAACCAAAGTCCCCGTCCGCGAGGTATGCAAAATTCTCCTGAACAACGACATTTTCACCTGTTCCTGGACTGTTGACCGCACTCCTAAGTGTGATTCTCTTTGGATCAGAGATATCTAGAACCGCCAATCCACCAGCGTCTGCTACATAAGACAAGTTCTCTCTCACAGTCAAACCTTTAGGCTGAGGCAGTTGATCATAGAAGCCAACAATCCTTTGATTTCCCGGATCACTTACATCTATTATCCTAAGTCCCTGAGTAGCATCTGAAACATATGCATAATCACCGGCTACATCAACGTACCGAACATTACGGGGTATATCAAAAAAACCGACTTCATTCAGGTTTTCAGGATCTCCAACATCGATTACTCGCATTCCCCGATCGAGATCTGCAACATAAACTAAATCATCCTTTTTTTCCAGACCACGAGCCACACCTGGTGTGTCGTAAAATCCCACCTCAGCAGGTTGATTTGGTATCGATATATTGACCACCCACATGCCATCATTACCGCCTGCCACATAAGCAAAATTCCCATCGACGATTACATCCCGTGCAAACTCTGGCACCTGGTTATAGGCAAGCTCAATTGGATTGCGCGGATCTGTCACATCTATAACTCGTAATCCAAATTCACCATCGGCAACATAAGCAAGCAACCTATCTAATGATATTGATTCAGAAATGGTTACAGATCTGGCGTCACCAGGTGTATCGTAGCTTCCAATCTCAGTTGGTCGCTCAGGATCGGAAACATCTATAACGCGCAATCCGCTGCTGCTGGCTGCAACGTATGCAAAATCTCCTCTTTTGGCCACATCATAGGCATCACCAGATGTCTCCTGAAAACTAATTTCTTGCGGATTCTCCGGATTCTCGAAATCGATGACTCTTAAACCAGCACTGCCATCCGCCAAGTAAAAATATTTCCCATCAATTATTCCGTTATGGGCTTGTCCAGGGCTGTTAAAGTTAGATATCTCTTCTATCTCGAAACTCTCTGGATCAGATTCTGACACAAACAGAATCCGTACCCCCTCATCCATCGCTGAGACAAATATAAAATCCCCGCCCAAGGTGACTCCAACCGCCTCGCCTGGGGTTTCAAACAATGTCACCACCTCAGGGTTAGCCGGATCCGAAATATTGACTACGCGCAGTCCGTCTTCCCCGCTGGCCAAATAAGCATAATTCCCTCCCACTGCTATTGATTCAGTATTGCCTTGAGAACTATCAATTCCAATTGGGTTTGATTCCAAGGTTACCAGTGCTTCAACTATTCTGAGACCATAATATCCATCCGTGACATACACATTACTTCCATCCACTTCAACGTCAATGGCATTCTGTGGTTTTTCATAGAAACCAATTTCGGCTAACGAATTCGCATCAGAGATATCGATAATACGCAAACCGCCCCCATCATCCGCTAGATAAGCATAAATTCCTGATAACGTTATTCCCTGAGCCCTACCAGGAGTATCGTAAATTGACAACTCTTTGATTTCTTCAGGATTTCCTACATCAACTGCTACCAACCCACGTTTATCCGCTGCCAAATAAGCAATATCATCCTCGACAATCAGATCTTTCACATTTGCCTGGGCATCGAAGCTGCCCAGCTCTTTCGGTCTTCTTTGATTTGTTATATCGAGGATCCAAAGATTCTTCTTGTTATCAGCCAGGTATGCTCGATCTCCCCTAACAGAAACCTTTAGAATCTGTCCATCAACTTGGTAATTAACAGACCCTGGTAGCGGCCTTGGATGAGTAGGATCTTTAATATTAAGAATCAATAAACCGGACTTCCCATCTGCGATGTAAGCACTCTGATCCACAATTACAATATCCTGCGCATCTCCAAGTGTGTCATAGTATCCAACTTCTTTCGGATGTGCAGGTGTGGAAACGTCAATCACGCGTATACCCTCACGTCCATCAGCGACATAAGCGTAACCATCTACAACTTCAACACTCTTAGTAATTCCACGTGTATCATAAAATCCAACTTCGACTGGTTGTCTTTGATCTGAGATATCTACGATTCTCAATCCCCCTCGTTGGATTGCTATATATGCGTATGCGCCTTCAATTTCCACATCTAATGCTAACTCCGCTGGGCGAGAGAGATAAGCATAGAATATCACCACAAGCGCTATGACGAAGTAAGTTTGTTTCCAGGATGCTCGGAACACGGAGCCTTCTTCCTGCATGGTATGATTTTATCCAATATTGCTGTATATTACAACCTAATAGAATTGAAACTCCCCATTTGTTTAAAAGCTTGTTACAATTTAGCCGCGACATAAATTCTTGAAAACCTGTTCTTAAGAATGAATTTCATCAGAAAATTCTTCTCTCACTTCCTTGTCTTCACAATATCTGTCACTACGCTGACAATTTGGCTACTGGTTGCTGGCTTTCTGAGTAAATATATTCAATACTTCATCTGGGCATTCTTGGTATTCTTAATTTATATTAGGGCTTTAACCGGCAGCGAACAAGAAATCTAAGAGCAGGATGAGACAGTAGAATTCATCAAGAGGTGTCTATATGACCGATTTTCCCGGAAAGGGTAAGGTAGCAGTTCTTAGGACAACGCCTGAAACTGTTTTACAAGATTATGAAGAAGTGATGAAATTAGCTGATTTCGAATCAGTGCTGCCCAAAAATCTGCTAACTGGATTGAAAATAAATATCTCCTGGCAAACCTGGTATCCAGCATGCTCATCAGCCCCCTGGCAGATTGAAGGTGTGATCAAAACGCTGCAAAATGCTGGTTACTCCAAGATCGTTGGCATCCATAATGACACTGTGGTCGTCAACACCCAAGATGGCGAGCGCAACAATAAGCATAAGTTTGTCACTGATAAATACAAAGTTCCTTGTCTGTACCTTTACAATCAGGAATTCGAATGGATTGAATATAAACCCAAGCGCCCGCTACTGGTTTTGGATAAAGTTTACCCCGATGGAATCTACATCCCTAAAGCTCTCGTAGGCATCAACATCATCCACCTGCCGACCGTGAAAACCCATGTTTTTACCACGATCACAGGTGCGATGAAAAACGCTTTCGGTGGTCTGCTCCACCGACACCGGCACTGGACTCACGCGGTAATCCACGATACCCTGGTCGACCTGCTGACTATACAACAGGATATCCATCCAGGCATCTTTGCGGTGATGGATGGCACCTTCGCCGGTGATGGTCCAGGACCGAGGGCTATGCGTTGGCATGAAAAAGATATTATTCTGGCTTCAGCGGATCAGGTCGCGATAGATGCTGTTTCTGCCAAACTACAAGGCTTCGATCCAATGCAGATTGATTTCATCCGCAAGGCGCACGCGATGGATCTCGGAGTGGGCGACCCGAACCAGATAGAGATAATCGGTCACGACATCGAACAGGAAAAAGATTGGGGCTTTATACAAGAAGACACACTCGCCAGCCATGGTCAAAAATTGATCTATCACGGACCATTGAAACCGTTCGAAAAAATGCTGCTGCAGAGTCCGTTGGTTCCCTGGTCGTACTTCGCTTCTAATTTCTATCACAATGTATATTGGTACCCATTCGTTGGACGCAAACGCGTGGAAATGGCGCTTCAAACCAAATGGGGGCAGATGTTCAAGCAATACGGGAATGGCGAGGTCGTCATGCCTGGCATGGAACCCAAAACTGTAGTCCAGGCTGCGGTGGGATTGACACTGCTTGCTACTGCCCTGGCGGGTTTAACATACTATGTATCAAGCAACAAAAGATCGAGTGGTTAGTGTTTTAAAGAATATTATTTTATTAATCCCTTAACTAAAAAGCAGCTCTGCATATCCAATACACGGTACATGAGTGATGAGCTTGGGAAGAAAAACCACCTGCCAATCTCCTATACAGCGTGTACCCAACCTTTTTATATGAAACTTCTTTCACCCAATGACTAAAAATGAGCTACGGGTAGAATTTCACTGCCATACCATTCAATCCAAAGATTCGCTGACCACACCGGAAAGTCTTTTAGAATCCTGCCGGGCCAAAAAGATCGACCGTATCGTTATCACGGATCACAACACGATTGCGGGTGCCAAACAAGCCAGAGAACTTGACCCTGAGCGTGTCATCATCGGTGAGGAGATCATGACACCGCAGGGGGAAATTTTAGCAGCCTTCGTCCAGCGGGAGATACCGGGGGGACTCGAACCGATGGAAGTGATAGGACGCCTACGCGAACAACAAGCCTTTATCAGTCTCTCCCACCCCTTTGACAGACTGAGGGATGGTCATTGGGAATTGGAAGCACTGCTACAGATCATTCCCCACGTGGATGCGATCGAAACCTTCAACAGCCGCAACATGTGGCCCGGCGGGAACGGGCAGGCAAAAGCGTTTGCGGAAGAGCACAGTCTTCCAGGGACAGTCGGCTCTGATGCCCACACCGTGTATGAGATTGGCAAAGCGGTCATGCTGCTCCCGGACTTCAATGACGCAACCAGTTTGAAAGCCGCAGTCCATGAAGCCAGGTATGAGACAAAAAAATCCGGTTTTTGGATCCACTTTGCTTCCCGCTATGCAGTGTGGAAGAAATCCCGGATTGCATGAAAAGAATTAGGGTATACTGTTATTGACACAAAAATTGCCGGTTAGAGCTTGACCAATCCGGTAAAGTGCGTAGAATTAAACCAACAGGGGCGGTGGCGGAATTGGCAGACGCAGGGGACTTAAAATCCCCCGGTAGTGATACCGTGTGGGTTCGACCCCCACCCGCCCTACCTTATA
>Ga0209536_100015714_pt1 | contig 10794 bp, 9 predicted proteins | sample DeeMarSeWOR28_12_FD_187461 | JGI IMG/M metagenome (GOLD analysis project Ga0209536, IMG submission 187461) | Marine sediment microbial communities from White Oak River estuary, North Carolina - WOR-2-8_12 (SPAdes) (version 2) | ecosystem: Environmental > Aquatic > Marine > Intertidal zone >...
ACAATTAGCTAGATTCTCGTTCTGTAAGAGAAATGAGCCAAGCGACTTAGCGACTGAGCATTATCATGAGATATTGAAGAACCTTGGTAGAAATCATAAAAAAATGAAAAAATAGCTGGGACTTATCGCCTATTAGCGGGTATATGGATTCGACTATGGCTATGCCCAAATTGCCCTTACTGTTTCCCTTTAACATAAACACTTATAACTTTCAATAATAGAAAATATAGATCTAAACGACGATTTTTGAAGTTAAACTTTTATTTCTTTTTGAAATGATATTATTTACCGGGTATACTAAAAGTTAATTGTAATTAATGATGATTAAGGAAGTTCATGAAAATACGAGACTGACCTATAATAAAATTGCAGATAAATATCACGAATTGTTTAAGAATGAAATGGAAGAAAAGCCATTTGATAGAGAATTTCTTGATGAGTTTGCAAAAAATTTCGATAAGGATTCAATTATTTGCGATGCAGGTTGTGGGCCATCCGGTCATATTGGTAGATACCTTTTCGATAGAGGGCACAACGTATTTGGAATTGATATCTCTGAAAAGTGTATTGAAATTGCTTCCAACTATAATCCGGAAATGGAATTTCAATGTACTGATTATTTAAACTGGAATCCCCTTCCAAATTCAATTGATGGAATTATTTCCTATTATTCAATTGTTTACACTCCTAAAAAGGAAATTGATGTTCTTTTTCAAATATTTAAGAAGGCATTAAAACCGAATGGGAAACTTCTTATCGTTCTGAAAAAGGGAGATTTTGAAGGGTATCAAGACGAGGTCCTTGGTATCAGGGTTCACTCATTTTTCGCAGAATATAATGAGGATGAGATTGAAATGATAATAAAAAGAAATGGGTATACTATTGAAGAATTAATAACAAGAAAACCATATAAAGATGAAATTGATATCGAAAGAATTTATTGTCTTTGTTCAAAACCTTGATTTTTTCTGTGTCATTTTTAACTGATCTTAAGGTTTTGAAATTTACCTTATTACTAAAGTCGTAAAACAATAAACTATCTCCTTACCTTTAGCCTAAATCAATCCACTTTATGTTGAAGGGAAACGCCTTTATTTTTATATTGAAACGTGTCAGAAAAAAATTCGTAAAATTTAGAACAAGTCTCTGGTTCCTAAAAGAATATTATTTCCTGGGACAATTTTTGATTTGCAATAGTTAAGAAGATATCATGAGTTTGTATTCAAGATATTTCATCCAGTCACTTATTTTCGGACTTTCAATATTTTTTATTTCCGGATGCAGCGAAGAAATAACTGATCCGAACGAACCATTTGTTGGTGGAAAAGAGAATGCCGCAAGCGATGGTACATACACTTCAAAAATTTATAGTGAAAATGGCATTGCTTCTTTAGAAGAGATTACTTTAGGTGGTGAAAAGCAATGGATACTTATTCGTGGCTATGATGTTTCAAATCCTGTACTTATTTTCCTACATGGTGGCCCGGGAAGTGCCTGTATATTCTACACTAAATATTCATTGGGTGGCCTGGAGGAGGATTTCACAACAGTAGGCTGGGATCAAAGAGGCAGCGGCAAGTCCTATCATGAGAGTATTGATCCAAATACATTAACTTTAGATCAATTATATGGTGATACATATGAGCTTATTCTCAAAATGAGAGAACGCTTTGGGATTGACAAAGTTTATCTAATGGGAATCTCATGGGGATCAATATTAGGTATTAAAATCGCTAAACAATATCCCGAAGTGCTGCATTCTTATATAGGTGTAAGCCAGGTGGTTAATACTGCACGAGGAATCGTGATAACTTATAATAAGGTTCTTGATGAAGCAAATGAAAGAGGCAATCAAGCGGCAATAACAGAATTGTCAGGCATTCATCTCGATAGTATATGGGAACACAGTGAAATTATCAGTAAATGGGTAGAAGAATTTGGATTTGGTGATTTCCACAATGATCTAATAGCACAGCAGATTAGAGTTGATCTTGCTTCAACACTCACTGAATATACTCCCGAGGATATAGCCAATCTTGATAAAGGAAAATTACTATATAATCAATCGCCGCTTGGTAATGACCTGAGCTGGCTGAGAAATATCGACATGCCGAGTCAGATTCCATCTCTTGAAATACCTGTTTATTTTTTAGCAGGTAGTTTTGATTATAAGACACCATCGCAACTTGTCGACGAATATTTTCAAAGTTTGGTCTGCCCAGCGGGAAAGAAATTGATATGGTTTGAGAATTCCGCACATATCCCAATTCTGGAAGAACGGGAAATATTTCAAGATACTATGATTAATACCGTATTAGAAGAAAGTCTGTGATCGAAGAATGATTTCAATGTACATCTTCAAAAAAAAGTGAAATGATTCCGGCTAAAGTTAAATCATACCTCAAATTAAAAATCAAAATATACTTCTAATGTTTTTTCTTATTTTTTATCTTTTTGTCTCTAATCAAACTTACATATGATCCTTTCTACCTTTTTTCTGGTTTAATCTACACAACGATACTATATTAGTTGAAAAAACGGCTCGAAGCATAGCACAGGACTGTTCGACAGCATTATTTATAGTTATGAAAAAGAATTTTGCACTATTATTGATTTTGTTTCCAATTGTAGTATTTTGCCAAAGGGAGCCACCAATTACTGATGGTAAGGTTTTTAATTCTGTTTTCCAAGATTTGAGAAGTGGACAATTCCCTGGTACGGTTAACGGCTTAATTATACTTAAATATAATAACCAAAAAACCATATTGGACTTTCAAGGTAGTTTGGTTGAGTTAGAGATAGAATTAGACTCCTTTGAAGTGTATGATGTAAGTACAAAGATTTATAAAGGGAAAACTTCAAGTGGTAAAACAAACATAGAATATAGGACTTACGGAAGTGCCAATGCGATAAGAGTTTTTATTTCTGACAATTGGTATGAATTGTCTTACATTGATGGCTCCTGCTATGGTGTAATAGATGGAATTGAATATCAATATGAAGCGGAAAAAGCAACTGAGTATCTAGTCCTAAATGTTACAAAAGAGCTAACTTTAAATAATTGGCAACATATCATTCAAACAGAGTATATAACTGATCCTGATAATATACAAGAACTTAAACCTAAAAGGAAAGAAATAAAGATGTTGCCAAATTCAACAATAGTATTTGCAATTAAAAGAGAATAAAACATACTCCAACTAGCCGGTACTATGTAAAGTATAGACCTTTTTATATTAACTGTTTCCCGACAACATAAAGTGGACTGATTTAGGCTAAAGGTTAGGAGATAGTATATTTCCTTTCAGCTTGATTTGTTGAATTCACATTTTTAATATTTTACGTTGTACACATAAGTGTCCATGTCTGACAAACAATATAGGGTTTATATCAGCATTGCTTTAAAAAACAAAGCGTAACCGAAAAGCATTACCAGCGGGAATTTTTACAAAACAACCTTTCCAACTTTTTTCTGGCTTTATTAATACAACGATACTTTATATCCTGAATTCGTGGGCTGTTTTTATAGCTATCTTTAAATTTTCAATCGGTATTTCTGGGCTAACAGTGCAGTTTGCACCCAATATTACGTTTGGTGGTGCATCATTAAGTACAGCTATCGTTGCTTTTTTCACCTCTTCAGTTGAACCTGTGCTTAAAATACCATGCCTGTCAAGACCTCCCATAACAGGTCGTTTAAATATATCGGCTGCCTGCGAGAGTGTTAATGGTTTATTATCCGCCGAAAGTGGTACGTTAATTACTTGTCCCGGATAATCTTGAAAGCGTAAAGCAAAATCTTCATAAGAGCCATCATAGTCACAAACGTGCATTATATTATACGCGACAAGCTCTGATACCTCCTTGTAAAGAATCATATCATAATTCTTGATAGTTCGGTTGAAAATAGCTCGGTCGGCAATCCGGTTTGTTTCACCTCCCTGTGTACAGGTATAAAATCCGTCAATACCCGCTCGTGCAGCTGCATGTACAAAATTCATTATTGTGAGCGTGATATTTTCCATACCTCGGCATACCGATTCGGCATCCTCATAGACATGCTTAACGAGAAGATCCCATGGAACAATTTGTTTTGCCATTTGATACGGAGAATAAAGTGTTTGAATAATCATCGCTTCGGACTTAGCCTCTTTGATAAGGTTCTTTAAAAGATACAAAGACGGTTCAAACCATTTTTCTGTAAGAATGGGTATGGTAGCCCAGTCTTTAGGGGTTTTTATTTGATCGTTACGTGAAAAACTTTGTTCGTCAAACTGAATTTTAACAAAGTCCATATTTGTAGTGTGGAAATAATTAAGATGCTTTTTGATTGCTGCATCACCTTGTACCCCAAAATGCATAAAAAAACCAGCAGGGATATAATTTGGTGTTGTCGACATGTCAAGGACTTGCATCATAAGATCACGTTTCGACCTTCCAGATATTACCGGCTTAAAAACTTTAGATGTTGTTGTTTGATTTTTTGCAGACGACAGCGACGTGTTGGCTAAAACGGGCTGAACTCCACCTAAAACTCCAATAGAGGCTATAGAAGCACTCTCAATAAAATTTCTCCTGTTTGATTTGATCATGATAGTGTAAAATTAGTGTTATAAATATAATACCTCGAACTTCGATGGACGCCTTTTAATAAAATAACATTCAAAGAAATAAAAGAAGATGAACTAAAGAGCAAAACATGACATTATTAGATAATTGAAAATATTATGTAATTTATAATTAATTTATGATTATCACATTAAATCAATAAAATAACCTTTAGCAGATCTATTTTTCTATTACATTTATGAGGGCAAGACACAAACATTATATCTTTTTAAAACTTTATTCTTAGTAGGGAAATTAGTATAATTACAATTTTGCAAGGATACTTGCTTTAGGATTCAGGCAGCAATTTATGGACCCGGTCAATTGTTCAATCTTTGTGTAAAAATGGTGAGACTATCCATCTTATGTGCCAAGAAAATCACCCGGAATTATACGATTTTATTTGTGAAGCGATACTTTATCATTCAAATGGTAATAAAGAGACTATACTAAAACGCGAATCCGTTTATCCGGGTAGGTGCATAATAGATGAATCCGGTTATGAACCCATACCCGCAGTAACAGGACGTTTTGTGAAATTAAAAGATGAACCGGATACAGCAGAAGTAGCATTTACTGTGGTTGATTCATATCAGAGAAAGGGTGTTCAGCAAGTGTCTTCTTTATCAAACATAAATCATTTACTATCTGTCAGCAGGTTTTCCCAAGAATCGGACCAGTAGTTTTTCTCATTAATATTTCATCATATCCTTCAACCAGGTAATTTTTTAATACACCTATTACCTGATAACCAAGTTCTAAATAAAACTTCTGCGCGTCCATATTAAATGATGAGACACATAAAAAAATATTTGAACTCTTGGCAAATAATTTATCCTCAATAAATTCCATCATAATTTTTCCCAAATGTTTATTTCTCCAGCCAGCCTTAATTACTAGACTTTTAATGTATCCAGAAAAAGCCCCTTTGGTCTGAACAATAATTACACCAACCATTTCTTCCTTAATATATGCTGCAAACACCTCATGCAAAGGATCGTTGAGCGAATCCATCGTCTGATCATAGGTAATACCAAGGGTAGTCCATGGTTCTGAACCAGTGATCATTTCTGCACAGAGCATTTTTTCCCTTTTTGTACTTACACTACGTATATCAGGCTTAAGATCTTTCACAGCTATATTTGCCAAGCTATTGTTTAATCAAAGTAAACAATTCCTTTTATCTTTATACAAATTGAATTCTAACTTTTTTAATCAATAATAGATCGATCTATTTTCCTTATATGAATCCAATTATCGTATTGACAGTAATAGCAGGTTATTTCGCGATATTATTTCTTATATCGCGCATTACTTCCCGGCATGTTACTGTGGATACATACTTTACGGGGAACCATAAATCTCCCTGGTATGTGGTGGCATTTGGAATGATTGGAGCCTCATTATCGGGCATCACCTTTATTTCCGTACCGGGAGAAGTTGGCAACACTAATTTTTATTATTTTCAACTGGTACTGGGATATCTGGCAGGTTATTTTGTAATAGCGACCGTACTTCTTCCATTATATTATAAACTCAGGCTGGTATCTATTTATTCCTACCTCCAAAAACGGTTTGGAAATGTTTCCCATAAAACCGGTTCTCTATTTTTTCTAATTTCTCAGTCTATCGGTGCATCCCTTAGATTGTTTGTGGTATCAGGTGTACTGCACATCGCTTTTTTTCAATATTATAATATACCGTTCGTACTCACTGTGATTATTACTATATTACTAATTTGGGCATATACAAAAAAAGCAGGAATTAAAACCATTGTATGGACTGACATTTTTCAAACTTTTATGATGTTAATGTCAGTAGGTATTAGCATATATATTATTTCCAGGAGTTTGAATCTTTCTTTTGGAGAACTGACAAATACAATTTCCGAAAGTAAATATTCTACCCTCTTTAACTGGGACTGGAACTACGAAAAGAACTTTTACAAGCAATTTATCACAGGCATAGTGGTTGCGATAGCCATGAACGGACTTGACCAGAATGAAATGCAGAAAAGCCTCACCTGCAGAAATTTAAAGGAAGCTCAGAAGAATATCTATCTCTATAGTATCATTCTGGTAATTACCAACCTAATCTTTTTGTCATTAGGGGTATTACTTTATATTTATATTCAGAGATCCGGAATTTCACTATCGATTGATAATGCTGGAAACTTCGTAAATACCGATAAACTTTTCCCCAGCCTTGCATTAAATCATTTTAATACATTTGCTGGAATTGTCTTTATGCTAGGCATTGCCTCCGCAGCGTTTTCTTCCGCTGACTCCGCGCTGACTGCTCTAACAACAGCTTTCTATACTGACTTTCTCAAGACTGAAGGTAAATCTGACATAGAGAAAAGAAAAATCAGGACCCGGATAAATATTACATTCTCCTTAATACTAATCTGCATCATTATGATCTTTCATATGATTAATAATGATAGTGTAATCAACACCGTGTACACTATTGCGGGATATACTTACGGCCCCCTTCTGGGTCTGTACACATTTGGTTTATTTACTAAATTCAAAATCAGAGATAAATGGGTGCCGATTATTGTAATCCTTGCACCTGTGATGTCATATCTTTTAAATATTCTCAGTATTAAAATATTCGGATTTCATTTCGGGTATTCACTTTTATTATTAAATGGGATAATTACATTTATTGGACTCTGGATGATAAGAAAACCTGAAAATCAGTTTCAAGCTTAGTAATAGTTATCCTATTATATAAATAAAGAATTTATACACTATGCGAAAATACGCTGGTACTTTCATCAAAACAGACAACAGTAATTCATGTTTTTGAAATAGCTATATCTTTTATGTTACTTATGCTATTGCTAAATAAATTTTATTCAACATAATTGATATATCATCTATTACATGTTAATTTAACTTCATCATTTTTTAACACCACACTTTTTATGTCGATGACCGATACCCCACATTCAATCATTTTTTCTTTATTATTTATAATTTTTGTACAATCAGGCATAGCTCAAGTCAAATACGCAAAACAATGGCCCAGCTTCCGTGGACCATATGCCAGCGGTATTATGGATGGTGCTGATTTACCTGATCACTGGAATATAAGAACAGGAGAAAATATTAAATGGGTTACTGAAATACCAGGTTTAGGACATTCCAGTCCAGTTGTCTGGGGAGATAAAATGTTTATAACAACAGCAATTAGTGGTAGTGGTATTGATTCCTTAAAAGTTGGTTTATATGGAGATATTGACAATGTTAATGATGAATCTATACATGAGTTTAAAATTTATTGTATTAATAAAAATACTGGGCAAATACTATGGGAACGACTTTCGCAAAAGGGAATTCCAGCAGTAAAAAGACATACTAAAGCATCACACGCTAATTCAACTCCTGCAACTAATGGCCATTATGTGCTTGTTTTTTTCGGTTCAGAAGGTCTTTACTGTTATGATTTTGATGGTAAATTGATCTGGAAAAAGGATTTTGGAAGAATGAACGCCGGTCCTTATACAGATCCTGATACGGATTGGGGATTTGCCAGCTCGCCTGTTATTTATAATAACAGGGTTATTATACAATGTGACTTTTTAGGTAATTGTTTTCTTGCTTCTTTAGATTTAGAAACTGGAACAGAAATCTGGAAAACACCAAGAGAAGAAATATCCACCTGGTCAACACCGACCATATATGCGAAGGAAGATATCACCCAAATAATTGTGAATGGTTTTAAACACCTAGGAGGATATGATTTTAATACCGGGGAAGAAATCTGGAAAATGAGTGGCGGAGGTGATGCACCGATTCCTACACCGGTAATTGCTCATGACCTCATATTTATACATAGTGCACACGGCAGGTATTCACCTATTTATGCTGTTCGGCCTGATGCAAAAGGCAATATCACACTTGACAATGAAAGTACTTCAAATGAATATATCGTGTGGAGCATCAAACGCGGTGGTGCTTATATACCCACCGACCTGGTCTACGGTAATTATTTATACAATATGAGGATGAATGGTCAATTGATATGTTATGAGGCTAAAACAGGGAAACAGATATATCGTGAATATATTCCGGAAGCACGTGGTATTACTTCTTCTGGCATTGCTGCCGATGGGAAATTATATTATACAACAGAACAAGGTGATATTTTTATTTTGAAGGCAGGACCTTCGTTTGAGATTATCTCAAAAAATTCCCTGAATGATTTATGCATGGCCACGCCTGCCATTTCAGGTAAAATGATCTATTTCAGGACTCAGCATTACGTGATTGCGGTTGGAAAATAACGTTTTATGAGAATCTTGAAAAATAACTTTTATCAATTCTAAGAAAGCCTGTTTTAATATTGCAACTGAATTGGCTGAAGACTTATTCAGGAACTGCGCCTTAAAAATATTTTCACTATTTTTACTTATATTTTTTAATAGAAAAACACGTATTAATTTTTTACGCATTGTTCGCCAAAAATATTTGTAGGTGGTTGCATCTAAAGAGAAGATGATGAAAAAAATATTTATACTCCTGCTTGTCATATATTTTAATCATGCATTCGCCCAGGACACATGGGATGTTCAATATACAAATGATGATTTTACCGAGGATGCCTTATTGGACCTGAGCTATCTAAATGAAAATGAAGCAGGCGAAAATGGTTTTATACGACAATCCCTTGATGGAGAAGGATTTGTAAACGGGAATGGTGAGGAGATCAGGTTCTGGGCTGTTGGCGGTGGTGACCTGGCAAGCCGCGATGCCTTTCGAGGTCTTGATGATACGAAGCTGGATTATTTTGCCAGATTTCTTGCCAAGAAAGGTGTGAATATGATCCGCTATCATGGCAGGATCTTTTCCAATACCACTTATCTCGATTCGGTTAATAAGGAAGAAGTCGAAGACATCTGGCGTGTTGTGTCCGCGATGAAAAAAGAAGGTATTTATTCAACCATCAGTCCTTTCTGGGCAGGCCATGTTGAAAATATTCCCGTTACTTGGGACCTGGGAGATTATTCCGGCCAGGATGCATTTCCATGGGCTTTGATGTATTTTGAACCGAAATTTAAAAATGCTTACAAGCTGTGGGTGGAATACCTTTTTACCGAGGTCAATCCATATACCGGGATAGCCTTGAAGGATGATCCTGCCGTCGCCATTATCCAGATAAAAAATGAGGACGGGCTGTTCTTCTGGACTATTCAGGATGTAAGGCCATCGCTGATGGCCATTATGCAATCTCAATATTATGACTGGCTGATCAATAAATACGGGACCATAAACGATGCCTATACCGCCTGGAGTAATGAGACACTTCCGGAAGATGATCCAGCCGGAGGAAAAATGGGTTTGTATATAATCTGGTTCGCAACCCAGGATCAAACCGGGGGGATGCATGCCCGTATAACGGACCAGATAGAATTCTACACTTATGTTCAGCGGGGATTTTACCAGGAAATATATGACCACCTCCGGAACATGGGATGCCAGCAACTCATTAACGCAAACAACTGGAAGACAGCTGATCCCATTAAACTTTTCGATGTGGAGCGATATACCAATGATGTCTGCGAGGTGATGGCGGTCAACAGGTATTATTCACCCCAGCATATTGGAAATAATAATGGATGGCGCATCGAACCGGGACATCAATATGTGGGTCAATCCGTTTTGTTTGAACCGCATAAACTGCCGATTAATGTGAAACAAGTGCAGGGCAAACCTTTCCTCGTTACAGAAAGCGCCTGGAACCTTCCCCATAAATACCAGGCAGAAGGGCCTTTCCTGATCGCCTCTTATATGTCACTCACCGGTTTTGATGCTTATTACTGGTTCTCACCATCATCTCAAAAGATAGATACCCTTCCTTACTGGGATTTTGCAACCGTGCAGGGACAAATGCCGATGTTCCGCTGGACCGTCTCAACCCCCGGACAGATGGATATGTTTCCTGCCAATGCACTGATGTTCCGCAAAGGATTTATCCAGCAGGGAGAAAATATTGTACATGAAGAAAGAACTTTGCAATCCCTGTATGAAAGGGAAACGCCCATCATCAGTGAAGAAAACAGTTTCGATCCGAATCGTGACAGCTGGGACTACTCCGGTAGCAGCGGGGAGACCGAACTGGCTCCTATTACCTATCTGGCGGGTCAGGTAACTGTAAAGTATGATGGTGATCCTGCCA
>Ga0209536_100015716_pt1 | contig 10794 bp, 6 predicted proteins | sample DeeMarSeWOR28_12_FD_187461 | JGI IMG/M metagenome (GOLD analysis project Ga0209536, IMG submission 187461) | Marine sediment microbial communities from White Oak River estuary, North Carolina - WOR-2-8_12 (SPAdes) (version 2) | ecosystem: Environmental > Aquatic > Marine > Intertidal zone >...
AATTGAGTATATTGGAAATGATTTCAAGACAGTAACGTTAAGTATTCCGCTTTATTATATGAATCAACAACAGGCGCAGGATTTAATCGATCATATTATGGTAAATAAATTTGGTGAGGTTACCGGTGTTGAGGATGAAGTAAATGCTATCCCGGATGAATATGTTTTATATCAAAACTATCCAAATCCATTCAACCCAAGGACAAAAATAAATTACACAATCCCGAATGTCATTGCGAGTGAAACGAAGCAATCTCATCTTGTTACAATCAAAGTTTACGATGTTTTAGGAAATGAAATTGCAACTCTTGTTAATGAAGAAAAACCAGCGGGGAATTATGAGGTTGAATTCGATGCAACTGGAATAACAAGCGGAGTTTATTTTTACCAATTGCAGGCAGGTTTTTTTGTTGAAACTAAGAAAATGGTACTGATCAAATAAATTTAAACTTTCTGAAATGACTCTAGCAAAAATAAAAAGAATAATTGTTTCTGTAGTTGGATTTACTGTTTTAATTCTTGGAATTTTCCTTTTAGTTTTTCCGGGTCCGGCATTTATAATAATCCCTGTTGGACTTGCTATCCTGGCATCCGAATATACTTGGGCGAAGAACTTGCTTGAAAAAGTGAAAAAAATAATCAAAAAATCATCGAAAGAAAAATATGAAAATTAGTTTAACACAATGTTTCTTTTTGTAATTATTCTTTTATCCACATTATAAGCTAAGTGTACCAAATACACCAAGGTGATGATGCATTAATTGTATCTGGTCGTTATAGTTCAAAATTGAAGGTTACATTTAAAGTTAATGGCACTAATATTTGGAATACCGTATACATTTCTTCTCACTACAATTCAATCTTACCTAAAAAATAAATATTTTGTAACCGGAAAAATTATTCTGCACTAAACCGGGAGGCACTCTCATGAAATCTTTTATATCAATTATATCTTTATTCCTGTTTGCAATAATATTTAACAGTTGCGGACCAACCAACACTGTTGAAGTAAGTAGTTTCGCACCAACAGGTGAGGTTGAAAAACTAACAAACTTTGTAATTGAATTTTCGGAAGACCTTGCACCACCTGATATGCAGGAAAAATGGCTCGACGATGAGTTCATTACTTTTTCTCCCCCGATCTCAGGAAAGTTTAAGTGGACTTCCGATAATACTTTGGTTTTTTCACCGGATGTTCCGCTTGAACCGATACAAAACTATTCTGCAAAGATTAATGATAATGTTTTGTTCAATACAAATTATTCACCTGATTTTAAAGATTATGAATTCCACACGCCTTACTTTGATGTAATCAGGGCTGATTTCTTCTGGACAAACATTCCATATCAATCTTATAAACTAAGTGTTCAGGCAAACCTGCATTTTAATTATCCTGTTGAGCCGGAAATCGTAAAGAAATTTTTAGAAGTAAAAAGAGCGGGCAGTGAAGTGCCAGATTTCAGAATTGTAACAGAAAAAGCAGCTGAAGTTATTGCAATTAATTTTGGTGAAATAGAACAAACAGATAAGAAGCAAAAATTTTCTATCACAATAAAAAAATATTTAGAATCAATATTAGGAAAAAAAGGTTTAGTTGAAGACCGCACTTTTGAATCTACTCTTCCCCCGATTACAAAACTTGCTATTACAAACGTCTCATCCGGTTTTGATGGTACAACAGGCTGGATAGAAGTTTCCACTACTCAAACAGTTGATAAAGACCGCCTGAAAAATTATGTGATTACTGTACCCAAAAAGAAACTAAGCTTCTTCGTAAGTGAAAATCAATTTAGAATTGAAACCGATTTAGAAAACCTTCGGACAGTCGATCTTCTAATTAAAAAGGGGTTGCCGGGATTATATGGCGGAGAACTTGAGTTTGATTTTGAACAAAATGTATCGATGGTGAATGTAAATCCTTCAATAAATTTTGTTGATAAAAAAGGTAAATACCTGATGCTTAGAGGTGAAAAAAATCTTCAGGTAAATGCAGTTAATATTAATGAGGCAGAAATTGAAGTGTCTCAAATATTCAAAAACAATCTTCTTCATTTTCTTAATCAGTATAGTTACGGCTATTATTATGATGATTACTATGGATATAATCCCACCTATTATGCAGGTAGTTTCGGTAAATCGCTTTACACGGAAAAAGTAAAATTTAACGAAACAAAAAACTGGCTTAATACTTTTACGGTTAATCTAAGTAAAGCAATTGATCAGAAATATAAAGGCATTTATATAGTTGCTGTTCGTTCTGCTGATACAAGATGGATCAGTGATTCAAAAATGGTTGCAATGTCCGATCTTGGAATTATTACAAAGTCATCACAAAATGAAATAATGATATTTGTAAATTCCATCAGCGGTGCTGTGCCGGTTGTTGGTGCTGAAATAAGTGTTATCTCCACAAACAACCAGACCATACTTTCAGCAAAATCAAACGAAGAGGGGGTTGTTCAGTTTAAAGATGTAAAAGAAAAAATAAAAGGATTTACGCCAAGACTAATTGTTGTTGAAAAAGATGGTGATTTCAATTACATCGATCTCAGGGAAACACAAATCGAAACATCAAGATACGATGTGGGAGGTATTACACAGTATGCCGAAGACTTTAACACTTTTATTTATTCTCCGCGGGATCTTTACCGCCCGGGAGAATCTGTAAACCTCTCTGCTGTTGTTAGAAACGATAAGATGAAAATCGTTGGGGGAGTTCCTGTTCTTGTAAAGATTATAACCCCAACAGGAAAAACATTTGATGAATATAAAAAAGATCTTAACGACGAAGGATCATTTGAAATATCATTTCAGCTTCCAGACTATGCACAAACGGGCGGGTATATTGCGGAAGTTTATACGGGAAGCAAACAGCTTATAGGTACTTACAGATTCAGTGTTGAAGAGTTTGTCCCTGATAAAATAAGAGTTACACTAAAGAGCGATAAAAAAACTACAGTCCCCGGCGAAACTGTTTCAATTAATGTTGATGCCGAATTTCTTTTTGGTGCCAAGGCAGCGGATCTTAAGTACGAAGTCGATTTTCAATTACGGCACAAATCTTTTATAAGTAAAAATTATTCAAAGTATATTTTTTATAATTCATCTATTGTTAATACAAGTATTCAAAATACTCTTAAAGATGGTATATTGGATAAAGATGGCAGGACAACAATAGCATATGAAATTCCGAAGAACATAAAAAGCGGGGGAGTAATTACCGGAACTGCATATGTTAGTGTTTTTGATCTTACCGGAAGAACCGTTACAAGAACAACAAGTTTCGATATTTATCCCAAAGACTATTTCATCGGAATAAAATCGGAAGGCTATTATTATGGTGTTAATGACAAACTTAATTTTCAGCTGATTGCTGTTGATACTTCAGATAAAGAAATAAAAAACTTTAATGGCACAGCTAAACTTATCCGCTACGAATGGCAGACAGTACTGAAGAAAGATAATTCCGGTCAGTATTATTATGCTTCAGAACAAAAAGCAGTTGATGAATGGGAAAAGAATATTACTTTAAATGGACCTACACCGTTTGGATTTACTGTTTCAAAGTCGGGTAAATATGAATTAAGAATATCAAAAAAAGGAAGTAATGATTACCAGAAAAAAATATTTTATGCGTATGGGTGGGGAAGCTCAACCGCTTCATCCTTTGAGGTAGATAAGGAAGGAAGAATTGAAATTGTATTCGATAAAAATGAATACGAGCCCGGAGAAAAAGCAACGGTACTGTTTACCTGTCCGTTTTCAGGAAAGCTGCTTGTTACATTAGAAAGAAGTGGTGTACAAAGTTATCAATATTTACAGGTTACAAATAGATCAGCGGAAATTGAAATTTTTCTGAATGATGATCATATGCCGAACATCTATGTAACGGCAACTCTTTTCAAAAAACATAACCGCGATAATTCAACTCCTTTCCTTGTCGGGCATGGATTTGCTTCGATGAAAGTAGTAAAAAATGAAAACGAACTTTCTGTTACGATCTCGGCACCTAAAAAAATAAAACCGAGAACTGTTCAGGAGATAATTATAAAAACCAAACCGCAAAAAAATATATTTATAACATTAGCAGCTGTTGATGAGGGAATTTTACAAATTAAAAACTTTGCAACTCCTGATCCATTTAAGTTTATGTATGCAAAGAGACCATTGAAAGTGAATAGTTATGATCTTTATAAACTTCTGCTGCCTGAGATTGTCGCATCTACTTCCTCAACGGGTGGAGATGGTATGATTGAACAATTGCAGAAGAGAACAAATCCTGTTACGGTGAAAAGATTTAAGCTGCTATCATTTTGGAGCGGCATTAAAAAAACAGACAGCGATGGTATTGTAAAAATATCTTTAAATATACCTCAGTTTAACGGTGATGTCCGATTAATGGCTGTGGCATACTCCGGCGATAAATTCGGCTCAGCCGAAGAGCATATGAAAGTAGCAGATGATCTTATTATTGAACCCGAGGTACCAAGATTTCTTTCAATCAACGATTCACTTGTTACTCCTGTTACAATTATTAATACAACAAATTCTGTTGCAAGCGTCGATGTATCGTTAAAGGTTGAAGGACCATTATCGATTACCTCTCAAAGTAAAAAAACATTACGCATAGATCCTAACACTACCGGTAGAGTAGTATTCAGTATTGAATCATCATCACAAATTGGAAAAGGAAAAATAATTTTTGAAACATCAGGGGCAGCAAAAGTGAAGGAGGAGATAAATATTGGAATAAGACCAATCTCGCCTTTGCTGGTTGAGACGGGTTCAGGAATAATTAATGCAGGTAAGGAAGAGGAGATAAAAATTCCGACTAATTTTTTAAAGGGAACTCAAAAAACATCGCTTACGATAAGTAAATTTCCTGCAATAAGATTTGCAAAACAGTTAAAATATTTGGTGGGCTATCCCCACGGATGTATTGAACAGACAGTATCAAAGTTATTCCCGCAATTGTATTTTGAGGAAATGGCAAAATTAATAGCTCCCGAATTATATAAAACAACTAATCCTGTTTATTATGTTAAGGAAGGTATTCGTAAAATTGAATCTATGCAGCTGTATGATGGTTCAATGGCATACTGGCAGGGAGGTACAAGCTCTAATTGGTGGGGAACTGTTTACGCTGCTCACTTTTTACTTGAAGCAAAGAAAGCAGAGTATGATGTATCTGAAAGCGTTTTGAATAAATTATTGAAATACATTTCGAAAAAAGCTAAAGTGCACAGTACGTATGATTATGTTTCATACACCCAAACCGGCAGAACAGTTAGAAAGATAGCGAACAAAGAAATTCCTTATTCGCTTTACATTCTTGCGCTGGCGGGAAAAGGTGATCTATCTACAATGAATTATTATAAAGCAAGACCTCATTTATTATCCACAGATGCACGCTACTTACTTGCTGGTACTTATGCGTTAATGGGTAGATGGAATGCTTATTATGAAGTTGTCCCTAATTCATTCGAGCCTGTTCGTCCCCAAAGATTAACCGGCGGTAGTTTTGATTCGGAGATACGTGCAAATGCCATTATGCTAAATGTGCTGCTTGAGGTTGAACCGACAAGTAAACAAATCCCTTATATGATTAAGCACTTATCACAAAATGCAGAAAAGATGTATTCAACACAGGAAAGAGCATTTGCTTTTTTAGCACTGGGTAAAGCCGCAGGAATAACAGCAGATACGGATGTCAAGATTGATATAACTGCAGGCGGCATATTGCTGGAAACGTTTACAAACACTGATTTAACCATTACAGATGAAGCACTAAATAATGGTAAGGTAATTCTTAAGGCAACCGGAAACGGCGAAGTTTATTATTTCTGGAGTTCGGAAGGAATTAAAGTAAATGAAAAAGTTAAAGAGGAAGATTCATTCCTGAAGATAAGAAGAACGTATTTGAGTTATAAAACAGGAAGAGAAATTAACGACAATACATTCTATCAGGGTGAACTTATCGTTTGTAAAATTGCTTTAACCGGTTTTGATCGTACCGCAGAAAATATTGTTATTACCGATCTCATCCCGGCAGGCTTTGAAATAGAAAATCCGCGTTTAAATGCTGCTACCGATTTAAGTTGGAAACCAAAGTATCCCTTAAATATCGATTATATGGATATCAGGGATGACCGGCTATTGCTGTTTACGAATCTTGATAGAAAGAGAACGAGGGAATTTTATTATTTATTGAGGGTTGTTAATCAGGGAACTTATCAATTGCCGGTAATAGGTGCAGAGGCAATGTACGATCAGGAATTTCATTCTTATAACGGTGCGGCTGTTGTTAAGATATTGGAAAGATGGGAACAGTAAAACTTTTTATCTTCGAAAGAAAAGAAAAGAAGAATAGAACTCAGATGACGCTGATCGAGCTGATATTCTCTGATTGAGTTTAAATGAAAGGACAAAAAGATGGAAGAGTATTTACATAAAGAATTAACATCTTCTGTAATAAATGCATTATATAAGGTTTATAATACTCTTGGATATGGATTTTTAGAAAAGGTTTATGAAAATGCTATGAGAATCGAATTAACTAAATCGGGAATTTCGGTTGAACAACAATAGAATATTAAAGTATATTATGAATCTCAGATGGTTGTAGACTATTATGCAGATTTATTAGTAAAGGAAGTAGTAATACTTGAATTAAAAGCAGTTGAAAGTATTTGTGAAGAGCATGAAGCACAATTATTTAATAATTTAAAAACAACTAATATAAAAATAGGATTACTTTTAAATTTTGGTAAAAAACCTGAGATCAAAAGAATAATTTTTATGAATAAAAATAAAAAGATAAAAAGTAATTGATCTGTGTAAATCTGCTTAATCTGTGTCATCTGCGCTCTATTGAGCTTATTTCATGTACGGATTCAATATTATTATCCGTTACTTATTATGCAATCTGAAAAAATGAAAAAATATTTTCGTTCGAAAAGTATAAACATCATACTCGTGGTAACAATAATACTACTTCTTTTCGATCTGTTATTTCCTCCACCTACTCTTAAACAGTATTCTAAACAAATTGTAGCAGATGACGGCACACTTATTTCAGCTTATCTTACTGACGATGATAAATGGCGGCTGAAGACTGACATTGATGAGGTATCACCTGAACTCATAAAAGCGATCATAGAGAAAGAAGACAGCTGGTTCTTCCTGCATTTTGGTATTAACCCGTTTTCAATTGTTCGTGCAATATACTCTAATGCAGCAAGCGGAAAAAGAATCTCCGGTGCATCAACTATTACAATGCAGGCTGTTCGTTTACTTGAACCAAGAGAGAGGACATATTTAAACAAGCTTGTTGAAATGATCAGGGCAGTGCAATTTGAGCTACACTATTCCAAAAGGGAGATACTTGAAATCTATTTGAGCTTATTACCTTTTGGTGGTAACATAGAAGGTGTTGAATCAGCATCCTATATTTATTTTAACAGACCACCGAAACTGTTGAGCCTGGCTCAATCAATTTTACTGTGTGCAATTCCCAACGATCCGAATTCACGAAGGCTGGACAGGTATAACGATGACATCTTTAAAGCCAGAAATTACTGGATAAATTATTTTAAAAATGAAAATACTTTTCCGCAAAATGATTTGAATGATGCGTTGGAAGAACCGATAGAAATCCATCGTTATGCTGTACCATCACTTGCACCTCACTTCACCTATTTTGTAAAAGATAATTTTGCCGGCGACAGAATTAAAACAACCTTGAATCTTCGTATTCAGCATTCCGCAGAAGAATTATTACTAAATCATATAAACAGGGTTTTCTTAAAAGGAATAACAAACGGTGCTGTATTAATTATCGATAATAAATCTTCATCCGTTGTTGGCTATTGCGGTTCGGCTGATTTCAACGATGTATCAATATCGGGACAGGTGAACGGAATTGCAGCTATTAGATCTCCCGGTTCCACATTGAAGGCGGCATTGTTTGCTAATGCTTTTGATGAAGGTATACTTACACCGCAGACAAAAATAGAGGATATTCCAACAGATTTTCATGGTTACGAGCCGGAGAATTACGATTTAAAATTTTATGGAAATGTTTCAGCTTCGTTTTCGCTGGAAAATTCTCTGAATATTCCAGCAGTAAAATTATTAAATAAAGTTCGGTTGGAAAATTTTATAAACCTGCTGGTAGAAAGCGGCTTTGATGAAATATCAAACAGAAAAAAGGAGCTTGGATTATCGCTTATACTAGGCGGCTGTGGTGTTACTCTTGCTGAACTAACAAGGTTGTTTACTGCTTTTGCACGAAATGGAGAATTGAATCCGCTTTCTTACACCAAAGATCAAATATATGAAGATGCTGGTGTGAAATTATTTTCTCCGGCTTCATCTTACCTTGTTGCAGAGATACTATCGGGAACTAACCGAAACGATATTGTTAACTTTTCCAATTATTCTAATCTCCCGAAATTTGCCTGGAAGACTGGAACATCTTATGGAAAAAGAGATGCATGGGCAATTGGTTTCAATCCGGACTATACAATTGGTGTATGGATGGGAAACTTTGATGGAAGGGGTTCACCTCATTTATCAGGTGCTGAAGCAGCCGTGCCGCTTTTGTTTGATCTTTTTAACGCAATTGATTATGGTTCTGATAGCAAATGGTTCAGGAAACCCGTTCAAGTTTTTGAAAGAGAAGTTTGTTTCGAATCAGGTTTGCTTCCCACAAAATATTGCGGGAGAACGATTACTGATTATGCAATTAAAAACAGATCGCACAACAGGATCTGCACCATTCATCAACCGGTTTATGTAAACCTCGAAGAAACAATTCAATATTGTACCGGGTGTCTGCCTTCAGATGGTTACCAAAAAATTGTCTATCCTGTGTACGATCCCGAATTAACAGTCTGGTTATCGGAGAATAATTATAATTTTAACATTCCTCCCAAACACAATCCGGAATGCCAGGAAAAGTTCACCCACAACGGTCCTCGTATTTTGTCCCCATCAGAAGATTATGATTATCTGCTAGAAGAAAATTCAGGACAGGAAATTTTACTGCTTGCAGCATCAGACAGTAAAGCAAAAACCCATTACTGGTATGTAAATGATAGGTTTTATACAAAATGTGAACCCGGAGAAAAAATTTTCCTGAAACCTGAAAATGGTGAAATTAAAATATCCTGTCTCGACGACAAGGGAAGGGATGAAAGTGTTTTAATCGAAGTGAAATATTTTTAACAAAATGATACATTAAAATTCCAATTTATTATCTTTCTTATATGGTTCTATTATTGATAAATAAATTTAAAAAGACGATATTCATTTTACCAGTATTTATTTTTTGATTTGAACTAAAAATTTTATTCGAAGGGAATAAGTAAATGAAGAAGTATATATATATACCGGTTTTAATATTCTTCTTGTTCGTTATTCAAAGTTGTAGTGATGAGGTTGTTAATCCGGATCCTGGTCCGGTTACGGTTCAATCACCCCCTGCTTCAGGTTTTGAAAATAGTAATGCTGTAGCGTGGATGAGCCTTACTTATGATATTGTTTCATTCGAAAATATTCCTGCTCCCGAGTGTTCCCGATTATATGGGTATACTGGAATTGCAATATATGAATCAGTTTACAGAGGAATTGAAGGAGCCCGTTCACTTGGCGGTCAGTTAAAGGAAATGCCTGAGATGCCATCGGCAGAAAATGAAGAGTATGATTGGTTATCTGTTATGGCAGCAACATTAAAAATTATTGTTTCCGGAATTTTATATGAACCTACGCAGCATAGTCTTGATCTAATTAACGATCTTTATTCAAACCAGATACAGGCAAGGAAGAACGCTGTTGATGAAGTGATTGTAAATAGGTCTGTTTCATTCGGAGAGCAAATAGGAAACGCTATAATTGAGTGGTCCAACTCCGATAATTTTTTAAGTACACGGGATCTACCGTATGAGCCACCCCCGAGATCTATTAATCCTGCATTCTGGGAACCCACACTTCCCGGTCAGCATGCTCTTGAGCCCTACCTTAGATTTCAAAGACCATTTTGTCTAACCTCTGCAAATATGTGTGCTGTCCCGCTTGGATTTCCTTTTGATACTATACCGGGCACATCCTTTTATAATGAAGGTATGGAGGTTCTTGATAAAGTGGGAAACTTAACTACCGATGAAATGAATATCGCTTTCTTCTGGGAAGATAAAAGCGGAACAGGTCAGCCGCCCGGCCATTGGGTTTCAATCACAAATATTATAATTAACCAGTTTGATTTAAAATTAGATGAGGCAGCAAAAGTTTATGCACTCGTTGGTGCAGCTATAAGAGATGCGTTTATTTCCTGCTGGGAGGCAAAGTATCGGGTAAATCTTCTAAGACCAAAAACTTATATAAGAGATTACCTTGGTGAACCAAACTGGAATCCCATCGTGGTAACTCCTCCATTCCCGGAATATACTTCCGGTCATTCGGTTGTTTCGGGAGCGGTAACAGAAGTTTTAACCTGGAGATTCGGGGATAATGTAGCCTTTACAGATTCTACACACGACAATCAACCTGGTTTGCGTAACAGATCATTCAATTCGTTTTATGAGGCGGCAGACGAAGCTGCGTGGTCAAGGTTGTACGGTGGAATCCACTATCGGAGCGCTATACTAAATGGTGTTGACCAGGGAAGACTGGTTGGACAGGTTGTTCTTAATACGATTAATTTTAATTGAATTCCAATAAGTGCAGGTAATTTTAAAAGTGTCGTTCAACTAAAACTATGTACAATCTTCCTATCCTATTTCTTTTACTTCCATA
>Ga0209536_100015717_pt1 | contig 10794 bp, 10 predicted proteins | sample DeeMarSeWOR28_12_FD_187461 | JGI IMG/M metagenome (GOLD analysis project Ga0209536, IMG submission 187461) | Marine sediment microbial communities from White Oak River estuary, North Carolina - WOR-2-8_12 (SPAdes) (version 2) | ecosystem: Environmental > Aquatic > Marine > Intertidal zone >...
AAAGCCCAGCACGTAAATGCCTGCGCAAGTGCCCATAGAGGACAAGAACACAGCAAACGGGGTGGGTGCAGAACCATCTCCACCGCCTTGAGGCGGCTGGTCGGTATGAACTGTAAATTGGCCAAAGTGAGCATCTACACGGGCGCCACCGGGGAAGTCAATAATCATTTCCATAATGTGAAAATCTCCTTTGTGTTGTATCATCCCTTAGATGAGTAAACTCTAAAAAAGTTGCAACGAGTGTGCTTTATAATGCGTACAATTATATAAAGGAGAATTAAATGGCAAACAAAAAACGAGACGATATCGTTGTGTCTTCGGGCGGCGGTGTGATGCGTGACCTGGTGCTGCGTTTCAAACTCATCGTGCGCTTGATGGGCGACAGCCGTGTCAATCCATTTATCAAACTGCTGCCTCTGGCATCCTTGGCCTACCTAGTCTGGCCGATTGATCTGATCTCCATGGTCCCTGGCGTCAGCGCATTAGACGATTTGGCAATCGTCTCGTTGGGAGCCTACATGTTCCTCGAATTCTGCCCGCCGGATGTGGTTGCAGAGCACATGCAGAACCTGACCAGCAACATGGATGTGGTTGCCAGTAACGATGAAATTGTGGATGCCGAAGCTGTTGATATAGATGACGAAGGAAAATAAGGTGTAGCGTGAAGCGTGTTTTATTAGTACCCTTCGTATTGTTTCTGATTTCCTGCCAGCTGACGACCCCGCCTCCTCCCACACTCGCGCCTGTATCATCCCCGCAGGGGGTTGCCGATTCTCCAGATACAGCCGAGCCTCCGACAGAGGTTCCGTCTCCACAGGAACCCGCTACAGCCCTCCCTCTAACAGACGTCCCGACGAGTCCTCCGCCGGATGTGGCGACATTCCCCAACCCGGACAATTTCATTTGGGAGACGATTGTTTCTGGCCTTCAACGCCCCGTAGATCTTCAACATGCAGGCGATGAGCGATTGTTCATCATCGAGAAGGTTGGACGCATCCGCATTGTGCAAAACGGCCAGTTGATAGATTTCCCATACCTGAATATCACCGACCGGGTAGGCAGTGGCGGTAATGAACAAGGGTTGCTTGGATTGGCCTTTCATCCAAACTATGCGGTAAACGGGTTGTTCTTCGTCAATTACACGGATACCAATGGCGATACTGTCATCTCGCGCTTCCGCGTCACCGGCGACCCTAATGTGGCTGACCCGACGGGCGAGGTGATTTTGCTACGTGTGAGCCAACCTTTCCGGAACCACAATGGTGGTGTGCTGGCTTTTGGACTCGATGGCTACCTGTATGCCGGCCTGGGTGACGGCGGCTCAGGGGGTGATCCACAGGGCAACGGTCAAAGATTGGATACTTTGTTGGGCAAAATCCTGCGCTTGGATGTAGATTCTGCCGAACCCTATGCCATCCCGGCTGACAACCCCTTCGGAAATGAGATCTGGGCTTACGGCCTGCGCAATCCCTGGCGTATGTCCTTTGACAGCCAGAACGGCGACCTATATATCGGCGATGTTGGTCAGAATCAGTGGGAAGAGATCGACTTCGTGCCCGCAGGCACACCCGGCGGGATCAATTTTGGCTGGAATATCCTCGAAGGCACGCATCCCTATAACGGGGGGCAGCAAGATGGCCTGGTGCCCCCGATTGCGGAATATGCTCACAGCCAGGGTTGCTCGGTGACGGGTGGATACGTCTACCGCGGGGCCATGCCCGAATGGAACGGGATCTATCTGTATGGCGATTATTGCACGGGAACAGTTTGGGGCTTGATCCGCTCTGGCGAAAGCTGGCAGAACCAGGTCCTGTTCGATGCGGGGGGCAGTATCACCTCGTTTGGACAGGATTCGTCCGGTGAAGTCTATCTCATTCTGGACGGCGGTCAAATCTTGCGTCTCGCACCTCGTTAAAGTGGATAAATGAGAGACAGGTCGTCCGATTTAGGCGCTTTGTCATATCATTTTGGGAAGCCTGTCACTAGTTAATCTTTTCATGGTTGCATAAAATATTATTAAGTGTGTATTGGAGGTAGATATGGCAAAACGTGTTTGGCAAGTACAGATGTTGAAATATTGTGAACATGTAGGGCATGAAATTGCGCTGGAAAATGAAGTTGTCTATCCGGCAGATCATCTCCCTGACCAGGCGCCGCGCGTTTTGGCCAATCGCTGCTCAAATGCAGTGCAGTGCAACACCATGTTCGATAAACCTGTCTGCTCGTGGTGTGGGACCAATCCTACACACGAACCTACATAAAAAAGATCGTCAAATGCGTTGTTTCATACGCATTCGACAAACAACATCCTCCTTCTGAGTTGGTTTTTGGTGACCCCGCGATTTCTCGCGGGGTTTGCCGTTTAATTATTGTTGGGTAAAAGCGATAATCTCCGGGTCGCTAGAAGCGCGCAAGATTTCATCTGGTGCGCCAGCTTGCCTGAGTTCCCCGTGCAAGATAACGGCCATACGTTGGCCCAGGTGAATTGCTTCTTGCAAATCGTGTGTGATAAACACCGTGGTGGTCTGCGTTTCGTTTAACAAAGTAGCTAGCTCTGCCAGCAATCGCTTATGTGTGGGAGGGTCAAGCGCCGCAAACGGTTCATCGAGCAGTAGCAATTCCGGTTCCAGCACCAGCGCGCGCGCCAGGCTGACGCGCTGCGCTTCTCCACCTGAGAGCTCAGTAGCGCGCCTTTTCTCCAAATCTGAAATTCCTAAACGCTCTAACCACATTTCAACACGCGGTCGAATTTTAGTTTTTTCTGTTCCCCGAAAGCGTAAACCGGATGCGACGTTATCAAACACGGATGCGTCAAACAAAAGCGGATCCTGCAATACCAGCGCGATTCTGCGCCGGTAGGCCGTATCGGACTCAGCAGAATCCTGCTCCCCATTAAATGAAATTTTTCCATGCTTCGGGCGCAACAGACGAGCGAGCGTGAGCAGCAAAGTGCTTTTCCCCGCACCATTGGGGCCAACCACCGCCAACACCCCCCCCTTCTCGATGGACAACTCGTCAATGGTCAGGACGGTTTTGCCACCACGTTCAACCTTCAGATCGTGGATGTGGAGCAAGGCTGTCATCGTCGTGCGCCTCGTTGTTGAATCCACGTTAATGCCCAGTTGACCAGGAAGGTAATTAGCAACAGCAGCAGGCCTAACGCGATAGCAATATTAAAGTTGCCTTTGCCGGTTTCAAGCACGATTGCGGTGGTCAGCACACGTGTTTGATAGCGGATGTTACCACCCACCATCATGGATGCACCCACTTCCGAAATTACCGAGCCAAAACCGGCCATTAACGCCGCTAATAAAGGCAGGCGTGCTTCGCGCCACAGCATCCAGATCATTTGCCAGAGCGATGCACCCAGTCCATAAAGCTGCAAACGCAGACGGGGGTCGAGGGCTTGCAGCGCTGCGGCAGTTAATCCAGTAACGACAGGGAATGAGATAATCACCTGAGCAATGATGATAGCAGTGGGAGTATAGATAAGTTTCAAATCACCCATCGGGCCGGAGCGCCATAGCATCATCGCTACGAATAGACCTACGACAACGGGCGGCAATCCCATGCCGGTGTTGACCATACTGAGCAAAAATGATCGGCCTGGAAATTTTCCCAGTGCCAGCAATGTGCCAAACGGTAGGCCAATGAACAAGCTCAGCCCGGTTGCCAGGGCTGAGATTTGTAATGATAAAACGGTGATTTGGAATACTTCGGCGTCGAAGATCATAATAGTCATATGTAGGGGCACGATATATCGTGCCCCTACGGAAATTTAAATTATTCTAACCCAAGGTCGGCATCGGTCTTGTCTGCATCGGGGAAGAATAACGGCTGGCCAAATTTGTCTACGCCAAACTCGCCGATGACCGCCTGTGTAGCGGGATCGGTCATGAACTTGGCGAAGGCCATCGCGCCATCGTAATTGCTATCAGGCCATTTTTCGGGGTTGACAGTCATGACGTGATAGACATTCAACAGGGCGGAATCACCCTCGACCAGGATTTCCAGATCGAGATTTTCTTTGTTGGCCAGGTAAGTGGCACGGTCGGTCAGGGTATAGGCTTGCTTTTCAGAAGTGATCGTCAGGGTGGCGCCCATGCCCTGGCCGGAGTCAATGTACCAGGCCTGCCCGTTCGGGTCGGCAGCGGTTTTGCCCCACAGACTGATTTCCATTTTATTGGTGCCTGAATCGTCACCGCGAGTGATGAAGTTCGCGCCAGCGTCAGCGATCTTCTGGAAAGCTTCCACCGCGGTGGGCGTGCCTTTGATAGCAGCAAGATCGTCAGCCGGGCCGACAATAACGAAGTCATTGTGCATGATAAGCATACGATCCTTGCCCCAACCAGCTTCCATCAAGGCCTTTTCTGAAGCAGGCGCGTGCACCAACAGCACATCTGCATTGCCTTCTTCAGCCATCTTCAAAGCAGCGCCGGTGCCGACTGCAACTGTCTGGACGGTGTAGCCAGTCTGTTCCTGAAACAAGGGAACCAGTACATCTAGCAGACCGGAGTCTTGCGTGGAGGTGGTGGTTGCCAGGATGAGTGTCGGGTTGGCAGGCGCAGCAGGTCCCGATTCTTCTGCTGGGGTCGTCCCACCACAAGCAGAGACCATAATAGAGAGTACAATGAGCAATGTGAACAACAGTGTAGAGCGTTTCATTCGTTCCTTCCTCCTCAAACTATAGTGATTTGTTCACCACTATGCGTGGTGGTATACCCCGTCAGTGTGGAAATTGTTTGCCGAAAAGCAGTCGTTTGGATGTAATCCAATAGTGGAGCCAGGTTGTTTTCCTGCTCATGCGGCAAGACAAGATCGTAGCGCTCTTCGAAGAGCGGGCTGAAATCAAGATTGTGCTGAAGCGCGGAGGCTTGCAACCCAAGCGCAGCATCGGCCTGACCACTGGCGATGGCTTGCGCACATTCAGTATGTGTGTTGACGACTTGTTCGTAACCGTCGATGCTTTCAGCCGGGATGCCCAGCCGTTCGAGTTCAGCGTCCAGCCAGAGACGGGTTCCGGAGCCGGGGTTGCGGTTGATGAAGCGCAGGCCAGTTTGGGTTAAGTCTGATGCGCTGCGGACTCCTTTCGGGTTGCCCGCTGCTACGATCAGTCCCTGCGTGCGATAGGCCAATGTGACCATGTCCATCGTGCGATCGGGGAAAAGGTGGCGGACAAAGGGCGCATTGTACTCGCCGCTCTTGTCGAGCAGGTGCGCGCCAGAGATCTGACACAGCCCCTGACGCAAGTTGATAAGGCCGTCCAGGCTGCCGACCGGGAGGGTCAGCAGGGTGAGATGGTCAGCGATCTGCTCACTAATCATCTCGAGGGCCAGATCATGACTGCCGGAAAAGACGATGGCGGGTTTGTTCCCTTCGGGCAGGATTAGTTCCTGTACCAGGAAAGCACCCGCTTTTGCACGATAGAACTTCTCAGTGACCTTGCCCGTAATGCGCACCTCGGACAGTTCAATCAGGTCTGCGGATTCGAGCGCCAGGATGTGATGTCGCACCCAGGCCGGTGACTTGCCGAGGCTGCGCGCTAGTTGTGTGAGCGTGGCAGGTTCAGACATCAGTAAGCGCAGGATGTCCATGCGGCGCGAATCGGCCAGTTGTTTGATCTGTTCGAAGGTGTGCAGGGGATGGACTTTTTTCATGTCGATTAAGGAAAAACTTATCTGATACGAGTTTAGCATAGCCTACCCTTTAGCGTCAAGTGAATTGGATGATCTTACCGCAGAGTACGCGGAGTACACAGAGAAACAGATAGAAAAAACTCCGTGTTTACTGTGTGCTTTGTGTTTGAGTTTTTTAAACCTGCACAATAATCCACTCTACGAATGGAAATTTGACAACCTTTATCCACTATGATAAACTCGCGCCCACAATTGATAGAGTAGAATCACACTCATCCAGAGAGGCAGAGGGACCGGCCCTGCGAAGCCTCGGCAACCGTTCATTGGAAAAGGTGCTAATTCCGGCAGTGTAGAGGCGATGTGAAGTCGCCCGAAACTGGAAGATGAGAGAAGCCCCCATTTGAACTGTCGCCTCTCGTTTTTCAGAGAGGTGATTTTTTGTTGTCAAAAGGTCAAATTTGAATGAACACTCACAAAACTTCAACCAACAGAGTCTTCTACCCAATCTTATTTGGTCTCTACCCCGTGCTATTTCTTATGAGCGTCAATCTTGGCGAGATTCCTCTTGAACAATCCTGGCGAGCTATCTTTGTGGTATTTCTAGCATCGCTAGTTCTATGGGCTTTATTAAAGCTTGTCACTAAGGACAATCAAAAATCTGCTCTAATATCAACCGTTTTTTTAATTTCTTTCTTCTCGTATGGTCATATATATAATTTTCTAGGGCAGGCGGATGTATTGGGCGGTTTGCTCGGGCGTCATCGATATCTTTTCCCACTTGCAATATCAATAATTTTAACAAGTACGTTTTGGATAATAAAAAATGCCCATAACCTACATTCAACATCGCGTACATTAAATCTGATTGGAGTAGTTCTAATAATTTTGCCTGTTTTTCAAATTGCTACTTTTGAAATCCGGACGGTCTTCGAAAATAAATCAGCACAGATAAGCCATGGGGAAAATAACACTAATCTATTTCTAAATACTAACGATGCGCCAGATATCTACTATATTATTCTGGACGCCTATGGTCGAGAAGATACTTTGTTAGAACTTTACGATTATGACAATTCATCATTCATAAACGAATTGCAAAATATGGGGTTCTATGTAGCGGACTGCAGCGTTAGCAATTATGAAAAAACTGTTTTTTCCCTTCCAACTACATTGAATATGAATTATTTGGATAAGCTCGGTGGCGACAACTTGAAAAGAAAATCTGCTCCATACCCCGATCTTGTAAAGTTTAAATCTCTATTTAGTAATAATGAGGTAAGGAGGTTTTTAGAAGCAAACGGCTATACAACTGTTGCATTTCAAACTGGTTATTACTGGGCTAGCTGGCAGGATGCTGATTACTACTTTTCATACACACAAATCAATAATGGAACAGATATCGAAAAATTTATCCATACTTCTCTAAACGAATTCGAATCTCTTTTAGTACAAACATCAGCTGGACTTTTATTCACTGATTTACTAAACAAAGGTGACCTTAATCTTGACCTTGATATTGAAGATGATCAAGAAGTTTCAATCGGTGAAACCGAAAAACAAATTCGTTATAACACCGTGAACTTTGCGCTAAATATGCTCGAGGATATTCCAAATTCAATTCGAGGGCCAAAATTCGTATATGCCCATATTGTTTCTCCCCATCAGCCTTATGTCTTTGACCCTAATGGTGAATTCGTGGCAAACCAGGATGACGTCAATCAGGGTTATCCTGATCAAGTCTTATTTATAAATCAACGTGTATTGACCATAGTAGAAAATATTATCCAATCATCAGAAATTCCCCCCATCATCATCCTTCAAGGGGATCATGGCCCTCCCGATACAGAATCTACACCGGCACGAATGGAAATTCTCAATGCTTATTACCTGCCTGACGGTGGAAACAATACACTATATAGTTCAATTACCCCAGTAAACTCTTTCAGATTGATTTTTGACCAATATTTTGGAACAAAGTATGGATTATTGGATGATGTCAGTTGGCGTTCTGTTGATTTTTACAGGAATCCTTTTAAGCTAAAGATGGCCCCAAATACGTGTGAAGGAAATGACTAGGAATAGTGCCTTGAGATGAACATCTTCATCGCCATGAAAGTCCCGCGCGCTGACGAAGAACTGCGCCTCGCTGCCGACCTATTAGCTGCCACCGTCAAATCCACCGGTCACCAGCCCTTCCTCGCCACTGATGAGATCGCAAAGCGCGGACTGATTAACCCGCAAGATTTTATGCCCTTCGCGCGTCAAAACCTTCTGGATTCGGATCTGGTCATCCTGCTCTACCACCCCGACCTGCGCGGCGGACTGATCGAAGCAGGCATGGCCTACGCCTGGGAGATTCCCATCTGGATATGTCATAAACCCGGTGGGCGCGTGTCCAGTTCGATGCGCGGCTGTGCCGATGTGACAATAGAGTATGATGGGCTAGATGATTTGCAAGATAAATTATCAAGACACTTGCGTGAAGGATTGTGATGGATATTTTCGCTATGCTCGAATTGGACAACCCGACTGACTTCCGCCAATGGATGGAAGAAAACCACCAGGCCGCGGACGAAGTCTGGCTGGCGTTTTTCAAGAAAGATTCAGGCAAACAAACGCTGACCATCGTCCAGGCGGTGGAAGAAGCCCTGTGCTTCGGCTGGATCCAAAGCCGGCTCAAACCGTTGGATGCCGAACGTTTTGCTGTCCGTTTCTCCCCGCGCCGCGAAGGCAGTTTGTGGTCATTGCCCAATCTCAAACGTGCCCGCAAGCTGATCGAACAGGGCCGCATGACCGAAGCTGGAATGGCTACCCTGCCGTCGGAATTTGAATAAACTAACCGCCAAGCACATTAAGAGCGCAAAGAAAAACCAAAGGTTTCCTTAGCGAACTTTGCGTTCTTAGCGGTTCAAAGAAATAGCTCGTGGCTTAAAATAATCTGTGAAGGAAGTAACATGGCCAATCGCAAATACACCAACCGATCGTACCTCGACGCCCTCGAAAAGAAAGTCCTCGTCTTCGATGGTGCGATGGGCACCAGCTTACAGTTACAAGAATTAACTGCCGAACACTTTGGCGGCGAGCAATACAACGGCTGCAACGACTACCTCGTCATCTCGTATCCTGAAGCCGTGGAAAAAGTCCATCGCTCATTTCTCGAGGTCGGCGTGGATGTGCTCGAAACCGACACCTTCCGCTCCAACCGCATCACGATGGAAGAGTATGGTTTGCAGGATCGAGTGATTGAGATCAACGAAGCAGCGGCTAAGTTGGCTAGACGATTAGCAGATGAGTATTCAACCAAACCCGTAGGGGCGAGGTCATCTCGCCCAACCGGTACGGGGGACCCCCGCCCCTACAAGAGATTCGTCGCTGGCTCAATCGGCCCTTCCGGCAAACTCCCCTCCGCCAACGACCCCGAACTCTCCAACGTTACCTTCGATGAACTGGCCAACGTATTCCGGGAGCAGGCTGTCGGTCTGATTCGAGGCGGGGTGGACGTCCTGCTGATCGAAACCTCGCAGGACATCCTCGAAGTCAAGGCCGCCATCAGCGGCATCCATCAGGCCTTCGACGAAACCGGCGTCTACCTGCCCATCCAGGCCCAGGTTACGCTCGACACCACCGGCCGCATGCTGCTCGGCACCGACGTGGAAGCCGCGCTGGCCATTCTCGAAGGCCTTGGCATCGACGTCATCGGACTGAACTGTTCCACCGGTCCTGAACACATGCGCGAGCCCATCCGCGTGCTGGGTGAAAACGCCACCCTACCCGTCTCCTGCATCCCCAACGCCGGGCTACCGCTCAACGTGGACGGTCAGGCCGTTTACCCGCTCGAGCCCGAACCGTATGCCAACGACATGTTCGAATTCGTGACGAAGCACAATATTTCGGTGGTGGGCGGATGCTGTGGCACGACGCCCGAGCACCTGCGACTGCTGGTGGAGAAGTTGGACAATCACCCGCATCCGGAGCGGCCGCATCAGTCCGAGCCCAAACTTGCTTCCGCTATGTCGGCCGTTGCCATGCGGCAAGACCCCCCGCCAACCCTGATCGGCGAACGCTGCAACGCCCAAGGCTCGCGTAAGTTCAAGCGCCTGCTGCTCGAAGAAGATTACGATACCATTCTGGAGATCGCGCGCGAACAGGTCGAATTCGGCGCGCACATGCTGGATATCTCCACCGCCGTGACCGAACGCCCCGACGAAGTCGAATTGATGCGCAAGGTAGTTAAGAAACTTGAAATGGGCGTGGACGTGCCGCTGGTGATCGATACCACCGAACTGGACGTGCTCGAAACCTCCCTCAAAACCGCTCCCGGCCGCTGCCTGATCAACTCCACGCATCTCGAATCCGGGCGCGAAAAAGCGGATAAGATCTTCACACTGGCGAAACAACATAATGCCGCCGTCATCGTGCTGACCATCGACGAGAGCGGTATGGCCAAGAGCCGTGAACGCAAGCTGGAAGTGGCCAAACGCATCTACGACATCGCCGTCAAAGAACATGGACTCAAGCCCGAAGACCTGGTCTTCGACGACCTGACCTTTACCCTCGCTACCGGTGACCCGGAATTTACCGAGTCTGCTATTGAAACCATCGAAGGCATCCGCCTGATCAAAGAGAACCTGCCCGGTGTGCTGACTTCATTAGGCGTTTCCAATCTGTCCTTTGGTTTCTCTGCACATGCCCGCCCTGCCCTGAACTCGATCATGCTCTATCACTGTGTGCAGGCTGGCCTGGACATGGCCATCATCAACCCGGCGCATGTCACCCCGTATGCCGATATCTCCCCCGATGAAAAAGAACTGGCCGAAGACCTGCTCTTCAACCGCCGCGAAGATGCCCTGCAACGCTATATCGAATACTACGAGGGTAAGGGCGGATCTGAGACCCGCCCCGACAAAGTAGATCCCACCGAAGGCATGACCCCTGAAGAGCGCCTGCACTGGAGCATTGTCCACCGCCACAAGGAAGGCGTCGAAGCGGATATTGATTCCCTTGTCCCCTATCCCCTGCCCCCTGGCGAAAAAATGGCCGATGACAAAAAGCGTGGCGAAAACCATGTCAAGGCTGTCGAAATTCTCAATACTGTTTTGCTGCCCGCCATGAAAGAAGTCGGCGACAAATTTGGTGCGGGCGAACTCATTCTGCCCTT
>Ga0209536_100015718_pt1 | contig 10793 bp, 11 predicted proteins | sample DeeMarSeWOR28_12_FD_187461 | JGI IMG/M metagenome (GOLD analysis project Ga0209536, IMG submission 187461) | Marine sediment microbial communities from White Oak River estuary, North Carolina - WOR-2-8_12 (SPAdes) (version 2) | ecosystem: Environmental > Aquatic > Marine > Intertidal zone >...
TACCAGGGTTGGAAAGAATACTTCCTCGGCTTTAAGGATGAAGTAGACGCAGATGGAAAACAAATCTCCCTGTTCGATACCGTTGAGAAAGTAAATGAACTCACCATTCTGATCCATCTCTTCGAACCGACGCCTGATTTCCTGGAGATTCTCGCTTCTCCTCACTTCAGCATCCTGGACACGACGACATTGGCAGCGGAAGGGGATGATTACGGCACCATGGACGGGAGTGTTGTCAGCTCTGGCCCATACACGGTCTCAGAGTGGACAGATACAAGCCTGACTTTAACACCGAATGGGAATTACTGGTTCACTCCGTCTACATCTGACGTGGTGTTCACGTTAGAATAGCTGTTCCCGATTTACTTAAATAAAAACGGGCGGTGGTTGCCGCCCGTTTTTGTATCATCGGTGTTTTTATTACATCACATCGTTGATGTCGATCCCCCTCGCTTTGGCTCGCTGAATCATCCAATCTTCCTCAGTAGAAGGTATATCTGCGATCTCTTCCTCTGGCCTGCGTACCATGGTCAAGGCTCCCACAGAACAGGTAGGGACACACACACCACAACCGACACAACGTTTTTCATCCACTTTCACCAGCATACCATCCATAGACAGAGCGTCGAATTGGCAGTATTCGAGGCAGTCCTCACAACCGTTGCAAAGTTCTTCGTCAACCTGGTTGACAAATGCAGACCTGGCGACCACATTGGCCATTCCCAAATCCTTTATCCCGCGTAAGATTCCACAAGAGCAGGTGCAGCAGTTGCATATGAACCACAAGGTGTCGGAACCCCCTTCCAAATTGTTGCTGACCTGATGAACCAATCCGGCCTCAGCCGCCTTCTTAAGGGTATCAAGAGCTTCATCTCGAGTTAGTGCCCTCACAGTGGGATGCTGGTCGAAAGCGCCCGGTCGGGTGTGAAGAGACATGCACATTTCCAAGGGGTGGTCGCAGGCATCGCCAACCAGGGCTTTCTGGTTGCGGCATAAACATTCCTGCACGCCCCAGGCATTAAATTTATCGATGAAATCGACCACACTTTCGTAGGGATGCACTTCCATATCGCTGCGGATGGTCTCATTGACGGGGAGAATTCGGGTCAATTGCGGCCCTATCGAAAGCACCTTAGAAAAGGCCTGGGTATAATAGTCTTCAAATAACCTTGCCATTTCCTCGTCGATTTTGTCGAACTGATATTCGTACAGTCCAATGGCAAAGGGGATCAGGCGATAACCAAATTTACCTTCGGATTTCCCTGCCCCAATAAGCCCCTTTCGGAACATGTCCTTAAGTAGATTTCGCACCTCTTGCGCGTCTCGCCCCAAACGCTCCCCGACTTCGGTATGGGTTTCTGTGGTAAGTCGGAGTTGAGCAGCCAGGTCAGCCTCTTCTGGGGTAAAAAGATACTCTAAGAGACGCAGTTCAGCGCCATCCTCAGTGGGGGGAAAGCCATTTGGGAGGGCATCCAATCGTTCGGCCAATCGTTTATACGGATTCTCGGTCATGGGTTATCTCCTGTGATTTGAACCTAAGCGGGTTGCGAGTAAGTGTATCATCTGGAGCGTCTCAGGTCAAACCTTGAAATTTCTACATCTCTATACTTGATTTAGAACATATTTTCTAGTATAATATTCCCACGAGGAGCAGTTGACATGAAATACGAGGATTGGATTAAATATGAGGAAAAACGAAAAAAAAGCGCCTGGGGGTCATTCGCCCTCTTGATGGCGAAGCAGGTTAAAGAAGGCAAGAAAAAGGCCCCTAATCGAGAGATAGTTACATCTCCGAAACGGTATTCACTGATCGATAAGTTTCGGAGGATATTCGGCAGCTACTAGATATTACTTACAATCTATTGGACCAACCAAAGAGGCGCAAAGGAATCAACTTACTTTGCGCCTCCGAAGATTTTTAATGCTTACACAGATTTCACATGCTACGTGATTCCGTAAAAAGCAAGGTACAAGAATTCGACCACGTACCCGATCGTATTAGGATTGAGCAAGAATATGCCATGTTCATCGGTATCGAACTTGTAAAGGACAACCCAGGGGACTGAATCAGCATCACGCTCGATCAGTTTCCACCCCGGGTTTGAAGCGACATCATCATCTTGTTCCCCATACATGTATAAAACCGGCACGCCAAATTCCATCAGGATTAACGCTTCTGCAATCAGGTCTTGGCCGACATACCCTGCCGGGGAAAGCGAGATAGCCCCAGCACAGAGGTTGAGGAACTGTTGGCACAAAATCAACGCATAGTCTGCCCCAGCGCTGGCTCCCATAAAGACCACATTGGGCTCATCGTCGATGCAAGGATATTCCTTTAAGTTATCAAGGACAACTACCAAGCCTTCAAGCCACACATGGGGTTCAAATTTATCACAGCCCCCCTCACAACCTGGGTAAGTGATTGCCAATACACTCATCGATAAGTCTGGTGGAAAGATTTTGCTGAGATAGTTTTCCCAGTCGTTCAAATCACCACCATCCCATGGCAGGTAAATCAATACGTTTTTCCCAGGGCAGCGATGGTGCCAGCGGGTTTTCACCACTCGACCTTGACCGAGGTCGAACTCTTTTTCAACCACTTTAGGAGGAGGGAGCTCACCCTCTTCCGTGGGGGGAGGTGTCCCTGGTGGATGTGTTGGTGGTGGGGGGCCATCTGTAGCCACCCCTTCAGCGAGGCGTAAGCCAGCGTCGATGCTCATGTTGGCGCCTGTGCCAACCGTGAAGACATCGGTCTGCCCCTGTTCATCGGCGTCGCTGTCAATCTCATCATCCGAACCCGCATCCTGATTGGTGAAGCTATAACCAGCCGGGGGCACGAAGTGCAGGTAATAATCCCCTGGATCCACATGGGTGAATGCGAAAAATCCATCTCTGTTTGTTTGGACCATCATCACACCAGTGCCATCGCTTTTATACAGTTTGACATTGACACCGGGCACGCCTTCTTCGTGGTCCTCCTGGAGGCCATCCGGGTGGGCATCAAGCCAGACCCAATCACCGATCGCTGGTATCCCCAACTCAGAGATGACCGAACTCGCTTCTGGGTTGTGAAACCACCACGATCGTACGTCATGCTCAGTTACGACTCCTTTTATTGGCGCAGTGCTTGCGTTTTTAATCGTGGCGGTTTCACCGGTTTTTAGGGTCACGCTGCCGGCGTCATTACTCACCTCACATTCCCCTTCCAGGCAGATGATATACACCTCGCCAGTGTCAGGGTCAACGGACACGCTCATGTACGAACCGCGCACAACGGCAAGCCCAGATATTGTATCCACCTCAAGCGAACCGCCCTTCAAGATAATCCACAAAGTGCCTACATCAAGGTAAAACCGGCTTGTGGATTCTCCAACCGATTCAAGGGTAAAGAGAGAATTCGGTGTTACCCGGACGACAGTCTCTTTGGGGAGATCAAGCCGAGCGCGCCCATCGTCCATGGTCTGAACCTGTCCCTTTTCCTGGATGATCAACCCAACCTTGGCTGCGGAAAAAGCGGCATCGTCGGGTTGTTTAGCTTCGACCCCACCTTCAACTTCAGAAATTGTGGCGGTGATGGTTTCCGCCACATCACCATCGCAGGCAACCAGAGCTAGAGGTAAACTGATCAATAGAATTACAGCGATCACAAGTTTCAAGTGTTTCTTCATAGGATCCCTTCCTTGCGTTTGGCGAAAGTGACGAGTTTTTGCCACGCTTATCACCTTCGCCCACTAAATCAGATTTGTATTGGGCAATAAAACACATTTTTAATGTCCATCTTACATAGAAACATCTTCGCGGTCAATCTCGCAGCAGATTCCATCTAAAGGATCTCAATCTGCTCACTAACCACATCCACATCACGCCAGGACGTATCCACCCAGGTAGCGATCTTCTGTAAAACACGCTGGGTATGCTTGTGATCGTTGCTCACCAATGCACAGGCGATCACTGAATCCTGCCAGACATCTTGGTGTTCCACTTCAGCGACCGAGACCATGAACTCTTTATGCAGCCGGTTGATCAAAGGCTTCAAGCGACCCCGTTTCTCTTTGAGGGAACTGCAACCCGGCAGATGGATGTGTAGCGTAAGCAGACCGACAGACACGAATTAGAACCTTTTTCCTGATTGACGTTGAATATATTTTATTCTAATATAGTATCACCATGAATAAAATATTGAATGTCATTTCCATTCTGATTCTCGTTGCTCTCACTTGGGCAGCATTTACGGTCTTCACCAACATGCAGAAAACCACTGCTAACGCCCTGGCGCCAGTCAGCGCCTTGAGCACACAGGCGTCTCAAATCCTCAACCCCACTCCTACAGTGATGCCCGATCCCATCACCATCATCCACGAGGTGCGGTCGCTGGCGCGCCTAGAGACCATCCATTATTCGGTGGAGAAAGTCATCACTGCTGAGACAGGGCAGGGAAATTGGGGATTTCTCGTCGGTGACCGGCTCCTCTTCGTCGCCCATGGCGATGTCATTGCCGGAATCGATCTGGCGAAATTAGAACCAGAAGACCTTGAAGCTAAAGATGGCGTGCTTTATGTGCGTTTGCCTGAAGCGGAGATTTTCATTGCCACCCTAGACAATGACAAGTCCTATGTCTACGACCGGGATACAGGTTTATTCGCACAGAATGAGAAAGATTTAGAGACCGCGGCGCGCCAAATCGCAGAAGAGGAGATTCTCAAAGCTGCCCTCGAGGATGGCATCCTGGATCAGGCCCAGATTTACGCTGAAAACTACCTCATCCGCCTCTTGCGAGATTTAGGCTTTACAGATGTGATCTTCCTCGATCCGAAGCCCAACGAATAATCCGCCCCACACCGAGACTAAATTTTCAATTCGACCACATCTTCGTCTAACAGCACGTGGTCTCGGCTGACCATCTGTCCATCGAAATCACCGCTCCCCCAAACACGGGCCGATTTTAAATTGTCATAGAAGTCCTTGTGAATCTTTCTGGCAAAATCAGCCACCGTACTCCCTTTTTTTGCTACAAATGGTGAAGTGAAATCAGGTTCATCGCCGGGGGCCTTCGAATAGATACGGATGATATCCAGCTTTTCGAAAATCGCCTTTTTTACCGCTTCCAGATTCCGCCCTGTGTTCACAGAAAAGGGAATGCAGGGCCATTCTTCCTCCATCAATTCACAGAAAATATGGTAATTCTCATCAGTGGCCTGGTCATCGTTCTTGTTGCATAAAACCAATAAAGGGATATATTTGTTTCCCCCTTCAGGGTATTGATCTTTCAAATGAAGTGGGATAATCCGATTCTCTATCAAAACCTGGATAGAGTGCTTCAACTGCTCGATAGGATCTGCAAGCAGATCGACCATCAAGAGGATTAGATCAGCCCGGCGGATGAGCTGGAACAACTCTGGCTCTACAAATTCTTTATCCAGCGGTGGCGTATCGATCAACTGGACCTGGATGTTTTCGATCTGCATCATGCCCGGGGTGGGCTGCCAGGTGGTGAAAGGATATTCGGCCACTTCGGGATTGGCGTTGGTCGTATTGGCTACCAGGGCAGACTTACCGGAATTCGCTGGCCCCACCACAGCGATCTGTCCGGCGCCCTCCTTGTCGATGAGGTAAACTGAAACCGCCGTGCTGGTTTTTTTCTGAGACTGCGTGGAGGCTTTTAACTTGGACAGCCGACGACGTAAATCCGCCCGTAGATGGTCAGTTCCCTTATGCTTGGGGATCGTGCTGATGAGTTCCTCAAGCAATTCGATTTTCTCTTCGGTGGTTTTCGCCTCTTTATATCTTTTCTCTACTTCATAATATTCGGGAGGTAGATTGGTGGGCATCGGATTACCTTACAATTTCTGTTCGCTTTCTCAAGTATTATATATCAGGTTGAACGTCCATTGAACGTAAAATGCCTTTTCAGTTAAAAAGACATGCCAGGCTCTGAAGCCTGGCATGTCTTCGTCTGCAAAGACAAAAAACTCTATTTCGCCTTTACTGTAATTTGTTTGGCTTTGGTTTCCTCTGCCTGAAGAACCCGCAGGCTCAACACGCCGTCTTTTACCTCAGCTGACGCGCTGTCATTATCGAGAATGTGGGGCAATCGCAGCGAGCGGCTGAATTTACCGCTGGGACGTTCACGCAACAAGTAGCGGACATCTTCATTGGTCTCAACAGGGAATTCACCGCTGATAGAAACCGTGTCCTCCAAAATCTCGATGGAGACGTCCTCGGCAGAAATTCCGGGCAACAAGGCTGTGATGATAAATTCCTCACCATCCTTGCCCACATCCACAGGGATGTGCACATCGGGGATTCGGGTGTCGTTCAATCGAGCCAGGCGATGGGCCAGTCGGTGTCGAGGAGAAACATAATAGGTCAACATTTTTTTAAAACCTCCAAAGTTAATTACCGATAAATATTTGTAGCATTTCTTCACACTTATCTTACATCGCGCCCATAAGAGAAGCATAAGCAATGGGTCGATTTTAAATAAACGAAAGATTGGTGTTTTGTTAACAAGAAATCCTTTAGCTGTCACGACAACACTGTATCCAAATACCCCTAATAGGGGATTGATTTTTCAGAGAAATGGGGTAAAAATAGAGAAAAAATAGTACTCATGTCCTTGCGAATCTGTAAAACAATTCAACGCTTTTTCAGGATATGATTCGACTAAGTGATAGAATAAAAACGTTAAAAGTCGCCGTAAGTCATTGCCATCGGCAACCACAATTAAAGGAATTTTCGGCGAATGCGTACAATTAAACAATCTGATAATAGGATAAATATGACAACACCACGGAATCAAACCTATTGGAGGAGGAATGAGGAAAAGTTGATCGATTTGCGAAATTACCGCAATCGCACTCCATTAGTTTTAATATTGATTGTGTTGCTTCTCGCGGCACTGGCCTGCAACCTGCCAGGGACCGATCTGCTTGGTGTAGCTGGAGATCCCGGTAACGGTGAAGAGAACCCTGATGGTAACTCGAACGATGAAGTTTCCTCCATAGAGCGACCTGCACGCGCGCCGCTCCCTACTAATACCCCCTACCCAACTCCCAATGGCAGGATCGCCTTCGTGTCCTCTAGAGATGGGAATCATGAGATTTACGTCTCCAACATAGATGGCAGCAATTTGATCAGGTTGACTAACCACGAGGGGGATGATACTTCACCTGTATGGCACCCCAATGGCAAATTGATCTTATTTTTATCCAACCGTGAAGACAACTGGGATATTTACTACACACACGCCGACGGGGGATTCACGCCCACACGCGTGACGACCGAGCCTTGTAAAGATTCGTATGCTTCCTGGTCTCCCGAGGGTAATCGTATCGTCTTTGAATCTTTCCGCGATCACAACTGGGAGATTTACATCATTGATAAGGATGGGACAAATTTACGCCGTTTGACCAATAACCCTGCCGGCGATACCCATCCGGTTTGGGCGCCAGATGGACGCCATATTGCTTTCACCAGCAACCGTAACGGGAATTCCGACATCTACATCATCGATATCACATCCAACTTCCTCACCCGCCTAACCTTCAGCGAAGCCCCAGATTCAGACCCGGTTTGGTCGCCTACTGGGGAGAAGATCGCTTTCCGGTCACACCGAGATGGTAACGCTGAAATCTATGTGGTGAATACAGATGGCAGCGGTTTGACCAGGATTACCAACAACCGGGCAGAAGACAGCATGCCGGTATGGTCGGAGGATGGGACAAAAATCGCCTTCCGGTCAGAGCGGGATGGCGATTGGGACATTTTCGTCGCAGCCGCGGATGGCAAAAGCGATCTGATCCGCTTATCGGAAAATACCACCTTTGATGGTTACCCCTCCTGGTCGCCAAACAGCCTCCATCTCGCCTATCAATCAGAAGTAGAAGGCGATACCGAGATCTTCATCATCAACGCCGACGGAAGCGCATTGGTTCGGTTTACCTTCAACAACATTTCCTTCGACGGTTTCCCCGTCTGGGCGCCAAATTAAGCTCGAGAAAATCAAAAACAAAACACCCATTTCTCCATCTTCATTGCTAGTAACGAACGCCTTCTGCAAGCCAAAGGCTTGCACGCGTACGGTATAATAGATCCATGCTAAAAGTCCCTGGCCTTGAACCCATCGACTATCTCATCATCGGCCACATCACCCAAGATATCACCCCAGAGGGCCCCCGCGTCGGCGGGACGGTTTCCTTCAGTGGTTTAACCGCTCAGGTCCTCGGCGCGCGTGTGGGAGTCGTTACCACCTGGGGAGAGGAATCCGGTGGGGAACTCCTGGAGGGCTTGGCTATCGTCAACCAGAAGTGTGAGCGCAGTTCCACCTTCGAGAACATCTATACACCCGCTGGGCGCGTCCAAACCCTGCACCATCTCGCACCCAGCCTGGATTACTACCACATCCCAGAAGTCTGGCGGAATGCGCCTAACGTACACCTGGCACCAGTCATTCAGGAGATCAATCCCAACATCGTGCGCTACTTCCCAGATTCCCAGGTTTATCTCACACCCCAGGGTTGGCTGCGCGGTTGGGACCATCAGGGTAGAGTCTACCCGGACGAGTGGCCTGAAGCCCGGTATATCCTCCGCCAGACCTCAGCCGTGGTCATCAGTGATGCAGATGTGCAGGATGATTTCTCAACCATCGAAATGATGGCTGAAGCGGCGCCGATCCTGGTCGTGACTCAAGCCGCCGATGGGGCCACCCTGTATACAGAAGGGGAAGTACACCAGTTCCCCGCCCCACGAGCAGAGGTTCAGGACTCCACCGGCGCAGGGGACATCTTCGCAGCGGCATTTTTCCTGCAACTCTCAACCCATGGAGACCCGCGCGAAGCCGTCCGTTTCGCCAATCAGCTGGCTGCTGATTCGGTCACTCGACCGGGATTATCCGGTGTACCGACTGAAGACATTTTATATACTCAAATAGAGAAGTTCACTTCTCCTTCTAATTCAATCTAAGCAAAGAGGTGTAATTATCGTGGCTCTCATTTACACAATCGTCAATCAAAAAGGTGGTGTCGGAAAGACGACCACCACCATCAACCTGGGCGCCTACCTGGCCAACAAAGGACTGCGAGTCCTCCTCGTCGACATTGATCCCCAAGCAAACACCACATCCTGTTTAGGCATCGACAAGAACGAAATCAAGACCGGCACCTATCAATCGCTGCTCGATGCCAGCCAGACCAGCGACGCCATTCTCCATAACCCACGCCTTAAACTCTCAGTACTCCCCTCCTCCCCCGACCTGACTGGCGCGGAAATCGAACTTATCTCTGAGCTTTCTCGAGAGCGCCGCCTGAAAGATGCCGTCACGACCGTACAAGACCGCTATGATTACATCTTAATCGACTGCCCCCCCTCGCTGGGATTACTGACTCTAAATGGAATGGTCGCCGCCAAAGACGGACTGCTGATTCCAGTCCAGTGTGAGTACCTCGCCTTGGAAGGAATCAGCCAACTGCTGAAGACTATCGAACGTGTCCGCACAGCGATTTTTCCTGAACTCAAAATCCGCGGGGTACTACTCACCATGTTCGACTCCCGCACGAACCTTTCTAAAGATGTGGTGAAGGAAATCCAGAAATTCTTCCCCAACCAGACCTTCAACACGATCGTTCCGCGCAGTGTTCGTCTGGCCGAAGCGCCATCCTATGGTCTGCCTATCCTGATCTACCAACCAAATTCACCTGGCGCGCAAGCCTACAAAGAACTAGCGGATGAAATCATGCAGGAAGACAAAGTAAAGGTAGCCGCGTAAGGAGAAGATAATGTCTCGCAAAACCGGTCTCGGTAAAGGTCTCGATGCCCTCATCCCCGCCAGCGACAGCGCTGTCCCCGCTAGTGGGATCGACCTCCTACTCGTCAGTCAGATTAGCGCCAATCCCCGGCAACCGCGCACCGTTTTCAATCCCGACGAACTGCGAGAACTGGCGCATTCCATCCGTGAACACGGGATGATTCAGCCTCTGGTAGTCGCAAAAGCCGAAGAGCCCAATCATTACCTCCTGATCGCTGGAGAACGCCGTTTGCAGGCGGCCAGGCTGGCCGGATTAGCCAAAGTCCCGGTCATCATCCGTGATGCAACCGAACAGGAATTTCTCCTCTTAGCGCTGGTTGAGAACGTCCAACGCGCCGACCTCAGCCCCCTGGAGACTGCCGGAGCATACAAACATCTCCTGGAAGAATTTAATTTAACACAGGAACAGGTTGCCCAACGAGTAGGGAAAAGCCGGGTCGCCATCACCAACACCTTGAGCCTGTTAGATCTTTCGAATGCGGTCAAAGCGGCCCTGGCCGAGGGGATCATCTCCGAAGGACATGCCCGCGCCCTGAAAGGCCTCTCCCACCAATCCCAGAGCGCAGCTTTACAAACTGTAGTCAAAAAAGGATTGAGCGTCCGCCAAACCGAAGAACTCGCCCGTAAACTGAAGGGCGAACGCCCACCCCAAAAGCCTAAACCGCCCGTTGACCCCAGCATCAAGGAATTGGAGTACCGCCTGCGGGATGAGCTGGGCACTAAAGTCAGCTTGAAACACGGCAAAAAGGGGGGGTACATCAATATCTTTTATTATTCCACCGAAGAATTGAACGCCTTGATCGATAAATTGCTCGGGGGCAGAAATTAATTCAATCAAACCACATCTGTAGGGGTAACCAATGCGCATCCTCCATAATGCCAAAATTTATACATTAAACCGTGCACAGCCTACCGTTGCAGCGCTGGTGATTGACGACCACGCGCCTCATACCGGACGCGTGTTGGCAATCGGAGATAACAAAACCATCTT
>Ga0209536_100015719_pt1 | contig 10793 bp, 6 predicted proteins | sample DeeMarSeWOR28_12_FD_187461 | JGI IMG/M metagenome (GOLD analysis project Ga0209536, IMG submission 187461) | Marine sediment microbial communities from White Oak River estuary, North Carolina - WOR-2-8_12 (SPAdes) (version 2) | ecosystem: Environmental > Aquatic > Marine > Intertidal zone >...
GCCCCGGGATATCTCACGAAAGATCCTCTGCGAGATCATCGAGCCGCGGGTCGAGGAGATCCTCTCGCTGGCGCGCCAGGAGCTGATCCGGGCCGAGCTGCTCGACAAGATCCCGTCCGGCGTCGTGCTGACCGGCGGCGCCTCGGCGCTCTCGGGCATCACCGAGCTGGCGGAGGAGATCTTCGAGGCACCCGTTCGCCAGGGTCTGCCGAGCTCGATCGGCGGTCTGCAGGACGTAGTCCGGAGCCCGATGTACTCGACCGGGGTCGGGCTGGTGCTCTTCGGTCTCAATCAGCAGCGATCGGCTCGGAACAGCCGCTTCCGGATCCGCGACGAATCGATCTTCGGTCGCGTGAAGCAGCGGATGCGGGACTGGTTCTACGCCGAGTTCGACTGACCGACCCGCTCGGCGGTCGGCGGATCGACGCCGGCCTAAGCCGGGCGCTCCGAACGTGGCGCAAACATTCGAGAACGAGCACAAATTGCACTGATTCGTGTTACATTCGGCGATGCTGCCAGGCATCGTCGGGGGGTGAAACCATGGTAAAGAAGAACAACGATCGCTCTGAATCCGGAAACAACGCTTCGGGAGGCGGCTCCGGTCGTCATTCGCGAAGCGAAGGCGTAGACCTTCTCGAGCTCGGTCCCGACGACGGACAGGAGCTGCTGGAGTTCGAGGGAAGCTCGCATCAAAAGGCCACGATCAAGGTCATCGGCGTCGGCGGCGGGGGCGGCAACGCGCTGAACACCATGATCGAGTCGGGTCTGTCCGGTGTCGAGTTCGTCGCGGCGAATACCGATGCGCAGGCGCTCTCGCATAACAAGGCCGTGACGAAGGTCCAGCTCGGTGCGGAGATCACTCGCGGCCTCGGCTGCGGTGCGAATCCGGATCGGGGTCGCGCATCGGCGCTCGAAGCGCGCGACCGATTGCGCGAGCTGCTCGAAGGCTCGGACATGGTCTTCGTCACCGCTGGCATGGGCGGCGGAACGGGAACCGGCGCCGCGCCGATCGTCGCCGAGGTGGCGCGTGAAGTCGGCGCGCTGACCGTAGGCGTCGTGACCAAGCCCTTTCCCTTCGAGGGTCGCGTGCGCATGAAGCATGCGGGGCACGGCATCGACGAGCTGCATAGCGTCGTCGACACCCTGATCACGATTCCGAACCAACGGCTGCTCGCCCTGGCCGGCAAGGGAACGGCGGTTCGCGACGCCTTCTCCATCGCCGATCAGGTCTTGCTGAACGCGGTGCGAGGCATCTCGGACCTCATCACGATCCATGGCCTGATCAACCTCGACTTCGCCGACGTTCGCACGGTGATGAACGAGGCTGGCGTGGCCCTGATGGGGACGGGAACCGGCACGGGCGATACCCGGGCCGTGGATGCGGCCGCCGCCGCGATCTCGAGCCCGCTGCTCGAGGACCTGTCGATCGAGGGCGCACGGGGTGTGCTGATCAACATCACGGGCGGCTCGCAGATGACGCTCTTCGACGTCAACGAGGCCTCTTCGCTGGTGCATGAGGCGGCGCACGAGGATGCCAACATCATCGTCGGCGCCGTCATCGACGACAGCCTCGATGACGACGAGCTGCGGGTCACGGTGATCGCGACCGGCCTCGACAGTCAGGACGCACGCCGCACGCCGCCGCAGCCGCGACCGCCGGAGCCGCGCCAGCGGATCCCCGACGCGACGCTCGAGATCGAACGCGAGCGAGCGATGGTGGATGCCCCGAACGTGCGCCCGATCAGGGAGTCCGAGCCGGCGCACGTGTCCGCCTCGGCGCTCGCGGAGCCCGAGCAGCGGACCGAGCCGCCGCGCGAGCAGCAGGTCGCCGTGGGGGACCTCGCCAACCCGAGCCCGCGACAGACCGCCGCCGAGATGGCGACGGCCGGCCTCGACTTCCCGTCTCCCTTCGAGGAGGACGAGCTCGACACGCCGACCTTCCTGCGAACGCGGAGCCTCTCGAATGACGACGACCGGGACGTCCCGGCCTTCATGCGGCGGCGCGGCTCGGACTAGCGCGACGCCGCTCGGAGGCGCGGCTCGCGCCCGGCGGACGACACCTCGCAGGACGACACCCGGCGAGACATGATCTCAGGAGATGGCCCCGACTGCCCCGCGCAGTCGGGGCCTTTCTCTTTCGGGGCGGGCGCTGCGGGCCTGCGCAACAGGATCCGCCTGCCCCGGCCTCAACGAAGAGCGCGCAAAGACGAAGGCGACCAGCTCCGATCTGCCCGCCCGGGTCCCCATCGAGGCGGAAGAACCGGCCGGGCGGTCGATCTCATGCGCGCCCCCGGCGCGGCGTCCTCCGTGTCGTTCCAGAGCGATCACGGCGCTCACAGAGCGCCGCGTACTGCCGGTGCTCCACGCCGGACGAAGTGATTCGCGGGCGTGCCGCGCAACTTCTGCGCCTGTCTTCGGTTCCATCCCCAGGAGCGCGGGTCGGGCCAGGCGGCCCGATTCATCGACCGCGAGGAGGACCGACATGCACCGCCCATCGTCCCGCTCCCCGAAGCGCGCGCGGCCAGGCACCCGACGGAGGCCGCGCGGGTCGCGAGTCGACCTGCCGGGCTTCGGACTGATCGTCGCGGTGCTCCTCCTGGATCTGCCAGGCTTCGCCGCTCCCTGTCCCGATTGGACGGCCACTCGTGCGCCCTTCTTCGGCGACGTCCATGTCCACACGGCCAACTCCTTCGACGCGACGCTCTTCGACAACCCGAACGGGCCGCGGGAGGCCTACCGTTTCGCGATGGGCGAGCCGATTGGCTTGCCTCCGCTGGACGAGGCGGGCGAGCCTACGCGATTCGTCACGCTGCGACGGCCGCTGGACTTCGCCGCCGTCACCGATCACGCCGAGATGCTCGGCGAGACCGCGCTGTGTACGGACGGGCAGCTCTCCGCGCCGGCCTGCTCGGTCTTCGACGGCGGCAGCTTCGGCGCCGGGCTGGCGATCTTCGGCGCGCAGTTCCGGGATCCCGACCCGGTTCGCCTGCCGTTCTGCGGCACGAACGGCCAGCTCTGCCTCAGCGCGGCGGCGAGCGTCTGGGAAGAGAATCGACTCGCAGCGGAGGAGTTCGATGATCCCGATGGCGACTGCCGGTTGACCACCTTCGTAGGCTACGAGTGGACCGCCTCGCCGGGCGGGAACAACCTGCATCGCAACGTGCTCTTCCGTAGCGGTAGTGTGCCCCCTCTCCCCTTGAGCTACGTCGAGGTCCAGCAGCCGAGCGAGCTCTGGCTCGGTCTGCGCAGTCAATGCGAGACCATCGGCCCCGGCTGCGAGGCCATCACGATTCCGCACAACTCGAACGAGAGTCGCGGGCAGACCTTTCGCACGACGGAGCCCGATGGCTCCCCGCTTCGTTTCGAGTCGGCCCTGCTTCGCCACCAGATGGAGCCGCTGGTCGAGCTGATCCAGCACAAGGGCGACTCCGAGTGTCGACCCGGGGTCGGGACGACGGACGAGCTCTGCGGCTTCGAGAAGATCTCGACCACCTCTCCTGAGGAAGACGCGCCCTTGAGCTACGTCCGAAACGTCCTCAAGGCCGGTCTCGCGCTCGACGCCCAGCTCGGCGTGAACCCGTTCACCCTGGGCTTGATCGCTTCGACCGACACGCATAACGCGACGCCGGGCGCGACCCGAGAGGACGACTTCCCCGGACACGTCGGTGCCCTCGACGCCACGGCGCCATCACGACTCGACGCGGGATCGATCCTGCAGAATCCGGGCGGGCTGATGGTGCTGTGGGCCGAGGAGAACTCCCGGAGCGCGCTCTTCGACGCCATGCAGCGACGAGAGAGCTACGCGACCACCGGGACCCGTCCGACGCTGCGCTTCTTTGGAGGCTTCGACCTGCCCGAAGCGCTCTGCGGCGAGCCCGATCTCGTCGCCCAGGCCTATTCCACGGGTGTGCCGATGGGCGGGGAGCTGCTCGCGGAGCCGACGGAGGCGGCTCCGCGTTTCGTGGCGCAGGCGAGCCAGGACCCGGGCAGCCCCGGCTTTCCCGGCAGCCGACTCGCCGAGATCCAGATCATCAAAGGCTGGCTCGACGCAAACGGCGCGCTGGCCGAGACCGTCATCTCGATCGTGGGTGGCCCGCCCGCTCCGGACGCACTCGACACCTCGACGTGCGAGCCGGACGGCAGCGGCGCCGCCAGCTTCTGCGCGGAGTGGCAGGACCCCGATTTCGACCCGGAGGAGCGCGCCTTCTACTACGCGCGGCTGCTCGAGAGCCCGAGCTGTCGCTGGTCCGCACAGCTCTGCCGCGCCGAGGGAATCGACTGCAGCGTGGCCCCGCCGCCGGGCTTCGAGGCCTGCTGCGACGGATCCTTTCCCGACGCGATCCAGGAACGGGCGACCAGCAGCCCGATCTGGGTTCGACCCGCCCCGGAGCCTTCGACGAGCCTGGCCCTCGCCGTCGGCGCGCTGGCGCTCGTCGCGTCCTGTGGCGGTCGCCCCCGATCCGGCCCGCGAGACCGCACGCGGACGGGATCCGACGCGCGATTCGGCGCCTAACGGAGCGGCGACAGCTCGGCGCCTTCGCAGAGCCCGAGGGCCCCCTCCATCAGGGCCTCCTCGCGACGCGCGTGGCGATGGAAATAACGGATCAGCTCTTCGTCCCGATCCGGCGTAGCGCCGCGAACCAGGGCGTCGACCTGCCGATGCCCCTCCTTCACGTTCGCAGGTCGCTTCCCGAGCAGCTCGCCCATGTCGTCCAGCTCCTGATCCTCGAAGGCCGGCCCTCGCCTGTCGGCGTGGCGCAGGTGCCGCGCGAGGCGCGAAGCGAACCACATCCGGTTCTTCAAGAAGGCATCCGCGATCGCCGGCGACTGCTCCTGCTCGAGGTTCTCGATCAGCATGTCGTAGTAGGCGGAGAAGCGCGTCAGGCGCTCCGCCGGCAGCTCGACCTCCTCGAGCTCGATGCCCGTCGCTTCGGCCAGGACTTGCGCGGTGGTCCGCAGATAGAAGACGTGCTGCGCGATCCACTCCGCGTGCTCGGTGCCGGCATGCAGATTCTCCATCACCGGTGCCAGCGACATCGGAACGAGCGCCTGGGTCTTCACGCTGTAGAACTTGAGTGCCTCGTAGTCGATCTCGCGCCCCGACAGCTCGCTGTAGCGCCGGATGCGCTCCGGGAAACGATCGATCGGCGTGTAGAGATCCCTCGAGCGGACACAGGCGAGATCGGTCATCGGATCCGAGACGTGCGCCAGCTCGAAGTCGACGAGCGCCGTGACTCGGCCCTCGTGGAAGAGCAGGTTGCCCGGACCCGTATCGCCCTGGCACAGGACGGGATCGACGTCGTTGCGCGGCACGTTCCGCCGCAGCCACTGACAGGCGAAGGTCAGGATCGGAAGCGGCTCGCGCACACCGGCTTCGTAGGTCGACTGCCAGACATCCAGATCATTGAGCGCGATCTCTTCCGGCGTCTGGGGGATGCGCACGCCGGCCTTCTCGAAGAGCCGCACGTCGACGGCGTGAAGCTGCGCCAGGATCTCGAGAAAATGCTCGGCGATCGAATCACGTTCGACCGGGTCCGTCACGAGATTGAAATTGTCGCGCCCCTCGACGTGCGCGAGCACGATGGCCTCGGGGTCCTCGTGAAAGGCCAGCACCTCGGGGACCGGCACCCCCTGCTCGTGCAGGATCTGCAGGATCTTCGCCTCGCGCGACGTGGAGTAGACCTTCACGTAGGAGAAGGACTCGTCACGCGTTCCGCGCACGTAGGTCTTGACGGGGCGTCCGTCGATTTCGAGATCCACGAACCAGGCATAACGACCGCCCGACTCCCGCCCCTGCCGCTCGCGGCGCGTGATGCGGCCGCCCAGCTCCTGCTCCATCCACGGGAAGATGGGCTCCCAGCGCGCCAGATGATCGTCGCTCATTCGAACCTCCATGAGCCCCCGAGCCTCACCCAATCCAGTGGCCATCGCCATTCGACCCGGACCGGACCGGACCCGGGGACCCCACCCCGCGATTCGGATGCAGTTGCAGTCGATCGGCCGGCCGCGACCGCTTCGTTCGAGAATTTCGACGAATCCGCGGGCATCGATCCCCGCTTCCGCTACATCCTTCCCGACCCTCGCAACGACGACCGGCCAGAGACGCTCCGGACCGGCCGACCAGCGCGAGCAACCTCGGCCGAAGCGCGTAGTGGGGCGTCGACCGGGTCGGGCCCTCCCCCGCCGACGCAAGGAGACGAATCGTGTCCGACGAGCCCTCGGTGCCCTCCGCCTCCGAGCTGATCCGCGAATCCCGCGAGGGAGACGTCGTGACGCTGCACTTCAACGATCCCGACCGCTTGAATGCGATGAGCCGGGCGATGGGCGAGGCCTTCCGGGATCGGATCGGCGCGCTCGCGCTGGACGAGTCCTTGCGGGCGCTCGTGCTGACGGGCGTCGGGCGCGCCTTCTCGGCCGGTGGCGACCTCGACATGCTCCAGCAGCAGGCGGATCTCGGCGCCGCCGCGCCCGGGCTCGCATGGCGCGGCATCCGCGACGAGATGAGCAGCTTCTACCGACTCTTTCTATCGATCCGGGACATCCCCTGCCCGACGATCGCCGCCATCAATGGACATGCCATCGGCGCAGGCTTCTGCGTCGCGCTTGGCTGTGACTTCCGCTTCGTGGCCGCCGAGGCCCGGCTCGGCCTCAACTTCACCCGGATCGGGGTGCATCCCGGCATGGCCGCGACCTGGAATCTGCCCCGGCTCGTCGGCCCGGGCCTGGCGGCCGAGCTGCTCTACACGAGCCGGATGCTGGATGGGGAGGAGGCAGCTCGTATCGGCCTCGCCAACCGGGTCCTGCCGCGAGCCGAGGTGCTGGCGGCGGCGGCGGCCACCGCCGCGGAGATCGCAGGAAACGCGCCACTGGCGGTGCGGGCGGTCAAACGGGCGCTGCGCCGGACCGAGACCGCCTCGATCGAGGACCAGCTCCAATTCGAAGCCACCGAGCAGGCCCGCAATTTCGAGTCCGAGGACGCGCATGAGGGCATCGCTGCCGTCCGGGAGAAGCGCGCACCACATTTCAAGGGACGCTGATCCGAGAGCCGGAGACCTGAAAAACGCTCGTTCTGGTGACGCCCGACACAGCGCTGAACGAAGGAACCCAAGATGCTGCGCGCGGGTCTCAAGTCCCGGCGCGCGCGATCGAAGAGAAGACTGTAAGCGTCGCAGGACGCGAGGTTCGGCGACCTCGGTCCGCGGATTCGACGAAACGAACGAAACCCAATCGCTCCGGAAGACTCCGAGAGCACCACCCCGGGAAGGAACGATCGTGACACGCGCACTGCGCAGCCATCAGCTCTGGCTCACCGTGGCCTACTTTGGACTGCTCAGCCTCATGGCCCGAGGCATCGCGAGCTGAGTCCAGCCGATTCGGGACCCGCTCCAGCGTTCACGGAGCCCCCGAAGCGATAGAAGGCAGGACGGGTCGAAGGCTCGGCCCCGCCGCGCCTTCCCGATCATCCATTCGCCCACGCGCTTCGCGAATCGGGGCCCCTCGATTCGCGGCCCCGCGCTCCGCGGCTCCGCTCCGGCGGCCCGCCGCGAGACTCGTCGCCACTGGGCGCGAACGCTCGTTCCCCGGCTGAGGGCTCATTCAGCAGGCTGAGGGCTCATTCCGCCCGCCGCCGAGGGATCACTCCGCGGGCAGCGCCTCGGTGACCCCCATGATCTCCATGGCGTTGAAGAAGTAGGAGATCTCGAGGCGAGCGGTCTCGGGGGCATCGGAGCCGTGGGTGGCGTTCTGCTCGAGATCCGTCCCGAAATCCCCGCGGAGCGTGCCTGCCGGTGCCTCGTTCGAGTTGGTGGGCCCCATCAGGTCGCGCCACTTCTTGATCGCGCCCTCTCCTTCCAGCACCAGCGCCACGACCGGTCCGGACGTCATGAACGCGACGAGGTCATCGAAGAAGGGGCGCTCCTTGTGGACGGCGTAGAAGCCACGGGCTCCCTGCTCGCTCAGATGCATCTTCTTCATCGCAACGATCTCTAGACCGGACTCTTCGATGCGGGCCAGGATCTGGCCAGCCACCTTGTTTCGAACAGCGTCGGGCTTGATGATTGCGAAGGTTCGCTGGACCGCCATGGCGGGATCTCCTTGGGTCGTTCCCGGGGTCGAGCCGGGGGTGTAAAGCGCCGATCGGACGCGTCGCAACGTCGCCGGCCCATTCGGTTTCCTGGTTCGGAGTCAGCCCGGGCATCCCCCGGGCGATCGCGGCGGCGTAGCGTAGCGGATCGAACGGCAGATTCTGCAAGAGCGCGGGCCGAAGGCCCGGAGCCGGTCGAAGCCGCGGAGGCGACCTTTCGAGGCCGGATTCCGCAGCCATGGGTTGGCCTGGCGGGGTCGAGCTGCGACCCTACCGCCGCCGCAATCGGCCCCCCGCCAGCGTGCAGGAAGGTTCGCCTCGCGTGGACGCCAAGATCGAAAAGCCCATCGAAGAGCGGAAGCGGCCCGCGGCCCGGGCGAAGCACCCTCGGACCTCTCCCTGGCCGCTGATCTGGCGCCTGCTGAAGACCTCGTTCGCCTATCGCGGGGGCGTCATCGCGGTCGTCCTGCTCGGCCTGCTCGTGGCCATCATGCGCTACCTGCGCGCGTGGCTCTTCCAACCCCTGCTCGACGACGCGCTCGTGCCGATCTCGACCGGAAAGATCGACCTCGAGCTGGTGAAGCCTCTGCTGACGGAGCTCGGGCTGCTCGGCCTGCTCACCCTGATCGTGACGCCCGCGGCCGTCCTCGGGCAGAGCTATTACGCCAACTGGATCACCGCTCGCGTTCGTCAGGCCACCGACATCGCCGTCGCCCGCCGATTCCTGAACGCGCCCCTACGCGTCTTCCGGGAGGGGTCGAGCGGCGACCTGCTGGCCCGATCGATGGCCGATGCGCAGACCGCCTGCCTGATGGTGCAGATGATCTACCGGGACATGATCCTCGACGCGCAGATGCTGATCGGCGGCTTCGGGATGATGCTCTTCATCAGCTGGCAGCTGACTTTGATCAGCCTGATCGGGATTCCGCCCTTCATTCTGCTGCTCTCCCTGTTCACGAATCGACTGCTCGCCGTCGTCACCCGGCGACAGGAATCTCAGGGGGATCTCTCCCAGCGACTCGTCGCGATCCTCTCGGGCATCAAGGTCATCAAGGCCTTCCGCGGCGAGGAGGTCGAGCAGCAGGCCTTCAATCGCGAGACGATGAAATTCTTCCGTCGCCACATGAAGGTGATGTTCAACGGGGCACTCATCAAGGCGACCGGCGAGGCGATGTACCCGCTGGTCGGGGCGACCGTGATGGGCATCGGCGGCCTGCTGGTCATCCGGCAGATGTGGGGGCTCACGATCGGCGACCTCTCGACCTTCGCACTCGTGATGGTGACGATCTACAAGCCGATCTCGAAGATCACCCAGGCCTATCCGAAGCTGATCGAGTACGCGGGCTCGGCGCAGCGGCTCTTCGAAATCCTCGACATGGAGTCGGAGCCCGAGGACCGACCCGATGCGCGCCCGATGCATGGCCTCGCGAAGAGCATCCGGCTCCGCGACGTCCACTTCGACTACGGCCAGGGCCCGATCCTCGACGGAGTCGACCTCGAGGTGAAGGCCGGGCAGGTCGTCGCGATCGTGGGGCGGACGGGCGGAGGCAAGTCGACGCTGGTCGATCTGGTGCTGCGATTCCACGACCCGACCCGCGGTGCCATCGAGATCGACGGCGTCGATCTCCGCGACATCCAGCGAAGATCCTTCCTCGATCACGTCGCGGTGGTCACCCAGGAACCCTTCCTCTTCGACGAAACGATTCGCGAGAATATCCGCTACGGACGCCCCGAGGCCAGCGAGGAGGAGGTCCGCGCGGCGGCCATCGCTGCCTCGGCCCACGAGTTCATCGAAGCGCTGCCCGAGGGCTACGACACGATGGCCGGCGAGTTCGGACTGCGCCTCTCGGGCGGCCAGCGTCAGCGCATCACGATCGCCCGGGCGATCCTCGCCAACCCGGCAATCCTGGTCTTCGACGAAGCGACCAGCGCCCTGGATGCCCAGACCGAGCGGGCCGTGCAGACCGCCATCGATGAGCTGCGCGGTCAGCGCACGATCTTCCTGGTCGCCCATCGCCTCTCGACCATCCAGCGCGCGGACCGGATCGTCGTACTCGACCGGGGTCGCGTGGCCGAGATCGGAACTCACGAATCGCTGCTCGCCCGCGGCGGAATCTACAGCGAGCTGATCGGCGTCCAGAGCGCGCAGGCGAGCTAGTCGCGAATGCGCAGGACGAGCTTCCCGAAGTGCGTGCTCGCCTTCATCATGCGGTGCGCGGCGGGAGCCTCTTCGAGCGCGAAGACCTGATGCAACACGGGACGGATCTCGCCCCTGGCCAGATCCTCACCGAAGCGCGCCATGAAGGCCGCGACGATCTGCGCCTTCTGCTCCACCGATCGGGTCCGCAGGGTCGAGCCGATCACGCGCAGCCGCCGCGTGAGCAGCGCTCCGAGCGGGATCTCCGACTTGGCGCCCCCCATCAGGCCGATCAGCACCAGCGACCCGTCGTTCGCGAGCGCCTCGAGGTTCCGCTCGAGATAGGCGCCGCCGATCGAGTCGAGGACCACGTCGACGCCGCACCCGCCGGTCGCCTCGCGCGTGATCGCGACCCAGTCGTCCTGCTTGTAGTTGGCGACGGCATCCGCGCCCAGCGCCAGACATCGCTCGCATTTCTCCGCGCTACCGGCGGTCGCGATGACCCGCCCGCCGGCGCGCTTGACGAGGTCGATCGTCGTCGTGCCGATCCCGCTGCCGCCGCCGTGCACCAGG
>Ga0209536_100015720_pt1 | contig 10793 bp, 3 predicted proteins | sample DeeMarSeWOR28_12_FD_187461 | JGI IMG/M metagenome (GOLD analysis project Ga0209536, IMG submission 187461) | Marine sediment microbial communities from White Oak River estuary, North Carolina - WOR-2-8_12 (SPAdes) (version 2) | ecosystem: Environmental > Aquatic > Marine > Intertidal zone >...
GATAGCGACGGCGTGGGCAATAACGCCGACAACTGTCCTTTGGTAGCGAACCAAGACCAAGCCGACAGCGACAGTGATGGTGTGGGTGATGCGTGTGAAATGGCCACTGCCAGCGATACTCAAGCCATGTTGACTGCCGGATTCAGCATTATGGAATCCGACCACGATTATGATGGTTTGCGTGGCGTCGATCTGCTGGGTTATCGCTATGAAAACATTACTTGGAATTCCACTACCGGTGTTATCAGCGGCACGGAGTACAAGTGGGATTTCACCAACTCACTGTGGGCGACAGACACTGGCATGGATGACGATGTGGTGTTAACTGACGCTGGCTGGCAGGTATCTACCGGCGAGTCTACCGTTGCCACTATGAATCCTGACGGTACCGCCACCATAGTGGACAGCGCTAACGGCAGCACATTTGAAGAGTTTTCCATCGCGGCGGCTCAAGTGGATGTCAGTGGCGCGACGATTGCGGATTCGTTTGCTACGAACGATCCGGATTTCGCCGCAGCCATCAGCTCAGGGGCCGTGTTCTCCTCAGGCGCCACAGCTTGGGATGTGTCTTTTACCTCCATTCGCCAGGCCTATGGCATCTGGTGCGACGGTGGTGATGCTCCTGATTCCACTGATACCTGCCGCCGGTCTCGATACTATGACGGTAATAATATGGTGGAAGCGGTAACGCTAGCGGATGTATTAGTCGCCACCAACCAGAATGATGGTAGATGGTGGATAGGTGAGTCGGATACCGTATGGTACAAAGTCGAATTGGTGGGCAGTAGTGCCAATGTGAACGACAGCGGTACCGCGAACTATTATTCGCAATCCAAATCCGGCGGTACACCCAGCCTGGTGACTACCGGCACTTGGCAAGTCGTGAGCATGCACGGTGAAACTTTGCTGACGTACACTATACCGCAAGTCATCATGAATGCCACGGGCGATGAGTCCGCAATCCGCTTCTTCTCCGTATATAACGGCTACGTGCGACAAGGCGATGTCTGGGGTGGTTTGGATGGCACCATGCGCATGTTCGGTGCGGCCGCCCGGGATGATATCTTAGCTGCCTTCAATCCGCCGGCACCGGCCAACAGTGACGGCGACTCGCACAACGACTACGTTGATAACTGTCCGTTCGTGGATAACGAAGATCAAGCTGACAGTGACCAAAATGGGTTGGGTGATGTTTGTGAGGGCGGAACCGGTTTCATCGATAACGACGGTGACGGCGTTGATGACAGCAACGACATCTGTCTTGGTTTTTACAACCCTAATCAAGATCCGACCGATGCCAACACTAACGGTATTCCTGATGAATGCGAAGGCGGTAGTGGCAGCGGACAACCGATGAATCTGTCCATGTATCTCAGCCGGGATACGGATCAGGATGGCGTCGATGACAAGCTGGATGCGTTTCCCTCTGACAACACCAAACAATTCGATACCGATGGCGACGGCGTGGATGACAGCACGGATACCGATATCGATGGTGATGGTGTGGCCAATGGCTCTGACACCTGCCCGTTAGTGGCAAACGCCTCGGCCTGTGACGCCAGCGGCATTCGCGGCGCGCACCGCATCGACTGGACGGTGCCTACCGGCGGTTTGATCGTGGCTGCCGAACCGCAAACCGGATTCTGTTTCGGTGGCGACGCGGAAGGTGACACTGGCATGGAAATGTTAGGTTTCCGTGACATGGGTGACGGCACGGTGATCATTAACGGTGACACTCGCGCGACGTTTGATTCATCCACCGGTAACCTGCTGGCTTCCTGGACTGAGACTTATCAGCACAGCTACTGGGATGACACGCAACAACAGCAAGTTGTTCTTACCATCACCGAAACCGGTTCAGTGGATTTGACCTTCAACGCGGGCAACTGGTCGGGTTCGTATTCGGAATCCAAAACCAGCTCTGGCGGCGAGGTTGACTGTACGCGCAACGAAACCATCACCGGCAGCCTGGTGTATCAACCCACCGGTGGCGAAGATTACAACGGTGTGTTCGGTTTGGAAGTAGCTTCTCATGAATGGGATGAAGTAAACCAAGTGGATGTCACTGTACGGGATGCCCACGCCGCGCAATTGGAGTTTGATCCGGTTAACGGCACGGTGAACTTTGCCGACGGTGACGGTTACCGTGAGCCGCTGGAGCAATACTACGATGCGACTTCCGGTAATTTCCGTTATGTGGGCGTCAGCGAAGAGGTCTTCGACGCCAACAATGACGGCAATGATGACCTGATGCAACATGTATTGGTGCTGCAAGGCGTATTAGCAGAACCCAGCACTTCTTCAGGCACACCCGATGTGTGGTTTGAGGCCAGAGGCGCCGATTTGTTCTACGACAATTTGACGGTATACGATGGTCGTGACGCCAATGACGGCAAGGAAGATTTCCACGCTGAAGGCTACGGTCAACGCCGTTCCACCGTGGGATTCAACATCGCCGTCACGGCTACCAACAGCGCCGGTGATCCGGTGGACCGCGACATCATCGGCTTGCGACATCCACCGATGATGGCGGGCAACGCCGGCAGCACGTTGAGCCTGGAGGTATATGAAGGTGTGGGTACCGGAGGCACTCTGCTGTGCACGGCTTTATTTGCAGACCGCTTTAACTACAATGCATATTTACCGCGTCCCGACATGAGCCTCGCCGAGATGGGAGCTAATCCTTACTCTCAAGTGAGTTGCCAGGTCAACGCAGGCAATGTGGTTGCCTCGGGCACATATACCATGTTGGTACGTGATGACATGGGTACGCCAGGCGACAACAATGACGATGTCATCTTGTGGGATGATACTAACGGTACCTATGCGGCAATTAGCACAAACACTTTGCCGGGGGTAGCACCAAGCCGCGCGCAGGTTACCTTCAACGGTGCTATGTCCTCGCAAAGCGAAGTGGGTGGTGCTGTCATAGTGAATGGCTACTTTAATCCGAAAGCAGACATCACCATGGATATGCCTGTAGTCTCGGGAGCCGATACTTACTTTGCACGTATCTTTGACATGGATATGGTCGACGGTATGGGCAACCAGGAACTGCGCATCAGTTCCGCAGCTAACAGCCTCGTCATTCCCGCTAACACGTTCCATGACCCCATCGCGGTGATGATGCGGGCCAGGTTCAACAACGCCGGTGTATTATCCTTCGCCCAAAGCGGCAATCTGGTACTGCGACCGGGCCTCAATGGCATGGTGAACGTGGAAATGCTGGATACGGTGACAGGCGAACCCATGATTTTTCAAGTGGGTGTGCGCGCCGATGAGTATGGTGTGACTTGTAAGTTTGCCCAAACCGGTGGTGATGATTGCACCGGCGGGGGCATGGTCGATTACGCTACTGACACGGTCACCCTCTATACCACGGCTGGCGATCTGGTGCTGAATTTCAGCGATGCTGTCAACGCCACGGCTACCTTAGGTAGCAATGCCGGTAACGCGGTGGTGGTCAAGCAGGAACTGGTCGCCAATACTCGGGTCCGCCCCAATGGCGTGCAAAGCACTCAACTGTATCTGGCTAATCCCATACCGGCTTATGAGCAGGCAACGCTGGTTGACGGTGCATCAGGTGGGACCAACTTGAGCTATTCCTTGTGGGATAACACCATAGCTGGAGCTGCAGGACCAGAGGGTTACTTCGGTAAGGTCTTGCAGTTCTTTGCTTCGGATTGGGACGGCATACCGGCCCCCTTCGGCACCGCGGCCAGCTATGAAACGGACACTGCAGCCACAGCGACCCTGTCTGATGGCGCGTATCTGGTGACCATGTCCGGACATACTGCAGGCTTACCTGACCGTACCTTCAAGGTCAACTATGTCTACGCCGATCCCACCAGCATGGTTCCGCCTTTGCTTGGCGCTGTGTCTGTGAACGGTACCAGCGCCGCTGGAACCAACGCGGGCTCGCCGATAGCTCTGAGTGGTGCGGATATCACGAACCTGTCCTGGGTAAGCACTTCGCCGGTTGACGCGGAATGGCAGATCATTATCCGTGGAGTGGATGGTGCTAACGCTGACATTCCGGGCCAGGATATCCGGACTTCCTGGATGTCCACCAGCCACGCGGGTTTGAGCTTGGATTCGGGGACTAATACCTGGACTTGGACCAATCCCGATGTGGTTCCCGCCGATGTGTGGGGCAATGGCAAGGCCAAAATCATCCTGCGGGTCCGCCCCGCCAGTGGCGGCGATATTGAAGGTATTGGCCCGATGATCTTTGTAACGCCGTAACCAACGAGGTTCATTACCCTCAACGACAAATCCCCGCCTGGTGCGGGGATTTTTTTATTCTCTATTTGGCATCAGGCGCTTTGGCCGGTTCCGTATACCATTTTGCCTTAGGCACAATTTTAGGTTCAGGGGTGTCGTTCTCGTACGCGGGCGTCATGATTTGCACACCGTATTCGTTGAACACGTCCTGGATGTTGCGATGCAACTGGCTGTATAACTGAAACATACGATCCACATTGTCACAATACACGTTCAACTCGTACGTCACGGCGAAGTCTCCCAGGGATTTCTGCAACACAAAAGGCGGTGTGTCAGTGCGCAACCCCGGCGTGTGTTGCGCCGCCATGAGCAACATCGCCTCCACCTGGCGCCAGGGTACTTCATAACCTATGCCCACGCTGGTGTGCAATATCAGTCCCTGTTCGCGCGCCAGGGTGCTGTAATTGGTGACTTCGCTGTTAAGAATCACGGAATTGGGTATTACCACTTCTTCGTTTTTAGCTGTGCGTATCCGAGTAACTAGCAAGCGCATCTCGGTAACTTCACCCATAGTCTGGCCGACACGCACGCGGTCGCCCACACGAAACGCGCGCCGGTAGGTCATGGTGTAACCGGCGATGACGTTGCCGATAAACGAGGTGGAACCCAGAGAGAATAAAACACCTAAAAACAACGACACCCCTTTGAAAGCAGCGGAGTCGGAACCGGGAATATACGGGTAAGCTATCACAATCGCAAAAGCGAAGACCACCAAGCGGACTAAACGGTATGTCGGCCAGGCCCATTCCGCCTCGAATCCGGCGAACTTCAGACGCTCTTTCTCCAACGCGCGGAATACCATATGCAGCATTTTCAGTACATAGCGGGTGACAAAGACTAAAATGATGAGGAAGAACAGCTTGGGCATATATTCGATAACTGCGGTGCCCATGGTGGTTAGAGGATTGATTATGTAAGTGAGTAGGGTTCGTGCTAGTAAACGAGTCCAGGGGAATAGCCCTAAAACGGAATTTAGATATATATAAAATAAGAACAATATGGTTACTACGCGCATTACTTTGATCGCCATACTTAGCGCCGCCCAGATTTGCTCGGCTTGAACCATGCGCAAGGATTTGGCTTCCAGTCGTTCTACATGTCTCATAACCTTTTTTTCCAGCCAGGCATGGAGACGACGGAAGGCCCACTGAATACCAAACAATAATCCTACTAAGACAATGGTTGCTACTGTGGCGAAAACACTATTTTTTAGTAATACCGAAGTAGTACGGTCGTTACGGTATTCGGCAATGATTTCCTTGATTTTTTTCAGGAACGCTCTGGTGAGGAGATTGCGGGAAATACCCTCAAGTTCCGCGTCCACGTCTAAGACGGTGACAACAGTAAGATTACCGGCTTTTATCTTAGTACGGTCGTCCTCTTCCACAATCTGCAGCGTAGTGGGATCAAACCTTTCGTCCTCCGCGAGGGCTTTGATGCGGGCGGAGACCTGGTTTGCCCGTGTTTTGGCTGGGTAGGCCGTAATGCCACGCAAAACAAACAATACCTCGCCGTTGACAATCACTGGGGCGGTTTGGGGCGTGGCGTCGGATATGGAGTTTGCCAGGGCGGACGAGGATAACGTCAACAAAAATACAGCGAGGGTCATGATCCACTTCATAATGCGCCTCCGACAGCGACAGCGGGTTAATTGAAGAGTAATATTGCGTTTCAGTGCCTGAACTTGCCTGTTTGTGGCATTACAGCTATTTTGGCACTATCTCGGTAGAAATGTATTTGAAAATTTGGGTTTTTATTGAGCCAGTTCAAAAACAAGCTTTGAAATTTCTGGATGCAGCATCGATAATTGAGAAACCGCCAAGTTTAGGGTGGTAGTTTGCGCCTCGATAGGGGTATTTCTAAATGGATGAAATGCGCATAATTTTAATTCTCATTGGTCTGATAGTCCTGGCTGCGATCTATTGGATGGGGCGCAGAGACGAGCGCCGCGCACAGGAAAAGAAAGCGGCTCGGCAACAAAAAGTGGCTACGATTGATGATGATGAGCCTGACATTTATCAACCCGCTTCTGAGTCACAAAGCGAGTCCTGGGATTACGATCGCTTTTACATGAGCGAAACCGACCACGAGATTCTCTTCAAGTCGCCCGTCAATAGAGAGACGCGGGCAGACTCGTCGGCCGGATCCGGTTATTTCTCCGCCGCGACCAGCACCGAAGAGTCCGTGTTTGTCTCTGCGGAAGAACCGCAACAGGCAATCGAACTGCCCACCGGCATAGAGCCGCTGCTTATCAATCTCGCCGTAATGGCGCCTCAAGACATGACGTTCGATCCAAACTTCCTCAAGCAGACCTTGGATGACAGTGGCTTAAGTTATGGCGAGTTGAATATTTATCACTACTACCGCAGGCCGAAGTCCGAATTAGAGCCAAACCGCGGGCAGCGATTATTCAGTATTGCCAATATGGTGGAACCAGGCTATTTCGATCCCCTTAACATAAATACTTATCGCAGTCCCGGTTTAGTGTTATTTTTACAATTACCCGGTCCTATCGACGGTGTGCTGGCGTTTGAAAAAATGCATCAAATGGGTGAAATGCTAGCGAAAAGACTAAGCGGTATTTTATGCGACGATAAACACAATAAAATTACGCCGCAATCGATCACTCACATTAAAGATGAAATCGCAGAATACAACCTAAAATTGCGAACTAAGTTAGGCCGCACGATGCATTGAAGCGGTCATCTTTGAGCGTTTAATTTGCTAAAATCTACTCACATTTGCTCCATTGGGTAATGCTCAAGTTGGCCTTGAATGTATGGGGAAACACTACGGCACCGCTAGCGGATTCAAGCCGCGTTGTTGCTAAGCGCTGGATTTCAAAGCTACGTATGAAAGAACTGATAAAAAACATCCAAAACATAACCTGGCAAAGTGTCGAAAAAGTTTCCGGTATTGTTGCTGATTTCGCGACCGAGCAGATAGGACGGCTACCGTTATTTGCGTCCAGTGAAATATCCGATCAATACGGAAATACTCGCTATGATGAAAAACACTATTTCCTAATTCCGTATCGCTTATCCGAAATTAAATATACATTTTACTCCATGCGGGTATTACCCTATGGTGTGCCGCCAATTAACGATTTACCTAAAAAACGCGTATTTCACTTTCCCAACGCTCATTGCGATAGTTTGGTGGAGCATGTACTGGTAAATCAAATACGGGAACAGTATAAAGAAATTTCCAGGCCTTCAAATACGACCTTTGGCGATAGTCTGATCGATATCGCCAATGAAATCGATAAAGTCGAAGGTAAACTTACCAATGGATTGTTGTTAATCGGTGGGTTGGTGGCGTTTATAAATCCTTTGGCTGGTGCTGGCTTGGCTTTAATACCCGGTTTAAGTTCACGATTGTCTAAATACGGCTTAAAAAACGTGGGAGAAAAGTTAAATCAAACCGAACTAAAGCAAGAAATACAAAAAGCGGAGCAAACCGTTTTAAAAGAGTTTCGTGAAGCGACTACAGTATCTATTGTTAATCCCATTTTGGCAGAGCTGGAAACCGCACTGGATACAACCGAACAAGAGCATGATCCAATAAAGGAGTTTCAGTTTGATCGTTATCTGTTTAGCGATGCGGATAATTCGCGCTATATTGAAATTTCCTGCACAGCTGTAACCAACACCTATCGGGAAGTGATACATCGACAAAAACTCTGGGAAAAAGCATCGCTCGGCCCTGAAGATATCCGTTGGTTAAAATCAATGGAGGATGTTGCTGAGCAAAAAAGGGTCGCCAATCAACGATTGTCTAAGTGGAAAGATAAATTAATTATGCTTGAACAAAGGCTGGCGGAAACACAAAATAATGTTGGATCAGAAATTCTGCAAAATATAGAAAGCAAGTTGACTCACATCTTGGGCAACTACGGCAAAAAAAAGGAATTCGATATTAATACGTATGAAATAGATAAAATCGCCAACGAGTATATTCCTGAAATGATCAATCAATATCTTAAACTGCCGGCCTCACACGTACGAACACGAATCTTGAGTAACGGAAAAACCGCCGAAGCAACTATAAACGAACAATTAACATTGTTGGATGAAGCGCTGGGACGTATTCAGGAAAGTCTACTGGATGAAGACTCTCGTCTATTGTCTATTCACGGGCGATTTTTAAAAGATAAATTTGTTGATCAAGCCTTTCGATTAGGGAAATGAGTTCACTCATTTTTTAAAAATAGAGAAAAAGATATAAGTCATCCTAACAATACCCGGATGATAGGTAATTGCAGCTACCAGATGTTTTACGAAAGCCGGAAAAGCGATATCTAGCAGACGTTCATAACAATATGATGAATTGGAGGTTTATACTGAAAGCGGTCCATTCGGCTACTTAATATAATCGCATATCTTTTCTCCATTGCCGACGTTTGCTAAATCCGTTCTAAACCGGACGCTAAGGGAGGCAATGTCTATAATTCGCCGCGCTTTTAGGAAAGAAATGGCGTCGGCAACAGATATAACAGATCCGATCCATTGTCGGGGCCAGTTTTTTTACATTTCTGGTAGCACTCATAAGTCTTCTCCTTGGTTGGTAAAAGTGGTTAACCGTATGAAAAGCCAGAATTTATAGCGCTTTAAGGGGTGCAGTCATCGAAATGGTAAAAGTGAGTAAATCGGGAAAAGGACTCCGTATTTGCTCGATTCAATAACGCCGAGGAATTTTCCGAAGTCGTTAATACCATAATATTTTGTTGTGGCATTGTATTGATACCCACGCCATAGAGGTACATTTATCGTGAGATGGTCTAGAAGAACAATGAGAGAAGATCCATTTGTAGATGAAGCGCGAGCTGCAGCTAGTGAAATTCTGGTAGAACCGCTATCAATGCGGCGCGCAGCACCCTTGTTAAATCAAGTCATTGTGAATAATGAACTCGAAATAACGATTGATCCAAAGAGCCTCACCAGAGGTCAATCTACGTTTCAAACGTACCTTTATGTTTTCTAACGCGTCTCAGAAAAAGTAGGAATTCCGAGGGTAGTAATGGAATTGAAGTCAAGATAAACAACGCATGACGTATTAACGTATTCCACAAAAACCAGAAAACATATGCAGGTCTACTCCTATCTTCGAGGGCAATGATGCGCAGCAATTCGTTAGCAGGAATATCAGGCTAAAAACAACCAAGCAAACGATTGCTACCAGGTAACAATGTAATCTTCTGGGGGGTGCTTTTCCATTGCTCACTTTTCAAGAATGCCAAAATTTTCGTTTAGCCTTGCCCGGATATTTCACCCGTTTATGAAATATCCGGGCTAGTAACTAAGTCCACTGGAATGCCATAGCTACATAACATCAACTACTCACAAAAATACGATGGCGATCAAACCGGTTTACTAGCGGCATTCAGCAAGGAATCAGACTGAAGTATTGCTCGTGATCCAGGGAAGGTGGTGCGATTCAACACCCGCGTTGCATTGATGATATTAAAAGTAGATTAGGTAGGATGAGTTTGAAAAAACGTGTATTAATTCGCTCATCGGACGGCAGACCACGACCAATAAAACAGTGTCTAACTCAAACACGATCATTTTCAACAGCAAGCCCCTTTGGTTTGGCGTCCGCTAGTTGGCATCGCTCGCGCCAAAGTGACGGTGTCGTACCGCTCCAGCGCCGGAACGCGCGGGTGAAAGCGCTGGCGTCTGCATAGCCCAACGCCGCGGCAATTTGGCTCAATTCCATAGCCGAGCTTTCCAGCCATTGTCGGGCTATTTCAAATCGGCCTTGGTCGGTAAGTTCGTGAAAATTTGTGCCACAAGCCTTCAGCCGGCGATTAAGGGTGCGCGGGTGGATGGAAAACAGCGCGGCTATCCGATCGGCAGTGGCTTGTTGCGTGAGCAGCGCGGAATGCAGAACACGCCGGACTTGCTCCACAAAATCGTCACTGTAGTGGATTTCGAGATCGTCGACATACTTTTGCAGTAAGCGACGCAGTTCAGGCTCCGCACCCGGCACGGATTGCGGCAGCCATTTGCTGGAAAATAACACGCCGTTTCGCTCAGCATCAAAAATCAGGGGCGCTTTAAAAAACTGCTGAAATGGACGGATATCCGCCGGTCTGCGATGTGCGAAGTGCACTTCCAGGGCGCGCCACTGGGGACCACATAATCCATGCATAATATTGAATGCGATAGCGAGAGCCCCGTCCTCAATATGCTCGCGCGCCTGAACGTTAGGCTGATAAATGCTGTAACCCAGCAATACCGTGTCGTCCGCCTCTTCCATATAGACCACGCCACCACGAACATGCAAGTGCGCATAACGCACCATTGATTGCAGAGCAGTCGCCACGTTTGGCGCTTGTTGCACTAAAAATCCCACCAGACCAAATGATGATAGGCCAGCGTGTTGACCAATCAAGAAGCCGAAATGCTGGCATTGAGTTTTGTTCACGCACAGTTGTATCAACCGGCTGCGAAGGGCATAAGGAATGACATTGTCGGGATCATCAAACAGCGACGGTTCGAGCCCCA
>Ga0209536_100015722_pt1 | contig 10793 bp, 9 predicted proteins | sample DeeMarSeWOR28_12_FD_187461 | JGI IMG/M metagenome (GOLD analysis project Ga0209536, IMG submission 187461) | Marine sediment microbial communities from White Oak River estuary, North Carolina - WOR-2-8_12 (SPAdes) (version 2) | ecosystem: Environmental > Aquatic > Marine > Intertidal zone >...
ATTTATTTAAAGTACAGACAGGCACTAGTATTTTAATAGGGCTACTAACCGGAATATTCGCTGCATTTTTAGCAAGTGGTTTTGAATTAATTCTGACCTATATTACGAAAACAAATGACTTGGTAGTAGCTATGCCAGAAACTGAAAAATTAATAAAGGAAATGAATCTTGGACCAACCGCTGAAGAATCTCTTGAGATTTTAAGAAAAATGACAAGAGAAATACAATCTGATGGATTCTCATTCTTTTACTCTTTTCTTATTACACTGGCGAATCTAATAACTTACACGATTTTTGGAATACTGGGTGGTTTATTAGGGGCAGTAATCGTAAATAAAAGAAGTGGCGGATAAACTGCAATGGTGTCCTCAATTATTTTTGCAGCTCACTTTTTATTTATACTTATTATTTTTACCTGGAAATGGCAGAACGATGGAATGTCAAATGCATTCATAAACGTTGCTCTAATATTGATTTTGTTTGCAGTCGGATGGACAATTACGGGATTGATTTCTCAACTATTAATTGAACCGGAAGGATTTGGATTTTATTTTGATAGGGATACATTTTCACTTACACTTCTAACAATAATTGAATACTTCTTTTATAGAATTTACTACAAAGAATCTACTGCAGACGATAAGGGAAAACAATAACTGCCATTTGTTCTACCTGTTTTTGATTAGATCCCAAAGCTTCAAACCTCCATTGGCGCAAAGAGTTAATTGCTGCATTTTCCAATCTTGTATCAGCTTTAATTTTAGGAATTATTGTTCCAACCGTGCCATCAGGTAAAATGGTGAACTGCAATTTAATATTTACTTCCTTCTTTACACCTTCAGGATATTTAGGAAGAATAAAGCTGTAAATTTTCCTGGTTCCCTTTCCACCCCAGTCAATATCAAATCCAAAGTTACCATCAACTTCGTTTGCATTTCCTTCCTCACTATTTTGTGCACTAGTTGTAACTTGTTCAGTACTTAACTCAGTTCCTTGCTCTGAAATTTCTTTCTCCTCATCAGCAGGCTTGATGACATTTTCATCCTCGGTATTAAGTGCTACGGGTAACTCGACTTCCTTAACTTCAGGATTTTTTTCAATTACGGTTTCTTTCACGCTTTGAGGAGCTACTTCTTTCACGATATTAATTTTGTTACCCTGAGCACCTGAGGAACCCGTTTCACCTGTATTACCAAAGGATAATTCTACAAATTCAGATGGTGAATAATCAAATGAAAGATTAATTAGCAGGAATAATGCAATAACAACCGCATGCAGAACCACGGAGATTGTATATGAAATCCCCGAGTTTTTTTGGGAGTACATAGCAACCCTCAATTATTATGGATTCTCTTTTTCCGTTTCTATAGTAAATTTACCAATACCTACAGACTTTGCCGCATCAATTACTTTGATAACCAGATCTATCTGAACGGTTTTATCAGCTCTAATAACAAGACTGTTTTCATTATTGATACTTATCATTTCGGTTAGTTTAACAGGAAGAAGTTCTATATTTGTTTCATCCGAACCGGCGTATACAATTCCTGCAGAGGTTATAGTGACTATCATCTTAGTAGGTTCAGCTGACTCATTCGTTTTTGAACCAGGCAGCTTAACCTTTACACCGGTTTGAATTACAAACTGAGAAGTCAACAGAAAAAATATAACAAGAAGCAACACTATATCAGTTAATGACGAATAAGAGAAAATGCTTAACGGTTGATTTGATGTAGTAAATCTCATAATAAATCCTACATATCAACTTCTATTTCATCAACATCAATCGCTTCCCTTGATGAATCCTGCATTGTATCAACAACATCGTTGGCAACCGTTTCCATATCAGAGACTAACTTTTTAACAGCACTAACGAAATAGTTGTAAAATGCATATGCAGGAATACCGACAATTAAACCAAATGCAGTTGTTAAAAGTGCTTCCCAAATACCTCCGGCTAGGTCACTTGGATTTGCTGCACCTGCAAGATCCTCGATTCTCATAAATGCCTGTATCATTCCTGTAACAGTTCCTAAAAATCCAAGTAATGGGGCAACACCAGCCACAGTAGCTAAAATTGATAATCCTTTTTCAAGTTTGCTTATTTCCTGCCTACCAGCATTTTCTATTGCTTCCTTAACTCTTTCGTGACCCATTCCAAATTTTTTGAGACCTTTCCTAACCATATTTCCAATCGGAGATTTTTCTCTCAGGCAAAAGGAAGCTGCTCCACTCATATCTTTATTTTTAATATAACCTCTTATTCTAACAGTAAAAGCAGGCAAGTTTATTTTTGCTTTTCTCAGAACCAAAAATCTGTCGATGGCTACCGCCAGTGCAATAACAGAGCAGAATAATATCGCCCACATTATCACACCACCCTTAAGGAATATTTCAAATAAGTTCATCTCTCTCCAAATAATTATTATTTAATATATTTTGATATGAATTGGTTTGCAAATTCCTCAGAAGTAAAATCACCTACAATAACATCGTAAACAGAATTGCCGCTTCGTCTGCCACCTGCTTCCACAAAAGCATTATAACCTAAATCGAAATATCTGTCAGCAACTTTATCAGCAGCTTCTTGAGAACTATAGCTGCCAATATTAACGACGTAATAATTTTTATACAAAAATATTCTATACGTTTGTTTTTTTACGGTTTCAGTTTTTGGTGTTTCCTTTTTAACTACAGGTGTTGTTACGTTCTTCTCTGGTTTTTTTTTGACCACTTGAGTTTTTTCGGGTTTGGTATCCTTCTTCACATCAGGTTTTATTTCCGGTGTTTTTTCGACTGTTACTTTTGGTGTTTCTTTGTAGGAATATAAATCAGGATTGTATCCTTTGACCTTAGATTTACCTTCGACTTTAGGATATGGATATGTAACAGCAAACTCAAAATCTCTTTCTATTACATTTACACTTGAAGGTGGTTTGACATCGTACACAATCCATCCCTCATCTTTGGAATTATCACCATGTATAAAATAGAAATAAATCGCTGCTCCGGCTATAATAATGAATGAAAACAATATTATTAAGGGAAGATAATTCCTGTTCTTAGCATAATTTTGATATCTGATCCTGGTTTCTTCTAAGCCGGATGAACGGGATTCTTTGCTTCTCCAATCATCTTTATCCCGATAGCCTCCTGTTTTCGATTTAACCTCTGTGAAAGTTTCTTCTTCTGAATTCTTAACATCTTTTTCCTTCGCAGGAGTCTTCCCCAAGTGAAATTTAACCGTATCAGCAATCTCGTTAGTAACTATTTCTTCCGCCTCACTGGATAAGCGCGATTTTACTGGTTCAAAATCCCCGGGTCTAGTTCTTTCTTCGTCTATCTCTGAGCTTCTCCTTGCAAGAAGATTTTCTTCATCTCTATCCTTTGGTCTTTTATTCTGACTATCATCAATCGGTTTTGCAGTCTTTTCTTTATCTAAAAACTTTGTACCGTAATTCCACGGTAGAGCATTTCCTATTGGTTCATTATTCTGTTCAATTATTTTCTTTGCATCATCCACCTTCGAACTAACTTCTTTGAATCCTGTCGCTTCAATAGAAGAAGGTTTTTGTCCCGATTTAATTAAATGATTCAGATCAAATGTTAATGGCAAAGCTAGTTCGTTTTCTAACTCACTATCGTAATCTTTTCGCAAGCCGGCAATGATTATTTCAGCTTTTGTAGCAAATGATTTTATCAGCTGTTCTCTTTCTGTATGAGGGTAAAAATCGCCAGCCTTCAGACTGTTTTCAAATGCTTTATCACCAACCCAGAGAGTTTTGAGATTTGGTATCTTTAAAAAATGAACCGAACTAAAATCGCCTTTTACTTTTTGTTCAGATGTGAAGAGTAATAATTGTAGCAAATAGGCTTTGGTAGTAGGTGAATCTGAAAATTTCTCGGGTTGGATTCTGCAATTTCTTCTTTGAAAATAACCAATATTATCGAATTGAACTATCTCACCAAGTTTCAGGTTATTGCTAATTCTGTTAATAAACACTTCAAAGAAGAATGACGAAATCTCCAATGTAATTCCACATTTCTCAGCTACATATTTAATAAGTTCATCTTTACTTATCATTTCAACCACCAATATTAGTAAAATATTTCTTCACAGGTTTAATAAGCCCAAAAGGAATCAGTCCTTTACAATTTAGAAAATTTCGATTATTCAAAAAAATAATCAACACCCACCAAAGCCTCGATTGGCTTTTCCTGATATCCTTCCCAAATAAACCTTGATGTGTTTAGAATGTTATTTAACTCAAAAAACACACCAAATTTACTATCTAAAGTGTAAGTTATTTTTAAGCCAAGATTCCAAAAACTTGGTAATTTTTGCTGATTTTCAATGTCAATATATCTACTTGATAAATATTTTAGAGTTGTTTCAGCTTTCCATTCAGATGAAAAATAATAACCATAAGTGAGATTTGCTGATAAATCCGGATAGTAAGGTATCGCTTTAGAATCTGAATTATTAGCACTAAGGAAATCAAATCCTGCATATAAATAGCCATAGGGACCAAGGTGATAAATCAGATTGAAAAACAAATTAATGTTTTTTATATCCGTTGTATCCATCTCGAAAAATCCATTTCCACCAGGATTAAAAAAATATGGAAACTCATCAGAGGAGAAATATTCTATACCTCCATCAATTTGATAATATTTATCAAACTCATATTTGAGAGTAGCATTTAACCTATTTTTCTTCTTAAGGAACAACTGGGGTAAATTCTGCTGATCGTAATAAAAATTATCACACAGAAATTGACCCGCTGTCAGGTTTTCACCCCGGGGGGAATATTCTGCTAACAGTACGAGATTGTTTGACAACTTGGCACTAACTGAAGCAAAAAGATCATTTAATTTGTTATTACCGCTGCTAGAAAATGTAAAACCGGCTTCAAGCATTATTGTTTTGAACAGTTTAAATAGAACGGTTGGTCTCAGGAAAAAATAATTTGTACTATAATCTGAAAACGAATCAGTAGATAAAATTTGATTATTAAAGGAAGTGGTAAGTCCAATTCCAAAATCACTGAATTTTAATCTTGCGAATCCATTTCCATAATAAAGTGCTTCATTAAATTTTTCATCACTGAGATAAGTAAAATTACTTCCTGCATTCAAGTCGAATATAAACTCTTTCATATACAGATTTTGAATTCCAAGATTAACATTACCAACATTCAGGATTCTTTTCCGGGTTGAATCGATCGAGCCAAAGAATTTAAAGTAGTTTTTGGAGTGATCACCTGAAAGACTGAATTTAGTTCCCGGAAGTGCTTTGAGATCAGTAGGAAGTGAATAAGCAAAAATGAGTGAACCTTCGGCAAATTGCTTGTCACTGTTATCAACATATTCAATCTGGTTTAATCCTTTTATTACTCCTTGAATCATTCCTCTTGTGAAAGGGAAAGTGTAATTCAGTTCACCGGCAGGAAGCTGATAGCGACCAGCTTTCAGTCCAATAAATCCTTTTCTGAAATCAACTGAATCAAGAAGCGATAGATCACTCTCAACCGGATTTGAAATATCAACTACCTGGAGCTGGTCAGGTTTATATGAAGGTTTAAGAAAATCAAGGGAGACTGTTGAAATAAAATCTGGGTTTTGTTTTTCAACTTTCCTGATAGATACATCGTCTCTACCTAAAATAACAAAATCAGGCAGTTCTACATTCGGATTCTTTTCCTGAGGAAATATCGAACCGGCTAAGTAAATAAACAGCGTAAAAAATAATTTCTTCATTTGAGTTTGTTTATTTTCTGTCTTGCTTCTTCACCGAGTTGATCCCCTTTATTCCTGGACACAACCACTCTGTACATTTCCTCAGCTTTTCTTTTATCATCTAATTCTACATAACAATCCCCCATTAAAAGATAAGATCGGGATAGCCATTCATCGTAAATCGAATACACTGTCCTGATTCTGACTAATGCTGAAATTGCTTCTGTAAATCTATCCTGTTCATAAAGGGATAAACCATAATGGTATTGAGCACTGGCTCCAAGCTCATCAATTCTATTTTCTGCAATTTCCAGAAAATATTTATTGGCCAAATCATATCTTGCTGCTGCAAGATCAATCAGCCCCATTTCGAACTTAGCTTTATCAGCAAACAAATCATCCCGATGATATGTTGCAAGCTCTTCAAAAGTAGCGTATGCTTTCTGTATATCATCCGCTCTTATATATGCATTTCCTTTAATAAATAGTATCTCCGGTATTCTCGGGGAGTCTTTTAATTTTTTCGAAGCGTTCTCAAGTAATTGAATCGATTCCTGATAATTACCGAGTAGTTCGTAAATTTTACCAAGTTCAATTACTGAGACTGCTGCTGACTGGGAACCCGGATAGTTTTCAAATACTTTATTGAAATAAAATATTGCTTCCTCATCCTGTTTTAGATTTTGTGAACTTTTGCCAAGCCAATAATAGGCTTCGGGCACAAAAGTGCTTTTAGGATATTTTGCTATAAATTCCTGATAACTGGTTTTGGCATTCTGATAGTCTCTCTGACTATAATAAATTTCTCCTTTTTTGAAATAGATAACATCTGAGAATTTCATATTTGGGTTCTGACTGATATATCTGTCAATCAAATTGATAGCCTCTTCCTGTTTCCCCATTGCTACATAACTATATTGCATTCCGTTCACTGCATCGAATACATATTCCGACGAAGGATATTTCGTTAGTACAGTACGATAATTCGCAATAGCAGAATCATACATTTCCATATTGAAATGTGAATCTCCCATCGAGTAATAAACTGCAGGTGCTAAAGTTGTGTTTTTATACACCTCAAGTACATTTCTGTAATCAGATATCGCCTCCTTATATTCATTGTTTTGAAATCTTATAAATCCTATTGTAAACAAAGAATTTTCTGCATAGGCTGATCCTGGAAATTTTTGCTGCAGGTTCCGGAATTCATTTATAGCAGCTTCTGTTTCACCAGATTTGTATAACGCCTGAGCATACTGATAGTAGGCGTAAGGATCATCAGAAGAATAATTACCTGATTTAAATAATTGACTAAATATTTTGCTTGCTGCAGAAAAATTCTTAGAACCGAAATAACTATCAGCTAAGCGTAATCTGGCATCAGTGACTCTGGGATCATTTGGGTACCGTTCTATAAACTCTGAAAACTGAGAGGCAGAATTACTATAACTGCCTAAATTAAAGTGACAGTATCCCCTTGAATAAATAGCCTGCTTCACATACTGGTCATCTGTGCTGGCAATAGCGTTATAGCGTGAGAGTGCTTCCTGATATTTTTTAGCTTTGTAATAACTCTCAGCCATATAGAAATTTATTTTATCAGTTTCAAATGTTGAATTAATTGTTTCGGCTTCCCTAATATATTCTGCCGCTTCTTCATACTCGCCTAAAAAGAACAACGAAACACCCAGACCTAGCAATGCTCTCAGGTGAACTGAATTTTCTGCTTCAGTTATTCTGATGGCAGGTTCAAATTTTCCCCGGGCTTTAACATAATTTTTTTTGTTAAGTTCAATCTCACCAAGCATTGTAAATGCCTTAGCTCTTGTTACTGGATCATTGGATGAGGTTGAATTGCTAAGGTATTGAGCTGAAAGCTGATAATTTTTCTGCTCGAAGTAAATCAAACCAATCAAACTTTCAACTGCGGGTGCTGAGGGATCAGAAGGATATTGTTCAAGAAAGTCCTGAAAAATCTTCAAAGCGTCTTTATTATTTCCCGAATATCTTTTTGCTTCTCCCTTCCAAATAAATGATTGAATAGCAAGAGAATCTGTGCCCTGAGATAAAGAGTTGAAGATATTATATGCATCGTCATATTTTGATTGCTGGAAGTATGCCCAACCCAGTCCATATTGTGCGTCACGGGTAAGTTTCGAATTTGGAAATCGTTCAATTATTTCAATATATATTTCAACAGCATCTTCGTACTCCTCAACTCTATAATGCGAGTTCGCAAGAATGTACAAAGCTTCGGCTAAATTTTCATTTTGAAGCTCGCCTACTCTTGGATTACTTAATTCCAGTATGGAATTGTAATAATCTTTCAAATGAAAATAGCAAATGCCTATCCTTACCTGAGCCTGAAATACCAATGGGCTTGATGGATGATACGTTAGAAGGTCATCGTAATATCTAACAGCATTCTTGTAATCTTTAGTCTTTTCATAAACACTCGCAAGAGCATAAAGCGTATAATCACTGTAATTGTTATCAGATTTATCTTCAATGGACTGCATAAGAAATTCAATTGCTTCGCTTAGTTTTCCTTCTGCAGCATAGGACTCACCAATCAAATACATCGCATTTCCACGATGCTCATTATCAGGGTGCTGGTAAATAAGGATCAATAAATTTTTTCTACAAAGAGAATATCTTTGTAAATCAAAGTATATCAAACCTAAGGTGAATAAAGATTCTTCTCTGAACTTTGACCATCCAATATTATTAACAATGAATTCAAACTCGCTGGCAGCTTCTTCTTCTTTACCCATTTTTAATAAAGAGTTTGCCGAATAGAATCTTGCTGAAGCGTAAAGCTCATCTTCTATTCCATATTCCTTAACTATTTTCTCGAATACCTTATGAGCATCTGTATATAATAGTTTATTATAATAATCCATTCCCCTATTGTAATCTTCGGAAATAGTCTGATTATAAAGCAACGGACTAGATAAGAATAAAATTATTAAGAGTTGTAATAAAGGATATTTCATTCAAGTTTTAAAATACTGTTGAACTTAAGACGAATCTGACGTTTTTATAGTTTCAGAGTTTCAGTCTTCTTTTTGCCCAAATAATTAAAGATTCTCAGGCTAAATATTGGCTTTCAATTCGTTAATGTCAAGATAAATAATAAAATACAGGAATTCACTTAAAGATATTGTTTAAAATTTATCGGTTTCTTAATGAATACAACAAGATAGTTCTGGTATTTCTACTTACTTATTTTTAAGTTTCCAACATTGAAATTTTATCCTATAATATTTGGAGAATAAATGAAAAATATTCACATGACTGTATTGGCAACAACCTTTCTGTTCCTAATGTCGAATATGTCATTTGCACAATTCATCAAAGTTGGTGTTGGTGGTGGTATAACTCAAGTTTTAGCACCAGAAATATTTACTAAAGATATTTCTGATGAAGGTTATGGTTTTTCAACTGAATGGAATGCAGGAGTAGTTGGTAAAGTTGACCTCCCTCTCATTCCTTTCACACCAAGGGCATTCATTCTTTACCATAATTTAGCTGGAAGTGAGGAGTTTGAAACTACTGGAGAAGAACAATCATCCATTCTTGAATATAGACAGACTATTTTTGAATTCGGAGTTGGCGCCCAATATAATTTTATCCCAGCTCCACTTGGTTTTGATCCATATTTAGCACTGGATATCTCATTTAACAGTTTTGGGGATTTTTCAAAAACAAATGATATTTCCGAAGAAAAAACTGATGGCTTCAATAGGTTCGGCGGTGGAATTGGTGTCGGGACTGAAATATCGATCATCCCGGTAGTTAACCTTGATTTATATCTGAGCTATAAAATGTTTAATCTTATTGGAAAAGAGGGCGATGAGAAGTCAACTAGTGCAGTAACTCTCGATCTGTTTGTGATTTTTAATTTCTTATAAAAAAATGGGAATGTGTTAATAGCACATTCCCTTTGCTTTTTCTACATTTTTCAAAATCCTAAAAACAAACTCAGCCATTTTTTTATTGCCAATCAGAGATACATTTTCAATTACATTCTTTATCTCTTCAATTGAGGCATTAGCTCTGAAGGCACCAATTATATGGGAGTAGAGCTGGTCTCCAAAACCAAGTACAGTTAATACGGCAACTACGCAAAGTTCTCGCTCCTTAAATGATAAACCTTTTCTTCCAAGAACTTTTCCGTATCCTTCAAGAACAAACCACTCTGCCAGGTCTGGAGAAAATGCTTTTACATTTTCAATCAACTTATCAGATTTTTCTCCATATATTTTACTGAGATTAATTTTACCTCTTCTTCTAAAATGATAGAGATTCATATCGGCAGCTTTACTGAGTCTTGTATCAGGATAATTTTCTTTTAATATTTTGAGTGAAACGAGCGCAACAGGATAACCGGCAAATAAATAATTTTGAAGCAGGGTTTCATATATTTTATTAAATGGAATCTTTTTAATTTTAGCAATTTTAATTAGCACACAGAATGCTTCATCATTTCTAATGACAGCAGAAGCAGCAATTAATGGAAGAAGTCTATTTTTAGGTACTTTACTTAATGGAATCTTTACTCTATGCATAGTTTTATTTATTAAGCATAAAAAAACCCTCACAACGGAGGGTTTGGAGTTTTTAAGGAAAATTAATTTAGTAGACTAAGTTCGTACTCTGCGGTTTTCTTATAAGTTGCATCTGATTTTGCCTTTTCAAACATTGCTTTAGCTTTTTGTGTATCACCTTTGCCTTTATATGCTATACCCATATAGAAATTAGGACCACCGCTAGTAATTTTTGATTTGTACTTTAGAGCACTTTCAGATGCAGATATGCACTTATCCCATTCACCCAATTCTGAATACAGCTTAGCTAAGGAAAGATATGCAGCATCATAATTATCATTCTCTACTGATTTATTTAAATACTCAATAGCTTTGGGGGCATCGCCCTGAGATATCTGTTCATTCCCCAGTTTAGCATAAGCTAGTGATAAATTCTTTTTTACTTTTTTCTGAACGTTGGCATTATTTGTAAGTGTCAGCACTTTTTCAAAATTCTGGCGAGAT
>Ga0209536_100015723_pt1 | contig 10792 bp, 9 predicted proteins | sample DeeMarSeWOR28_12_FD_187461 | JGI IMG/M metagenome (GOLD analysis project Ga0209536, IMG submission 187461) | Marine sediment microbial communities from White Oak River estuary, North Carolina - WOR-2-8_12 (SPAdes) (version 2) | ecosystem: Environmental > Aquatic > Marine > Intertidal zone >...
AAAGAGGGCTAAAACAAAAATGGGTACAACAAACAGCAGATAAAGTGCCAGTAATTGTAACCTTAAATCTTGTCCACCGCGATTTTTTGGCCTCATTGCCAAAATAGTATACCATGCGATTAGGGGAATAAGCGAATAGGGAAATATCCAGCCTTCTGCTCTTACAATTACAACTCACCATGCGTTCACGCTAGCCTTGTCACCCTCGGTGAAGGTGGTATAATCAATAGGTGAAAATGCGCGACATAATAAGGAAAGTTTATGATGAGTACAACCTCAGAAGACAAACGTATCAGGTTAATTTTAGCGGATGACCATGCTATGGTGAGAACCGGGACCCGCCAGCTTCTGGAACGACAGTCAGATCTCCATATTGTTGGCGAGGCATCCGACGGTGAGGAAGCTGTGCGCCTGGCTAAAGAACTTCAACCAGATGTGGTCGTGATGGATGTGCGTATGCCCAGAATGTCGGGTGTTGAAGCCACCCGCCGGATTAAGGCTGAGTGCCCAGATGTAAAAATCCTGATTTTGACAGCTCACGATGACGATGAGTACGTGTTTGCTTTGCTCCAGGCAGGAGCCAACGGTTACCTAATGAAAACGGCAGATATCGATGAACTGGTCAAAGCCATTCGGACCGTAGCGGAGGGACAGTCTATGCTGGCTCCCACCATCGCCGGCAAAGTTGTGGCTCAGTTTACCAGCGGCAAAAACCTGCCTGAAGTGTTGAACAACACCCAAGATCAGTATGAAGGATTGACCGAGCGAGAATTAGGTATTTTGCAGTTGGTCGGTAAAGGCCTTAGCAACAAACAAATTGGCAAACAGTTATTCATCAGCGACCGCACGGTGCAAGCACACCTCTCTAACATCTTCTCCAAACTGGGCGTTAGCTCCCGCACTGAGGCGGTGATGTATGCTGTGCGCAAAGGATGGGTCACTACAGGAAAGTGAAGATGCGCCTAATTGTTGGAGGGGTGATTATTATCTTTCTTTCCGTATTTCTTGGGGCTTGCGTGTCCTCAGCGGCAGAAGAAAGTATAAATGACCCTACAATAGGTACCCCACCCGCCATCAACCCTAATCTTCCATCAGAAGAAGAAAACATAACCCTAGAGATTTGGTTAGATCTGGCTTTTACCAGAGACGACACTCTATTTGCAGAGATTGCTAAAGATTTTGAGGAAGCTTACGAGGAAGTTTATCAACAAGAAATAACCGTCAATATTCAATCCTTTGTAGGAGAGAGTATTCCTAGAAAGGTGCAGCAAGCCGTCCTGGCTGGCACTCCTCCCGATGTGGTACAAGGACACGTCTATGCAATGGCCGGACAGGGTCTGGCAGAACCGTTAAACCGGCGCTGGGCGGAATGGGGGCCAGAAGCAAGGGAACAATTCTTACCGACGGCTATGGCAGAGGCCACCTGGCAAGACACGCTATACGGAGTACCGCTTGACGTTTATACTCTGGTTTGGCTCTATAATCGAGGTCATTTTGATGAGGCTGGCCTACCGTACCCAACCGGTGATTATGATTTTGCCCTTCTACAATACGCAATTCCGACCTTAACAAAGCCTGAAGAGAATCGCTATGGTCTGGGTTTCACTACTGATCCTCGGTATGTTTACACGTGGTTAGCCAGTGCTGGGGGTGATGTCCTAACCGGTTCGTCAGAAGCCGGTTTCACCTTGACCCTTAACTCAGAAAGCAATATTGACGCGCTCCGTTTTCTCACCCGGATGGCCCAATTGGGTTATGGCCCTCTGCCTACAACCCGCCCACGCGACTATGAAGATGCTCGTGAGCTGTTCTTAGACGGCAAAATCTCAATGTATATGGGCGGACCTTGGGACATTCATTTAATTCAGTCGACGCATCCGGATTTTCCCCTGGGTGTAGCCCAATTACCCAAAACACCGGCAGCGGATAGCGCCGCCTCAGTTCTGGGCAGTACCGGTTTTTTCATTCCTCGCGGGGCTCGTCACCAAGATCTGTCCTTTGAATTTATGAAATGGGCTACCAGTGACAAATACTCCATTCCGATGGCCCGTCGTTTAGGTCGGTATCCTGCCAAAAAATGGCTCCAAGACTCGCCCTATTTTACGGAAAATCTTCTACTGCTTCCGTTTTTTAATCAACTCAATGCGGCTCGTCCCTATCATTTGGACCTATTTCCTCAAGCAGAAGATGCTTATGCTACGGCGATTAAGGCAGCCTTTTATGGTACAGACCCCGCTGAAGCCTTAAATGAAGCCCAAGAAAAAGTTGGGGCTATCCTAGCGGGAGAACAGTTACCGTGAAGCAGTTAATCCAATCAACACCGATACCCAAATATTATCAGAAATTCCGAGATTGGATGACGCAACTGCGCTCGCAAGCTATTTTGCTGATCATTTTACTATTGTCGTCGATACTTTTGTTAACCGTTAGCGTTACATTTTTGGCCTATCAGCGGGTGGCTCAATCTCTGGCTGAAAGCCGAGATCAGGAATTAGCCAAAATATCTGCCGAACGTCTTTCAGAAAGCATGTTAGATTTTGCTCGGGGGCTTAAAATTCTGGCCGATCTAGAGGAGATGCAGACTGGTGAACCAACCATTCAGGAACAGACCTTGGAGCGAGGCCGCGACCTGATCTCCGAATTCACCAACTATGACGGCGGAATAATCATCCTAAACGATGAAGGCTTCGTTGGCGTAACTAGGCCCTTTCGACCAGACCTCATTGGACAAGACTTCTCCCAAGAACCCTATTTTACACAGGCCAGAGCCTTTCCTAACAACCCATTCTTTTTTTCAGACATCATCAAAGAACCGGGTACTGACGAAGACATAATTGTCATTACCGTACCTATCGTAAATACAAACGGCCAATTCATGGGGGTTATTGCCGGCAGGTTTTATTTGAGTTTTCAGCGTTTGGGGCAAGAAATCCAGAAATTAAGGGTAGGTGAGGAAGGTATAGCTTACCTGGTTGACCGAACCGGACGCCTTATCTACCACCCCAGTTCTAGACTGATTGGAACAGATTTCAGTCAGCGTGAGGCGGTTGAGCAGCTACAAAGTGGCGCGGGAGTCGGGGCCATCACCACCCAAAAAGATCCCGGAACGGTTGAAGGTTACGCCGTAGTTGATGTAACTGATTGGGGTCTAGTCATCGTTGAACCCTGGACCCAAGCAGTAAGACCAGCCCAAGACGCCCTGATACCGGTTGCCATTGTGTTGATTATTGGGCTAATAACCGTAGCCATTTTTGTTTCGCTGGGCGTACAGCGAGTGACCGATCCGATTCAAAATCTGGTCACGCAAACTCGTCAGGTTACTGCCGGTGATTATGATGCTAAGGTAACTCTGAGCCGCATCAAAGAAATCAGAGAATTAGGGATGGCTTTTAATGAAATGGTCGAACAAATCCGCAGGTATCGAGCTGGCGTCCGACAGTATGTAGCCGACATCACTCGTACCCAGGAAGAAGAACGTAAGCGCATTGCCAGAGAATTACACGACGATACAGTTCAATCCCTAATCGCAATCAATCAACGGCTTGAACTGACCAAGGTCACCCTGGAAGATCCTACAGACGCCCGACCATTACTAAATGAAGTCAAAACAATGGTTACCGGTGCCATAGCCAGCGTACGCCAGTTCAGTCGAGACCTACGTCCCCTGGCCCTGGAGGATTTAGGACTGCTAGCAGCCATCCAATATCAGGTCAACCAACTGGCTCAGAGCGAGGGAATAGTAGACGTACATTTTCACGTGGAAGGGGAAATTGGAGAACTACCGGCAGATATGGAAGTTTCGATTTACCGAATTTTGCAGGAAACTTTGAATAACGTTAAGAAACACGCAAACGCGACAGAAGTCAAGGTAACAGGTATATTTTCCGAGGATCAGATTATTCTTACTGTTAAAGACAATGGTCAAGGGTTTGAAGTTCCTGAGGCTATGACAGATTTTGCCAGTAGCGGCAGCTTTGGAATGATGGGCTTGCAGGAGCGAGCTCAACTTTTTGGGGGTAATTTAGTAGTTCAATCTGAACCAAATAAGGGCACCACGGTTCATCTGGTCATTCCTCGTCATTCAAAGCTATCTCAACTTGAGATTGGAGAGACACTCTCTTCTCCCAATTCCAGAACTCAGAGCAGCAGATTAGTCGTAGATAAAACGTAGAGTAACCGTCAGATATAGTGGCAAATTACGCCAAAAGGCTTAGTAAACAAATATACAGATTACGCGTCTTAACCAATGTTACTACGAACTTTGACGGATATAGTAGATTGGATTGATGTCCAAAAAGCTTATCCCAATAGCAAAACCTGGGACTATTGAGGGCGACTTACCGGTTTACATTTTGAGATTAACCCAGAAAGCCTTATAATGCGGGAAAGGGGAAAGAGAGGGGAGGCGTAGATTAATGGAACTCTTTTTTCTCATTTTGCTAGTGGTATTATTGGTGTTGTTTGGATATGCCCAGTGGCAAAAGGGTGTTGCCAAAATCCCTGGCAGAATGATCACCAATTATGAAGAAGAAGAGGCAGAAGTTCGATAACAAATTGTGTTTTAGCTAATTAAATTTAAAAAATCCACCCAACTCCATACAGTGTTTGGGTGGATTTTTTTAAATCCTTACAGCTTCATCGACACCAGCAATTATTGCTGTTTTTGTTCAAGTTTCTCAAAATCAACTTCCTGAGTTTCATCCAGTGGCGGAGCCTTGGCAAACACCTCATACCCAGCATTGAGGAATGCCAGAAACATTGGCTTAATATGTTTGAGCAAGGTACCAGATTGAGCGCTTCCTCCAGACTTGCCAAGCCGCCGAATGACTCCTTTAGCCGGATTTTCTGACCCCGATTCTGGCGTAGCTTCCATATAGCTAGAACTGACCCAGGCATGAGCTTGATCGTGACCAACATCAGGTTGCTTCTCTGCCGGTTTGCCCCACCATTTAGGAATAGGTGCGTTGGCAGTCGCAAATTTCTCAACGAACTCTTCCTCTATACCAAAAGCAACTGCATATGGCAATAACCGGGCAAACTCCGACTTTATTTTTGCTGCGTATTTTACATTCATATCGGTCAGATACCGCTTAAAGGCTTTCCATCGAGCTGCCTGTGTTGCACCAACTTCTGTCCTTTTGGGCAAGGCAAAGCCAATTCCCATCAAAACCACTGCACCAAAAGCCATCCCCATGAATATACAGCCTCCCAAATAGGTATACCGGCTCAATAACACGGAGGTCAAAACTGCCAGAACCAAGGTCACTATCAAACCTGCCCCACCAAAAGCCAAATACTGACGCCGGATACCGCTAAGGTTTTCTGCGAAATAACCTTCTTTAGCAATTTCAAACTCAATTTGCTTCTTCAACTCCGGCACAGACATAAAAAGTGTCTCGCGAATACCTGCCAATTGGCGCTTTTTACCACCTGCATAACCAAATATCTTGCTGTAGAGAGCTTCTTCATATGATTTGATGGCCTGTGACTGGTCCACAGCATACAAGTCAAAGACAGGTTGGTCTGTTTCCTCATCATCCGGTAACAGGCTATCTGGATCCTTTTTTGAACCATCTATATTTAAAACGCCGTGATCGGCCATATTTACCAGCGTAGCCATGATGTGCCTGGGGTTTACTTTACCATCCAGCAAAGCCCCAGCCACTGCCGGTGCAACATCGCTGGGCGGAGACTTCAAATACTTTGGCACCTTGACAGTACTACTTGGCGAAACCCGAACCCGCAAAAACCACCATCCAACCACTGCCAACACGCTGAGGAACAAGAAGAGTAACCCCAACAATATCGATCCCCACCTTAAGATGGGGGTCCAATCAGCTAAATGCTGCCATTCGGGTGGACTACCTTGTACAACCCCGTGCGGGAAAATCACCAGCACTTGATAATTACTCCCGTTAGGAATGTTACCGGCCACAAAAGTGATCTTATTGCCCTCACTAAAATAGCTATTGACGTTACCTAATCCTGAACTACTTCGAACACCCTGGTCTTCGGCAAACAGTTCGGGGAGTGTTATAACCGTATTTGAGGTGTCGATAGGGGCAATAGTCCTGCTGCCAAACGGCTGCCACTCAAACCGATCCCCATCATCGTAGAAACTGAGCCCGCCCACAACAAAATAACGAATTACAAAAGTGGTGGAGGGGGTACTATTTGGTGGAAAATAAAGTTGAATGACCCGTTGGTTTCCTTCTGAATTTACCTCAAACGTATATTCGGCTTTGGTATCAGCCAGTTGATATGTTCGCTGACCACCTCGAGGATTAATCTCCAAAACTGAAACACTGCTGACATCTTCAATTCTGTCAGTAGGAATCTCTCGTCTAAAGGTGGTCGTCCCCTGAGAAAGCACAACTTCCTGGATCTCTTCAACCGCGATGCCCGAATTTTGCTGAATGGTTATATTTGAGACATAACGCAACCATTTAGCTACCCCTTCCTGCTGAGCTACCACTTCACCGGGATTTAACAACAATGTTAATAAGAAAATAACGATCCAAACTCGCCTGGGCATTGCCTCTTCTTCCATCTATGAGGATATCATATTGTCAATTGACATTTCCATTATAACCACGGTAGGCGGAAGTCGTCAAGCATCGTCGGGCGATCTGTCAGCCTGAGCATTTATCGCTCGTACCGAAAATACGGGACAAGATGAAACTTGTAAAATTTTGGGGGCAGCGTTGCCATAAACCAATGGCTCAACCCGGATCGACCGTGAGTACTCATCACTATTAAGTCCACTGCTTCTGTTTCAGCTATATCTAAAATAGACCCTGAAACGACGCCACCTAGTCCAAAGCAGCAACTTCTAATGTTTTTCAGGTGCAATCTCTTTTGAATATGGTTCAAATAATCCCCCTTCTTGTTCCGCCTGGGTTTGCAGCTTCTGGCGATACTATCTGTCACATCGGGACCAAGTGCATAAAGGTCAAAAGGAACGGCAATCGGCTGACATATTCTGGCCAGCAGTATCTAACCCTTGAAATGTTGAGCTATCGCTTCAGCGTGGGGTAGGGCCAATTCTGAAAAAGGGGATCCATCGAGAGGGACAAGAATTTTGTCATACATTGGCGGCAGAATACCCACTCCGTCCACATAATTGTCTACAATAGTAGAGCTGCGTCAATGTTTCGCAGCGAGCAACCAACCGTCGCCATTTCTTGAGCCAGGGTTTGAAAACCCAGCCGATCATCATCAAATCTAATGGATAATTCCTGGCTTTCTAACGTAATAGTGAACCGTTCTACACCGGGTAAGTCACTCAACAGCGCCTCTAAATTAACTGCGACTTCTTCCGTTAAGGCAGGAACACGAAGAGCTTTAAACTCCATAATCATGGCGCCTCCCGTAGCATTTTACAAATTTCTGATTCAGCTCAGATCGGCGGAAAACTCTCAGCATTGTTGTCTTAGTAACCATATCGATCCTAATGAATTTGCCTGGCATCAATTGCAGGAATAAAAATCGGGGCAACAGGGATCGAATTCCCAGCCCCCCCATCGATTCATATTCCCATTATCGCAATCTAGACAACCGGATGTAAACCTCCCATGAATTTAAGGATATATTGAAATGGGCTAATCTCATAGTGACAGATGTCATCTAAAGTACCGACATTCGTCATATCTTTTGTAGAAAGTGATTTGAACACGCTCTGAAACTGGCCAAAACAAAAACCGCCCTCTCTCAAGAGGGCGGCAGAGCAATGATATGGCACTGACAGTAAATTCTATTCTAGAGATCTCAAATATTCATCAAGGTTATGTCTAACTGCATAGGCCGTTGCTTCAGCCCGGTTTGACAGACTCAACTTGTCCAAGATGTTGCTCACATAATTTCGAACCGTACCTTCACCCAGGTATAGATCGGCTGCAATTTCCTTATTTGTTTTCCCCTGGGTAATCAGGGCCAAGACCCTCAGTTCTTGATCAGTCAGATTAGCAAAGGCTTCAGATCGAGTTGAGTCTCGTAACTTAGCCAATACTTGACCCGTTACAGTCGGGTCTAGCATCGCATCGCCCCGGGCGATTGTCTCGATGGCGCGGACTAGATCATCATTCCCAACCTGTTTCAACACATACCCCACCGCACCGGCAGAAATTGCACTGAAGAGCAGGTCATCTTCTGCAAAAGAGGTCAGCATAATTACCTTGATGTTTGGATGTAGATTAGTAATCTCCCGACAAGCATCAATTCCGCTGCCATCGCTCAAACGAATATCCATGACGATTACATCAGGCTGATGTTCATCCGCGAACCGAACCGCATCTGTCACGGATCCGGCCTCGGCTACAACTTCCCAACCCGACCGGCGCGTCAGTAAATTACTCAAACCAAAACGGACAACCTCGTGGTCATCCACAATCATAATCCGCAAAGAGTCTATATCCATTCTTAAATTCAATCACTACGAGAATTTTCACTACTGATGACCGGTCCAAGTCAATCAGCAGCTATTTCCAACGGTGAACTTGCAATCCCCCATGGAGTCATCAAGTATGCCTATTATGAAACGGTTTAGCACCAGAGTCAAATCCAGTTAAAAAATCACAAATTTCAATTTTAGATGGTTGATGGTACAATAAAATTTTAGACAAAAAACTAAACTCTCCCTGAAAAGATCTTTATTTAAAAGGTATGGTATGACAGTAGATACCCATCAATTTGCTCCACAATTAAAGGAATTGACTGAAGCAGCTCGGGCTATCACCTCTGAGCTGTCGTTGGAGCAGGTGCTGCAGAAGATAGCACAGGCAGCCAAAGATTTAATCAATGCCAAATACGCGGCCCTTGGTGTCCATGACGGCAGCAGCTCGTTATCCCGTTTTATCACCGCCGGTATCAATCCAGCACAGCATGAAAAAATCGGCCCTTTGCCGGTAGGCCACAGTCTATTAGGTGCCTTTCTTCATCAGGGGCAATCTATGATTGTGAATAACATTCCCAACCATCCTGCTTCGATTGGTTTTCCCGAGCACCATCCGGTGATGCACAGTCTTTTGGGTGTCCCGATCATTTCAAAGGAAAACTTGATTGGTGCCCTCTATCTGAGCGACAAAGAGGACGGTTCTGATTTTACCAAGGCGGACCAGCAGTTGATTGAAATGCTGGCCATCCACGCCGCTATCGCCATTGAGAATGCCCGTCTCTACGAACAAACCCAGCGCCTGGCAATCTTAGAAGAGCGTGAACGATTTTCTCGTGACCTGCACGACGGAATTATTCAATCGATCTACGCCGTGGGATTGTCTCTGGATAATGCCAAAGCCAGCATTTCGCCCGGCAACAAAACCGCTCTGGATCAAATTGACCTCAGTATGAAAAGCCTGGCAAATGTCATCCACGACATTCGGAATTACATTTTCGACTTGCGACCGCAAGCGCTGAAAGATAAAGGGCTATACGCTCGACTCCAGGGATTGATTCAGGAACTTAAAGTAAATACCGTCCTCATCATCGACGCTGAGATTGCCCCTGACATTAACACCTACTTAAGTGAGCTACAGGCCAGCCATATCTTCCACATTGCCCACGAAGCTCTGTCTAATGCGGCTCGCCACGCTAAAGCTCGAAAAGTTTGCCTTATTCTTACCCACCAGGACAGTAAAGTCATTCTGCAAGTTAAAGACGACGGCATCGGTTTTAAGGTCCCAAAAGGAATTCCACACGGCCATCGCGGTTTGGCAAACATCCAACAACGAGCCTCAAGTATCGGGGCTAACCTCGATATTAAGAGTGATCCCGCTAATGAAGGGACCTGCCTGACTCTCACCTTGCGGGAGTACCAGACTATGCTAAGACGCACCTTTAAACCCTAATTGAGGATAACCTGATGAAGCCTCCCCCTTTTGACGCCATTATCTTTGATCTGGATGGCACTTTAATTGATACTGAAACCGCAGATTATACAGCGTGCAAACTACTTTTCCAGGAGTTTGGGGCCACCCTCACCCTGGAGTATTGGGCAGCAAGAATCGTTGGCATTGTTGACGGCTATGATGAGCTTTTCGATGAGTTGATCCAATGGAGTCACAACGGCATCACCAAAGCTGACTTGTGGCAGCGAATCAACCAGTTGTGGGACCTAACGCTGCAAGATTTGACCCTGATGCCAGGAATCGAGAACCTGTTGCCAAAATTACACACGACCGGTTATCCGCTGGCTATCGCCACCGCTTCTGATCGCGCCTGGGCCGATCGCTGGTTAACTCATTTCGGTCTAGGTTCATATTTCCAAGCGATTGCCACCGGCGATAATATCGTCAACAATAAGCCGGCCCCTGATATTTATCTCTTTGCTGCGGCCCAGTTGGGAGTTCAGCCCAAGGCCTGTCTAGTTTTTGAAGACTCCCAGGCCGGCACCCAGTCGGCCAAAGCGGCCCGGATGACGGCTGTGGCCGTACCCAGCCCCATAACCCAATCCCTCGACTTCAGCCAAGCCGACGAAATCATTTTTGGGCTGCAAAATGTCTCGGTGGAGTGGATAGAGGCGTTAAAAGGTTCTTAACGTCAAAATGTAATACGTTCAAGCTGATGCACACGAGTTCTTCAATGCAAAATTTTTTTGAAACCGGCAACCTTCCGCTGTTTGCCGCTGATTTTGAATACTATCGACTTCCCCCGGAAAAATGGGGTTTGATGCTAATTCGGCTCAAACAGATGGGCGCAAACGCGGTCGTAATTCCGCTGCCCTGGAGCTTCCACGAATTCAGCCATGGAACTGTAGACCTGACTGGCACCACCAATGCCCGGCGGAATGTCACCAGAG
>Ga0209536_100015724_pt1 | contig 10792 bp, 7 predicted proteins | sample DeeMarSeWOR28_12_FD_187461 | JGI IMG/M metagenome (GOLD analysis project Ga0209536, IMG submission 187461) | Marine sediment microbial communities from White Oak River estuary, North Carolina - WOR-2-8_12 (SPAdes) (version 2) | ecosystem: Environmental > Aquatic > Marine > Intertidal zone >...
GCCGCCGCCGAGGCTTGAGATACCGTATCAGGGATATCCTTTGGGCCCTGGCAACAACCCGCCACGTAGATACCATCGGTCCTGGTCGCTACTGGGTCCAGCTTGGGGTGGCGTTCCAAGAGGAAGCCATCAGCCTTGAGACTCACAGAGAATGTATGAGCCAATTTACCAGCATCTTGTTGCGGTTCGACAGCAGCGCAGAGAACGACCATGTCAGCAAATACTTGGGTGACCTTGCCATTATCCGGATCTTCCGCAGTGATTGCCAACTTACCTTGGTCCGTCCCTCTTCCATTAGCACTGGCTACCTGCTGGACCTTGCCCCTGACGAAGTTTACCCCCTCTCCAACCAATCGCTCGTAGAAATCCTCATAATCCTTGCCAAAGCAGCGGATATCAGTAAATATTTGAGAGACTTTGGCATCAGTCTTGTCTTTGATAAGGTGGGAGTGTTTTAAGGCATACATGCAGCAGACGCGTGAACAATAGTCATGAAATTTTTCATCGCGACTGCCGACACAGTGGACAATGGCCACGCTTCGCGGGGTAGAGCCATCCTTGAGTTGAATATTACCACCAGTAGGACCAGTGGCATTACACAGCCTCTCGAATTCAAGCCCAGTGATAATGTCGTCAAATTTACCATAGCCATACTGAGCAGCAATAGAAGGGTCAAAGGTCTGAAAGCCGGTAGCCAAGATAATATTGCCTATCTCTACCTCTATTATCTTATCCTCTCACATCAGTATCAAATCAAATACGTTTATCAATACACATCGAATGATTTATCCATCGGTTTATTATTTTCAACATTCTGGGCCGGGCAGGAAGGTTCATTTTTGTTCTGGACACTTCTCACAGCGATTTTCGGACTTATATTTATAAAGAAGGCCAAAGAGTATGAGGTAAAATCGATGGTTTTCTTAAATATTATTCTTGCCATATTCCTGGCGATTCTGATAAAAGCAAGCCCTTTTCAGACGCTAGATGGCGTTCCTGCTGACGGTGCCGGTCTTAATCCGCTACTACAAAACTTCTGGATGATCATTCATCCACCAATCTTATTTGTCGGATATGCCGCTATTACTTTTCCTTATATTCTCTCGCTCGCTTCTCTCTGGCGTAAAGATTATGATGGATGGATTAATAAGGCATTGCCATGGTCAATCTTTGGATCGTTAACGCTCGGTGCCGGTATTATTTTGGGGGGATTTTGGGCCTATGAGACACTCGGCTGGGGTGGCTATTGGGGCTGGGATCCCGTCGAGAACTCTTCATTGATCCCATGGCTTACTATTTTGGCATTGCTCCATGGTATTCTTGTACAACGTCGTACAGGATCATTGAAAAAGACAAACTATTTTCTGGCAATTATTTCATTTGTGCTGGTATTATATGCCACTTTTCTTACACGAAGCGGTGTTCTGCAGGATTTTTCGGTACATTCATTTACCGATCTTGGCTTGTATAGTTATCTGGTTGCATTTATGGGAATAACTCTGGCGATAGGTCTTTTCCAGCTGATAAGAAGATTTACCGACATACCGGTAGAATCCATAAATTTTGAAACACTGAACAGAGAAAACGGTTTATTTGCCAGTATGGTGTTATTTGTTGCGGCAGGATTTCTAACCATCATGGGTACATCCTCACCGATTATTACCGGATTTCTGGGCAATCCCTCGCAGGTTGATATTTCATTCTATGATAAAGTGAATTTACCGATCGGTGCTTTGATGGCACTCGTCTTAGGTATTACACCGTTCATGTTGTGGGTGGAAAAAGACCTGAAAACACTTCCTCGTCGTATATTGATCCCGGCAATAATTGCGGGTATATCTACAATTATCACAGTTTTATTTGGTGATCTCAGTATCGGGGAAATCATTTTTGTTTTATGTGGTTATTTTGCTCTGTGGGCGAATGCGGTTATACTTTATCGAAACGGGAAAGTGAGCTGGCGAAACATCTCGGGACCCCTCTCACACTTTGGGGTGGGGATCATGTTCGTGGCAATCATCATTGCCGGTAATTATGATAAGAGTGAACGGGTCATTCTGGAGCAGGGAAAACCGCAACAAATCCTGGACCATCAGGTAACTTATAAAGGATTTGTACCCAAACAAGATGGGAAAAATGTTGTTGAAATTCAGGTGGAAAAAGATCAGATGTCCTACACAGCCTCTCCAAGAATGTATTTAACTAAAGCACGGGAAATGATGCGCGAACCGGATGTAAAATCCGGGGTTATTAACGATATCTATATCGCTCCGTTGGAACTACGTAAGAATGAACACAATCATGGTTCGACGCTGACACTTTCCAAGGGTCAAACAAAAGAGATCCAGGGATATCAGGTAAAATTTACAGAATTTCAGATGACACCGCATGAAGACGGACAAAATTTCCAGGTAGGCGCTGTATTACATGTGGTTAAAGGTGAGCATCATCATACCGTTACACCTTCTATTATAATGGGATCTGATGGCCGGAAAACGCAACCGGCGATCATTCACCAGAAAACCGCTTACGACCCTGAAGTCAGTGTTACTTTGACGAATCTCAATGCTGATACAAAAATGGTAGAATTGTCATTCTCCGGTCTTAATGAAGCCGGGGACGTCGATCATGACCATGCCGAGCAACTGGTTGTTGAGTTTAGTCAAAAACCATTTATGAGCATTCTCTGGTTAGGAACGATTCTGTTACTGGCCGGAACACTTCTCTCATTCACTCAACGTATTAAATCCGTTTCATCATAATAATCGATCGTAATATTCCATATCAATTATAACCGCTGCAGGTAGCGACGCGATGAATCGCGTCGCTACAATATGAAATATAATATTCACAATGAACAAATAATAATCTCTCCACATGTAATTCCGATCCCGCAAATGAAATTATTGCAGAATCCATAATTTAGTACAAATCTGTTATGCCTGCGAAAGCAGGCATCCAGGTCAATGTTAGCTAAGTGTTTGTTTTTTATGGATTCCCGCTTTCGCGGGAATGACAGTTATTGACAAGTACTATAAAATGCCGACATAAATTACCCAATCTGCAAAATCCTTCAATGCGGCAGGAACGGTAATGAGGTATTAAATATGTTGTTTGAAACAATTTCCTGTAGATTTCGTCAACTATATTGTAAACAAAGACATATGGACGTCTAACGTGGGGATATACCATGAAAATTTTTAAAATTTCTCTCTTTTTTCTTTTTTCATTTTTTCTAAGCTCATTTATCTATGCTCAGGAAAATCTTGTCGATATGACTGATTTCTATCCTGAAGAAATCCAGGTGGCCGGATTTACAATTAGCTCAGATCAAAGTGTTGTAATTGAAGCACAAACAATTTCACCGCGCCGGAATCATCGTGATTTTCACTTTTCTTATGCCTGGATACTCAATGCAGAGAGTAGAGAACTTGTCTGGGAACTGGCTGACGAGGATCCTGAAGACAGAACCAGATATTTACTGACCTATAAAACTGATTTGGATTTGGAACCCGGTACCTATGAGGTATACTATTCAACATACCCACATTTTAATTTTGAGGATGATTTCTACTTTCACTGGGGTGCGAGAGGTTATTTTTCAGGCGTCTTTAATCAACTACTCGACGATGATGAGGATGCAGACGATAAATATAAATTCTTTGATGATCTTTATGACCAACTTTACTTCAAGATTAATGCAACAGGAAAAAAATTGTCATCTGATGAGGTAGAAGATCTTCAGAATACAGCAAAGGATAAAGCCTTTCTATCATATACGCTTCTCAGCGATGATGAGTTTGAAGAACAAATTTTTAAAGTTGCTCAGCCTGTAGAAGTAGAAATATATGCTTTAGGAGAAGCAAGACGTGATGGGGATTATGACTATGGTGCCCTGATAAATCTCAAAACCAGAGAACGTGTATGGGAGCTATCATACCGGAAAAGTGATCATGCAGGCGGAAATCAAAAGAATCGTGTTTCGCGAAGTAAAATTCAGCTTGAACCGGGAATTTATAAAGCATTATATGTGACGGACGATTCTCATTCATATAGACGTTGGAATACCGCGCCACCATTCGACCCTGCTTATTGGGGGATGACCATGTGGGTAGTAACGCCCGGGGCGGAATCGTCTCTGGCAAAACTGGATTCAGATGAGGAGTTGAATCAGGCTACAGTAATTGAATTTATAAAGGTCAGGGATGGTGAATATCTTTCTGAGGGTATAACTTTAAAAAAGCCTCTAAATTTACATATTTATGCTCTCGGTGAGGGCGATGATGGTGATATGTTTGATTATGGATGGATCGTCAATACAAAGACCAGGGAAAAGGTTTGGACAATGGATTACTATGATACAGAACCTGCAGGAGGAGCAAGAAAAAATCGTGTGTTTGACGGAATCGTAAAACTTGAATCAGGAAACTACATGGTCTACTATGTAACTGACGGCTCTCACGCCTATCATTCCTGGAATAGTTCCCCACCGCTTGACAAGAAAAAATGGGGTATTACAGTTTCTGTCCTTGATGATAATTATAGAGAAGGTGATGTGGTCGTTTATGAAGAGGAAAAAGATGCATCTGTCCTCGCCCAGCTGGTGAGGGTAAGAGATCATCAACGCAAGAAGTCACGTTTTACGATGGAAAAAGATAGTTATGTACATATTTATGCTATCGGTGAAGGAGATGATGGTGAAATGTATGACTATGCCTGGATAGAAAGCGTTAATACGGGGCGGGTTGTCTGGGAAATGACCTATCGTAAAACAGAGCGGGCTGGTGGCGCCAGAAAGAATCGCCTTTTCGATGATCGTGTTTTTCTGGAATCGGGTGAATATATCGTTTACTATGAAACGGATGATTCACATTCCTTTAACGATTGGAATGATCGTCCACCTAGGGATCCCTTTAACTGGGGGGTTACTATTTCAAAACTTGATGAATAAGTGAAACAATAAAAGCGGCCAACAAGCCGCTTTTTTTTTACCTTGCCTTCAGTGTGTAATTCATTACATTTCACCTAAGTAGACTCTTGATTTTATTATATCAATTCTTAACTTTTCATATTGATTATATCAATTAAGGCATCTAAGACCAATTAAAATTGAGAGGAATAGAATGGAAACTTATTACGATCCATTGGATTTGGAAAAGTTCGCTGACATGGGAAAAAATGTCCCTGAATTGTGGAAAAAGTTTAGTGAATGGTATGGGAATGTTTTTGCTGAAGGTGCGTTAACTGAAAGAGAAAAGGCCTTAATTGCCTTGGCTGTGTCTCATGCTGTGCAATGTCCTTACTGTATTGATGCCTATACTCAGGAGTGTCTGGAAAAGGGCAGTAATAAGGACCAGATGACGGAAGCAGTTCATGTCGCTGCTGCGATACGAGGCGGTGCATCCCTGGTACACGGTGTTCAAATGAGAAATGTAGTTGAAAAATTATCAATGTGATAGAAAGGTGAGTTTATGGACAAATTGGTTGTCCTGCAGGATGATTTGAGAAGGGACGTAAATGAACAACTCAAGATTATAAACGATGAGAGTGGGATAGCACCGTTTGACGAAGCTCTTGACGCATCGGGACTTCATCCTCTGACGGCTACTGGTGTCGAGGTGCTGCAGGTAAATCTCGGCAAGATGTGTAACCAGACATGTAAACATTGTCATGTTGATGCCGGTCCTGATCGCAAAGAAATAATGACAAAGGAGATCATGGAAAAATGTCTGCAAATCCTGGATGATACCGAGATCCCGGTTGTTGATCTTACTGGTGGTGCACCGGAACTGAATCCTCAGTTTAAATGGTTTGTATCTGAGATAAAAAAGCGCAATAGACACGTCATCGTTCGTTCAAATTTGACTATTTTAACTACCAGACCCTTCGCATCCTATCCGGCATTTTTTAAAGAAATGGGGGTCGAAGTTGTATCATCCTTACCTTACTTTTTGGAGGACAGAACAGACCAGCAACGTGGCGAGGGTGTGTTCCAAAAGTCCATTGAAGCATTAAAAAAATTAAATGGAATGGGGTATGGTAAGGATGGTACAGGACTCAGTTTAAACCTTGTTTATAACCCAACCGGTGCTTTTCTTCCTCCTGTTCAATCATCGATTGAAAATGAATACAAAAGGGAATTAAAAACGAGATTTGATATCGATTTCAACAGTCTCTATACCATAACCAATATGCCTATTAGCCGTTTCCTCGTGTATCTCATTCACTCGAAAAATTTTGACCGCTACATGAAAAAACTACACTCTTCATATAATCCAGCTGCAGCAGTAAACGTAATGTGCCGCACGACGCTGTCTGTCAGTTGGGATGGATACCTGTATGATTGTGATTTTAACCAGATGCTTGAACTGACAGTCAATCATGGCGCGCCTGTTCATATTAATGATTTTGATTATTCACAATTAGCAAATCGAAGAATTGTTACCGGTCAACATTGTTATGGATGCACAGCTGGGGCAGGTTCCAGCTGTGGTGGGGCGGTTGTATAAACAAAAAGGCGCTGCTTCGCTGCGCCTTTTTGTTTAATTTACTTCTAAAATTTTTTTTTGTAAAATTGAATTTGTTTCATTAACGGTTGATCGGTAATCAAAAAAGAAAAATCGAACCACGAATTTGATTCCGTAGTGCGTAGAGTTTGAAGCGTAATCCGTACGCCCTAAGCGCCACGCTCAAGAAATGATATTCGTGCTATGTCTTATATAATGTCTGGCAATGTACATCATGCAATAAAATAAGGAAAATGAATGAGTGACAAGTTAGAACGTCTTGAACGTCCACGAGTTAAAGAAATGGAAAATATTTTGGGGAAACCGTTCAAAGTGCTGGATGATGGATTTGTTCGTGTTGTCGATTATCTGGGAACAGACTCGTCAATCGTCCAGGCGGCCCGTGTCTCCTACGGAAAAGGTACAAAAAAGGTGAGGCAGGATAGGGGATTGATAAGATATTTAATGCGTCACCGTCATTCAACACCGTTTGAAATGTGCGAAATAAAACTTCATGTACGTGTACCCATGGATTGTTGGCGTCAATGGATCCGACATCGCACAGCGAATATAAATGAATACTCAACCCGGTATTCGGTGGCGATTGATGCCACACAAACAACAAAACCCGATGAATGGCGTTTGCAGGCAGTAAAGAACCGTCAGGGTAGTGAGGGAACCATAGAGAAGGTAAAAGGTCAGGCGTTGACAAAACAGGAAGCGGAATTACATGATCTGACAAGAAAGATTTATACTGAAAAACTTGATATGGGGATTGCAAGAGAACAGGCACGAAAAGACCTGCTTTTATCGACTTATACTGAAGCATATTGGAAAATCGACTTACATAACCTCTTGCATTTTCTTGCCCTTCGCATGGAGGAAAACGCCCAGTATGAGATTCGCCAATATGCGCATACAATAGGAAATGAAATTGTCAGTAAATGGTGCCCACTCGCCTGGGAAGCCTTTTTGGATTACCGTGTAAATTCGATGGTTTTCTCAAAACAGGAGTTAGAAATCATCAAACACATTGCCTCAGGTAACATGGAAAACGCCATTAATGCTGCTAAATCGTTTGATTGGATTAATATTGAAGAGGGAAAACTCAAGGGAAATCTTGAGCGGGCTGAATTGGAAGAAAAGTTGGATGTTTTGGGTTTAAATATTCCATGGGAGAATTTAGGTTAAGATATAGGACCTAACTATAATGAATGGGTAGAATAGACCACGGATTACATGGATTAGACGGATTCCCTCGGATTAATTATAAGGTTTCCTCTGGGTCAATCCGAGTCCCCGTTTCACGGGGGCGAGGAATCTTAAATAATACGAATATTTAAGATTTCTCCTCTCCGCCAAATGGCGGAGCCTCGAAATGACCTAAAGAAAAACCTTAATAAATTATCCGCGAAAATCCGCCTAATCCGCGTCATCCGCGGTCCATTTGAGTTTGTTTGAAGAAATATATGGAGTATTGATGTCAATAACAGTAGATACATTTGAAGAAACTTATGAAATAATGAGGAGAAAACTGGACAAGATTGTGCCGGAAATTGAACTCAAGTATAAAGCGGAACTGGCCTACGAAATCAACCGCTTAAAAAAAGAGCGTGGCGCAATTATATTGGGACATAATTATATGGAGCCCGCGCTCTATATTAGTGTGCCAGATATTGCAGGTGACTCTCTGGAGTTGTCGAGAGCCGCTGCAGAGACGGAGGCTGATCCCATCATTTTTTGTGGTGTTAGATTTATGGCAGAAACGGCGAAAATCCTCAGTCCGGATAAAATGGTACTTCTTCCTGCCAAAGTTGCCGGATGTTCACTGGCGGAAAGCATAACTGGCGATGATGTCCGTGAATTAAAAATGAAATACCCGGGTGTGCCTGTTGTAACCTATGTCAATACCTATGCGGATGTTAAGGCAGAAACGGATGTCTGCTGTACATCGGGTAATGCTTCAAAAATCGTTCAGTCACTCGATAGTGATGCAGTCATTTTTTTACCGGATGAATATCTAGCCAAGAATGTCGCCCGTGAAACAGGAAAAAAGATCATTTTTCCATCGAAAGAACCCAAAAGCGCAACAGAGGGAGTCAATGACGGACTTCAATATGAATTGATTGGTTGGCACGGAAAGTGTGAAGTTCACGATCAATTTACTGTTGAAGATATCGAGAACGCACGAAAACAGTTTCCTGATGTCGTTGTACTCAGTCATCCGGAATGCCGGCCGGAAGTAGTAGAGGCATCTGATTATTCAGGGAGTACTTCGCGAATGATTGAATATGTCAGACAATCGAAAGCAGAACGGTACATGCTCTTAACTGAGTGTAGTATGGGCGACAACATCATTGCGGAAAATCCGGAAAAAGAGGTTGTGAGACTATGTAGTATCAGGTGTCCTCATATGAATGAGATTACACTGGAGGATACGCTGACTGCTCTCAGAGAGAACAAATACCAAATCGAGGTAGATGAAGATATCCGGGTCCGTGCAAAAAAAGCAATAGACCGGATGTTGGAGATAGGTTAGTTTATGAATATATATGCCATTATAATTCTGGTGACTCTTCTTGTCAGTTTTGTCCTTAATCTTATAACGAATTTGTTAAATTTAAAACATTTATCATCCGATTTACCGCAGGAATTCGAAGGTACGTATGATGCAGAGGCGTATCAAAATTCACAAGATTATACACGGGTCTACACGCGTTTCGGATTTCTCACAAGTTCAATCAGTCTGATCATTACATTGATATTCTGGTTTTCAGGAGGATTTAATTATCTCGATACGATTGTTCGTGCATGGGAATTGGGCGCTATCGGTACGGGACTGGTATATATAGCCAGCTTAGTGATTGCGAGATCGATTATATCTTTACCCTTCAGTCTATATACGACTTTTGTGATTGAGGAACGATTCGGATTTAATAAAACAACAATAAAAACATTTATTCTCGATCGGATTAAAGGTCTCTTTCTGGGTGCGTTGATTGGTGCTCCTCTCTTAATAGGATTATTGTACTTTTTCAACGTCATCGGTTCAATAGCCTGGCTTTATGCCTGGGCGGCAACAACTATATTTACACTCATTATTCAGTTCATCGCCCCAACCTGGATTATGCCACTTTTTAACAAATTTACTCCCCTGGAAAATGGAGAACTCAGAGATTCCATTATTGATTATACAAAAAAAGTTGATTTTCCCTTAAAAGGTTTATTTGTTATGGATGGATCCAAAAGATCCAAAAAGTCAAACGCATTTTTTACGGGTTTTGGTAAAAACAAGCGCATCGCCTTATTTGATACCCTTATTGAAAATCACACAGTTGGTGAACTGGTTTCTGTCCTGGCACATGAAGTGGGGCATTATAAAAAGAAACATATTATGAAGGGTATGATTATCAGTATACTGCATATGGGGCTCATGTTCTATTTATTGTCGATATTTCTAAGCCACCAGGGACTTTTTGAGGCATTCTACATGGAAAATATGTCTGTCTATGCCGGATTGATATTTTTTGGAATGCTTTATACGCCAATTGAAATGATCTTATCGGTGATTATGCAAATTTTTTCAAGAAAAAATGAATATGAGGCAGACAGATTTGCCGCAGAGACAACTGCTGAATCCGAAAATATGATATCTGCTTTAAAAAAACTATCCCGGGATAATCTTACAAATCTCACGCCCCATCCTGTCTATGTTTTTCTGAATTACTCCCATCCGCCCGTATTGAAGAGGATAGAAGCAATACGTTCATTTTCAAAATAATGAGATCGCACATCAGAAGGCGGGATTTTCTCAGATGAGATAAATTTTAGGAAAAATTTTGCAATTATGAGAAATATTTCTCTTGAAGAGATCCACTCAAAATGATAAAGTATAAGTTTTAACTTGAAAGTAATCAATTGTTTAGAGTAAATATTTTTCTAAAACATCGTTGCTGGCATGGAAATTGTAAATAAGTGAAAGTAATGGAACTTGATTACCAGGGATGGTATGTATATAAAAGTCCGGCTTTGGCCGGACTTTTTTTTTTGATTGTTTTCTATTGTATATTTATTCTGGCTCGGGGCAACCGGCACTCGCTGCTCGATCCTGGATCCTCGATCCTCGTTTTTTGCTCTTCGAATTTCAAAAAAAAAGAAAAATAACTTGCATCATATTTCACACAACGTCGAATTTTATTATAAGCATCGAGCATCGAGCATCGAGCATCGAGCATCGAGCATCGAGCATCGAGCATCGAGCATCGAGCATCGAGCATCGAGCATCG
>Ga0209536_100015725_pt1 | contig 10792 bp, 13 predicted proteins | sample DeeMarSeWOR28_12_FD_187461 | JGI IMG/M metagenome (GOLD analysis project Ga0209536, IMG submission 187461) | Marine sediment microbial communities from White Oak River estuary, North Carolina - WOR-2-8_12 (SPAdes) (version 2) | ecosystem: Environmental > Aquatic > Marine > Intertidal zone >...
GGCGCCGTCCGGAATGGCCGGACGATGACGAGCGGCGTGCGCTGGAGCGCGAAGTCAGGGCACTGGAAGACGAGGTGCGTCGACTCGGGGCACGCATCGAGGAGTTCGACAGGTCGGGCTCGTCTCCTTCGTCACCTCTCGAAGCGGACATTTCACCGTAGCGCAACCGTCATCCGACAATCGGGAAGCCCACGGGCTCCGGAGGTGGGGGTGACTACTCGTTCGGCTTCCACTCCTTCCAGACGTTACCGACCAGCTCGGGACCCGGCTTCAGCACCGGGTCACCGGGCATCCAGCCAGCGGGCGTGGCCTCGGCGCCGCCGCTGGCGCGCACCACCTGGTAGGCCTGGACCTGCCGCACCGTTTCGGCGATGCGCCGCCCGACCGGCGGCGTCAGCACCTCCATCGCCTGAATGACGCCGTCGGGGTCAATGATAAACCTGCCGCGCAGCTCGATGCCCTGGGTTTCGTCGTAGACGCCGTAGGCCTTGCCGATGTTGCCGGCTTGGTCCGAAAGCATGTGGAAAGGGATACCGCCGTCGACCATCTTCGTCAGCTCGTGGTCGTTCCACATCTTGTGGACGAAGTGGCTGTCGACGCTGACCGAGAAGACCTCGCACCCGAGATTTTGGAGCTCCTGATACTTGTCGGCGACCGCCGACACCTCGGTTGCTCAGACGAAGGTGAAGTCGCCTGGGTAGAAGCAGAGCAGGATCCATTTTCCGAAAGAGTCGGAAAGCTGCACGTTGGTGAAACCGCCTTTGAAATATGCGGGCGCGTTGAAATCGGGTGCTTTTTGACCGACGCGTGCTGTCATCGAATCCTCCTTCGCCAGTTGGTGTTGATGTGGCGCTTCCGGGGCCTCGGGCCGTGATTCGCCCAGTACAGCCCCGGTCACTCGTGCACATCCCTCGGGTTGGTCTGCCATACGACCTCCTTGTGAATGGGCATCATATGTTGTTGCCGTCCATTCATCAAGTAAGTTACTGAATAATATGTAGTTTGATCGATTGCGCGAACGAAAAAATAAGGCGATCTCTACGAGCTCGAAAAGAAGCTGACCACGATGTCAGTCGTAGCATTCGCGGATCCTTTGGTCTGTCAGGCTCCACCGGATCCTTCCCCGCCACCGGGGAGAGTCCCAGGTCCCGAGCGCCTGATGGGTCTCGAAGTAGGTCTGCGGAATCGGATGGGTACCGAGCACGACTTCCATGCCGTAGCTCTCCTCGATGAAACGCTGAAAGTCGTCGATGAACGGGCACGGCGGATAGCCGACCAGGAGACCGGTAGCGAGGTGGATCACCTCGGCGCCGTTCTTCTGCATCTCCGCCGGTGCGTACTCGACGTTGCCTCCCGGGCAGCCACCACATGTGGTATAGCCGACCAGCTGCACGTCCTCATCCTCGTAGCCGCTGAAACCGCCTTGCCGCTCTTCGAGCGCTCGGAGGCATTTCCCCCCGGCGCATCGCTGCCAGCGGTCGCAGATGATAATGCCAATCTTCTTCATTCTGGACTCTCCTCGTTTCGAGCTTTGTCGGAATCGGACTTTCGTTCACGAGCCGCCCGATGGTGGGGACCCCCTTCTCCAACAGTCACCGTCCCGCATTGCGGGCACGGCTCCTCGATGCACGGCGCACCGAGGCGATGGGCGGCGATCGAGCTGCACCTTGGGCAGACGCACCAACCTCGTGGATCCGCGCCAGATCCCTCGGGGAGCATCACGATGAACCAGTCATGGCAGGAAGATTCGGCTCGTGGGAGCCGGGTCCGATCGTCTCCAGCGCGTCGTAAGGCTTCAACGAGCTCTCCGAGCTCTGCACGGCATCAGATCTGCTGGGAGGGGCGTGACCCTGTTGCCGCACGAAATATTCGGACAGGCGTTGCGGTGTCCCGAGGTCGGTCCATCCGCAGGACGGCACCGGCCATACCCAGATATGCTCGGCCGCCTTTTGCAGTACTTCTGTCGAGAAATCGAGAGTGGGGATCGATCTGTAAAGATCTTTGAACTCTTGCTGCGGCCAGGATCCATCACGGCTGTGCATCAGTTTTTGCACGAACAGCCGCCAGAGTTCCGGGAGTTTTTCCTCGAAAAGGGCGAGCAGGTGATCGCTGTTGGCGACGATGATGAAGGTGTTCAGCAATGCTCCATGAATCAAGAGCGATCGAGCGGTTGCGGCGTCGGGCTTTTCCCAAAAGGACGCGACCCGGTGGGGCCGGCTCTCGGGGCCGGGCCGTGGGACGATCCAACCGAAATCCCCCTCGGGGCCGTCCGGTTCAACTCCCAGCAATACGAACGGAGCTACCGATCGAAGCACTGCCGATATTGCCTCTGCAAGGCTGCGACAGAGAATGTCCTCCGATTCGACATGGTGATCCGACGGCAGGATCACCGTAGTCGCGTTGTCGTCTTTCCGGCTGATCCACAATTGGGCAAACAAGATGCCGGCGGCTGTGCCTCGGTTTTCTGGCTGAACGATGATGTTGCCCGGAGGAAAGCCTTTTAGAACGGATTTCCACCACCGCTCATGCTGGGCTGCGACGATCGTCACAATGCGTTCCGCCGGTGTGATTCTTTCGGCTCGCCGCAAGGTTTCGCCGAGGAGGGTCGTTTTGCCGTCCACTGAGGAGAACTGTTTCGGTGCAGGACGCCCCCGCATGTCTCGAGTGAAAGCCTTCACCCGATGACCTTCGCCCGCGGCCAGCACAAGGACCCACGGTGATGTCGTGTTCAACGTCATGTCTTCACTCCATGACCAGACTCTCGGCTCGGTCGACCGCGCGTGGTGGTGTTCCGATGATTCGCGGATGCCAAGTTCGGGCAGCCATTTTTCGAAGAGGCCGATCGAAGAAAAACTCGAGCTCGCCGAATGCGGGTTCGAGCTGATCGAGCCACGTTGCATTCGGGTCATAGCGGGCGAAGAACACTCGGTTGGCCCAATCAGGCTCGCGGCCCTGGATGATCTTCAGCACGAAGACCTTCTGACCGTGGATGGTTGTGTCGCCATCGACGAGGATTTTCCCGGGTGCGGCGGACATGATGGGGCCTCGGACCGTTCGGCCGAGGCCGGAGACCCGGGCAAACGCGTCTGAAAAGATCTGCAGGGCTCTCGCCAGCGGGACCTCGAAGTAGGATCGCGGGCCGGTATCGCGCGCAACGAACAGGTAGTACGGAATCGCCCCGAGCCGAATCTGCTCACGCCACATCTCGGCCCACACCAGCGGGCTGTCGTTGATGTGGCGGATCAGGGGCGCCTGGCACCGTATGACCGCGCCTGAATTCCGCAGCCTGCGCAGGGCCTGCTGTGCGGCAGTGGTTCGAAGCTCGCGCGGGTGGGAAAAGTGGGCCATCAGGGCGAGCTGCCGGCCGCTCTGTCGCACTTGATCGAACAGGCGGAGAAGATCATCCGCATCGTAGTCTGTCGTGAATCGATAGGGCCAGTGCGACGGCGCTTTGGTGCCGATTCGGATGGTGCTGATGTGGTCGAGCCCGTCACCGAGCAGGGGCTCGATGTTCCTCCGCAACACGGAGGTGCTCATGAAAAGTGGATCACCGCCAGTCACTAGAACGTCGGTCACCTCGGTGTGGTCCTGGAGGTAACGGACCAGGAGGTCGATCTCGTGCAGTGCCATCTTGAGGCCTTCGATGCCGACGAACTGCGGCCAGCGAAAGCAGTAGGTACAGAAGGCGTGGCACGTTTGCCCGGCGGGGGGAAAGAAGAGCACGGTTTCGCGGTACTTATGCTGGCACCCCAAAAGCGTCTCGCCACCCACGGTCGGCACGTTGAGTTCCATCTGGCCGGCTGGGTGGGGGTTCATCCGCATCTGAATGTTCCGAGCGCAGCGACGGACGTCGTCCGCAGTGGCACCGTTCGTCAGGAGGTCGCGCAGTTGGTCGAAGTCTGCACGATCCAGCATCTCGGCTTGGGGGAAGGTCAGTTGAAAGATCGGATCAGATGGAATGTCACCCCAGTCGATGAGTTCGTCGAGCACGTAGTCGTTGACCCGAAACGGCAGCACGACAGACGCGACCCTGAGACCGGTCACGAGATCTCGTGGGCGTCCTTGGAGCTGCCGAATGCGGTCGATATGTCTGCGCCCGTATGTTTTGAACCGTGGTCGAGGGGAGCATGGCTCACCTTCGGCCGCCGATGCGGAGAGGGCGGGGAGGTGACCGCCGCGGACGGCTGTGCGGCCGGCGTGCATCACATCAGCGTTGACGCTCTGGTCACAAGTGCTCACCGGTTTCACTCTCTACGACTCCTCGCCGTCGTCACCAATCGCTTCTACCGGACACGACTCCATCGCGTCCCGGCACTGCTCCTCTTCGTCGGTATTCTCCGGCTGTTTGAACACGTACGAGTAGCCTTCTTCCTCGTCGGCCATGAAGTTGGCAGGTGCCGTTTCGCGGCAGACGTCGCAATCGATGCAGTTCGAATCGACGTAGTATTTGCCGGGTGCCTGTCCTGGGACTTTGTCCGTTGGGTCCGCCATGGTTGTCCTCCTTGAGCGATGCTGTTCACGAGAAAACCGGAGGTGTCCAGTCAGTGGATGCATGGCAGATCAGTCGTGCCAGTCGTAGGCCGGCCACAGGGACTCCGTTGGGTAACCCCTGTCTTTCCATTCCGTGAGGGTGCCTTTGACGTGCTCGATGTTGGTGTACCCGTGCTCGTCGAGCTCTTTCGCCGCTTCCTCTGCGCATTCCGGGGTCACACAGTAGATCACGAGGTGCACGGACTTCGGGAACAGGACGCCGAGTTGGCCGAGAAGCTGCTTTTTCGGGATGCAGTACGTTCCCCTGATCGCATCCATGGCGCAGACGGCGACGTTGTTGGCAGCATTTACCAATACGAACGAATCTCCTCTGTCCATCTTGGCCTTCAAGTCATCAATTTCGATTGCGGTGATCATTTTTCCCTCCTTTCCGTTCACCTCGCTGTTTCTCGCACGCAGCTGTTTGAGGAGGGCAACCTCTCCCCGACACCTGCCTTTCATGAGACGTTTTCGCAATCTTCGTGCCAGCCGGAATTGTGCGACCGGTCAAGCTCACGACACCTTTCAGGGTGTCTTCCCGGCCGTTATCGCGTGAACCTGAAACCCTGCAATTCGCTCGTTATGGAATGGCGTTGAAGTGCATTGCGCTCGCACCCCCCACAACCTGATGGGTGTCGACCAGCCGGCTGAAACCACTGAACGTGCCCTGAGACCGCACACAAGAGTCGCCGGGGGAAATTGGCAGGGATGTTGCTCGATATGACGTCAGAGTGGCCAAGCTGTCCAGGGAATCGTGTGAGAGACGCGGAGGCTCTGATGACAGTGCAAAGCCTCAAAGGTGTCGGTTGTTGTGCGAGGCTCGATTCAATCGGGGATTGGGCCTTCAATGTCGCTCTCTCAATCGCGCGCGAGCACGGCGTCGTCCTGAACCTGTTTTATCTTCCGGAACCGTGCGGTGAAGCGCACCCGCCACACGGACGTCGGGGAGAGTTGCTCGAACTGAGCGATGAGGCGAAAGTCGAGCGCGAGAAGGAGGTCCGGCTCTACTACGAAGACCGACTTGGCGACTACCTCGACGTGGGTTTCAGACTCTGTGAGGGGGACGAGGAGCCCGAACTGCGGCGCTGTCTGATCATACGCAGAGACTACGACGTTCTGGTGTTGCCATATCCGGCTCGCGCTCAGAGATTCGGAGGCCGCACCATCGAAGAATTCGCCCAGGGCATGCCGTGTCCGACCATCCTCGTCGGGCCGGATCACGAGAAGCAGCTGTTTGTGAACTCGCCTGCCCGCATCTGGATGGAACGCCTCGGTCTGCAAAGCGCCAACTGGACAGAGATTCAGCTCTCATCTTCGAAGATTCCCGCTTCGCTCGCGCTGGACCGAAAGGAGGGGCAATGAAAGCATTCCTGATTCTGACGGACGGTGAACCGAGAATCGTCGCGATTCCACGGGGGATGGCTGCGGGGAGTCGCCTGGCCGAAATCCTGTCGCAGGCCGGATTTGATCGATTCATCGCTCACGAGGTCTCCATAGACCACCTTCGCGAAACCTACGGTGTACCGTTCGAGGTCATCGAATCGGACGTGAGAGAAGGCAAGGGCCTCAGGGTGCTCGACTCGAATGGGCGGCACGTGCTGTCGCACATTCACTTCGCTGACCTCGGACCTGGCATTGCGCACGGTCTCTCACCGCGAGCTTGACCACGCCGAGCGACGGGCGATGTGGCTTTGGGACTCTCTGCAGCTTCGCTGCAAAGAGTGAACGAGGGGGTAATTGGTCTCCGGACCTGGCCCCGCTTGCGGATCGATCCGACAGGTGTTGACCGCAAGACCTTTCCCATCGTCCGTCGGTCGCCGAATCGGGAGGTCTTCGCGTGGTGGACGCAGCCGTAGAAGTATCGCCAGCTCTCGGTAAATGCCAGGAGCGCGAGGTGGGAACTCAGGCTGAAAGGCTCGTGTTCTTGTGACGGGCAAAAAACAGCGGCTTCGGCCTGCCGATCGGTTTCTGACCCGGGAACTGGGTGTCGGCCGAGCACCAGAACCGTTTCCCATAACGCTCGATGACCCTGATTTTGCTGCTCTCGGCGAGCGTGGTGAGGGTCTCCAGGACGCGCCCCGGAACCCAGTGGGCGAGGGACCGAATGACCTCGATTTCCTGCAACGGGTGACGAGATACGACGGTCAAGATGGCATCCACGAGTTCCTCTTCGACCTCGGTTTCCACCGCGACCTCAACAGGTTCAAGCACTCTGGCGACACCGCCGAAGATCGAAGAGGCGCGTTCCAGGCTCTCCCGACTCGGCACTTCCACCCATTCCTCTGCGGGCGGGCGGGTCGGCGTCGAAATGTGGATCTCGTCCGGCTCGACGCGATCGAGCACTGCAGCGATGTCCCAGAGGGCGTCCGGAGTGTCGTTGACCCCGCTCAGGAGCATGACCTCCACCCAAAGTTTCCCCGTGTACTCCTTCCGAAACTCGACCAAGCCGTCCACGTTCTGTTCGAAGGAGAAGTCGGCATGCGGCCGATTGATCTTGGCGTACATGGTGTCGGTGCCGGCGTCGAGGCTTGGAAGCACGGCGTCTGCTGCCGACAACTCGGTGCGGACCTCTGGAAGGTGCAGGAGGGAACCGTTCGTGATCACCGCCACCGGCAGGCCGGACATGGTTTTGACAAAGCGAATGAGCGAACCGAGGCGGGAAAACAGCGTGGTCTCACCGGATCCAACGAATGTGATCCAGTCGATGAAATCGGATCCGTGTCGGTCGAGTGCGGTCGCGGCCTCCGCCAGCATGGCGCTCACGCTGAAGAATGCTTTCCTTTTGTTCGTGAGTGGCTTGGTTCGACCCAGCTGACAGTAGATACAGCTATAGTTGCAGGTCTTGAGCGGTACCGGATCGATGCCGAGGGACCGCCCGAGACGACGGGACGGCACTGGTCCAAAAACGTGCTTCATCGTCTTTCCTCCAGGTCGAGTCACCGCCTCGCCGGGGAGCCCGAGGAATCTTCCAGTGGTCGCGAACGGCCCCTTTTCGCCTTCCGGTCGTTGCAGACGTGTCCCGGCGAACGAAATCTGCGCAGCTCGGTATCGCCGGCGACGAATGTGTCGACGATCTCTTCCACGCTTCCACAGGTGTCGGAAAGGACCTCGATGCCGAATACCCACATCGTCGCCTCGAGCGGTATGGAAATCGCCGAACAGATCAAAAGATCGACACCCAGTGTGACGAGCTTCGAGGCGCGTGACTCGTTTTCGAGAGTGTGCTCCGCCTCGCGAGTGATCTTGCCGCTGGCGATATCCACAACTCGGATGGACCTCGAAACGTCGAACACAGGTGAAACTCGATCGTTCCAGACGGGAATCGCGATTCTCATGGCGCCAGGAAAGCCTGCAACCTCGGTGCCAGCTGCCGAGGTGACGGAGATGGGACGGCAACAGGCTCGAATGAGGATGGTGACGGCGTTTCAACGGTGGTGCGATTCGAAAAAGAGATGCGAATCGCATCTGAAGGTGGGTCAAGAGAAGAGCAGAAAGCTCCACTGCAATTCGCGACGAGAAAAGTCGGTGGAGCCAGGAATCCTGATGAAAAACCGCCGCCTAGGTTTTGCTGTCCTTCCTGTGACTGCGTCCGTCTCGGACCGGCGCTTCGATGCCGAGATCCCTGATTTTTCGGCGGAGTGTCGTCGGATGGATCCCGAGCTCTGTCGCCGCGGCCTTACGGTTGCCGTCGTGCCGGCGGAGCGCGTCGGCGATGTGAAAGGCCTCGATTGACCTCAGGGTCGCTCCTGGTCCCACCTCGACAGTCGCCAGTCCGGAGCTTTCGAGGATCTCTTGCGGCAGGTGTCGAAGCTCGATGAGGCCGCTGCTGCAGAGCACGAATGCGTGCTCGATGGCGTTCTCGAGCTCTCTGGCGTTGCCAGGGAATTCCCATCTCATGAGGACGTTGAGAACATCGATGGAGACCCCGGCGACATCTTTGTTCTGGATCGAGTTGAACCTCGAGATGAAGTGGTCGATGAGGAGTGGAATGTCCTCGCGCCGGTCGCGGAGAGAGGGCAGATCGACCCGGAAGACGTTGATTCTGTAGTAGAGGTCTTCCCGAAACACCCCCTTTCGGACCAGTGTTGCGAGGTCACGGTGGGTCGCGGTGATGACCCGCACATCGACCTCGACTGGATTGACCGACCCCAGCGGTTCGAATACGCGCTCCTGCAAAACCCGCAGCAGCCGAACCTGCATCGCCGGCGAAATATCACCGATCTCGTCCAACAGAATGGTGCCGCCGTCGGCGATCGCGAAGCGCCCCGGCTTGTCCTTGCGCGCATCGGTGAAGGCGCCCGCCTTGTGACCGAAGAGCTCTGATTCGAGGAGGGTGTCCGGCAGAGCGCCGCAGTTGATGGCGATGAAGGGCTTGTTCTTTCTCGGCGAGAGGTTGTGGATGGCTCGTGCGACCAGCTCCTTACCGGTGCCACTCGCGCCGCGGATCAACACCGTGCTATCGCTGTCAGCGACCACCGGCAGGAGATCGAAGAGCGACTGCATGGCCGGGCTTCTGCCGATGATGTCGTTGAAGGTGTAGCGGCCTTCGAGCTCTTTTCGGAGATCTTCCACCAGGCTGAGGTCGCGGAAGGTTTCGATGCCGCCGACGATCTCTCCGCTGGCGTCCTCGAGGATCGCGGTGGAGATGGTGATGGGAACCTGCTGGCCCTCGGTGTTGATGACGTAGATCGCCTTGTTGACGATTGGTTGACGGTCCTGGATCGTCTGCCTGAGGGCGCACTCGCTCTCGCAGATACTGGCCCGAAAAACGTCGCAGCAGCGCGCACCGAGCGCATCCTCGTGAGCAACTCCAGTGATTCGCTCCGCCGCCTTGTTGAAAGAGGTAATGCGCCACTGTCTGTCGACGGTGAAGACACCGTCATTGACGCTGTCCAGAATGATCTGTGCAATCTTCGGGTCTTCGTGGTACATCGCTCAAGAGATCCTGAGCTTCTTCATCTTCCGCCACAGGGTGTTGCGGGAGATGCCGAGGTCTTTGGCGGCTCGGGTGCGGTTGCCGCCGTGTCGGGTGAGTGCCTCGCGAATAGCGGCGGCCTCGGCCGACTCCAGGGGCCCGTGCACGGACACGGCGTGCTGGGTCGTGTTCATCGACTCACCTCGAATGTGAGTGGGGAGGTCTTCGACCCGAATGGTGTTACCGGCACAGACCACGAAAGCGTGCTCGATGGCGTTCTCCAGCTCGCGCACGTTGCCGGGGAAGTTGTAGGCCATGAGGGTCTTCATGGCGCGCTCCGAGATACCCCTGATGCGGCGGCCCTGGAGGGTGTTGAAACGATCGATGAAGTGGTGGACCATCAACGGCACGTCCTCGACTCGCGAGCGGAGCGGCGGCAGCGAAATCCGGACCACATTGAGGCGGTAGAACAGGTCTTGGCGAAAGCGACCGTTCATCGCCTCGAGGGCGAGGTCGCGATTGGTCGCCGCCAGCACGCGGACATCGGTCTTCACCGGTTGTGAGCTGCCGAGCGGTAGATACTCCCTTTCCTGCAAGACCCGCAGCAGCTTGACCTGAACGGCGGGTGAAACGTCGCCAATTTCGTCGAGCAGCAAGGTGCCGCCCTCGGCCATCGCAAACCTCCCCTTCGTGTCCCTCTTCGCGTCCGTGAACGCGCCCCGGACGTGCCCGAAGAGCTCGGACTCGACCAGAGTGTCGGGCAAGGCTCCGCAGTTGACGGCGACGAAGGCTTCCTCCCGACGCCGGCCGAGGTTATGAATGGCACGAGCAACCAGCTCCTTGCCGGTTCCGGGTTCACCTTCGATGAGCACGGTGCTCTCACTGTTGGCAACCAGCGGTAGCAGCTCGCGAACTCCGCGCATCGCAGCGCTCTTGGAGACGATGTCTTCACAGGTGTAACCGGCCTGGATCTGACGACGCAAGGTGTCGACGTCGCTCAGGTCCCGGAACATCTCGACCCCGCCAACAACAACCCCTCTTGCGTCGCGGAGGCCGGCCGTGCTGACCTCGACCAGCAGCTCCGAGCCGTCGCGGCGCACGATCCGCACCTCTTGATCACGGTGCGGCTCGCCCTCCTCGATGCTTTCGAAGAGGAAACAGCCGTCCTCGCAGTGATTGGCGAGGAAGACCTCTCGGCATCTCCGGCCGATCGCGTCCTTTCGCTGCCACCCGGTGATGCGCTCGGCGGCCGAGTTGAAGGATGTGATGCGCCCGTCGGCGTCGACGGTGAAGATCCCATGCGGGATGTTGTCGAAGATCAGCTCGCCGTAGCGTGGATCGAGGTCG
>Ga0209536_100015726_pt1 | contig 10791 bp, 12 predicted proteins | sample DeeMarSeWOR28_12_FD_187461 | JGI IMG/M metagenome (GOLD analysis project Ga0209536, IMG submission 187461) | Marine sediment microbial communities from White Oak River estuary, North Carolina - WOR-2-8_12 (SPAdes) (version 2) | ecosystem: Environmental > Aquatic > Marine > Intertidal zone >...
TGCATGCTGCGTGCTTATGTTTCTCACCCGAGACAGACATATTTCCCCCAGGCAGGCCGCCTTTCTGACGGTCCTGGCCAGTGCGATCCTGAGCCTTGTTATTGAAATCAGTCAGATTGGCCTGCCGACGCGCTCGCCGTCTTCGCTGGATTTTCTATGCAATACAGCAGGCGCTGCGCTGGGAATCCTGATGCTCAGAATAGTCGCTCACGTTAAAGCGGTACTTCTCCATGAATACAAGTGCTAAATCCTGATTATTTCAACATCCGGCAGATTCTTTGCCACCTCCTGAAAGTCGCTGCAGGATGTAAGCACTCTTATGACTTGCGGTAATGGCTCGGGCCATATTTCCGGCAGATCGGCTTCGCCCTCCATACCGACTCTAAATGCCAGCTTTTCCGTCGGCGGCGTAAACATCGCTTCGACCCCCGGCTTGTTTCCTCTTGCATCCACACGGTACCAGCCAATCTCTGGCACATAAACAGCATTGAGACCATGGAGACAGAACGAAGTTGGATTATCTTCGACAGTCAATCTTTGATAACAGAAACCTGTGGGAATGCTGTTTGCTCTCAGCAGAGCCGCCAGCAGATGGCTCTTTGCATAGCAATACCCGGTTTTGTGTTCAAGAACCTCCGACGCCTTGCATGTCACTGGATTCAGTTCGTAGTCCAGACTATGTTTGATCTGGTCACGGACATACTCGAAGCAGCTTCTCGCCACATCTTCGTGACCGACCGTATCGCGGGAAAGCTCTCTGGCTCTGGCAAACACATCAGGGTGTTGCCAATTGACAATGTCGGATGATGCAAGATATTGGTTCATAGTTCTTGTTTGGAGCTGGGTTATCCTATTACACTTGATTTCATTCTGTGCAATCCTCTCGGAAAGCCATGGATGTGTCATTGCCAAGCAATACTCCTCGCAGAATGCGGCCGGTTCCGCTGCCAGTCGAATCACTTCAACGGCCCCCAGATTTCGACCAGCAGATTGTACAGTGTCGGATCATACTCCGCCAGCTCTGCTGCTACGAAGGGGTAGAAATCATTGCGGTAGAAGAAGGACTCGGTACCCTCGGCAAAATATTCTTTGTGGTCGTTTGCCCCGTAGTGGCGCACCTGTCTGCCGTTGTACAGCAGAACCTTTTCGTAGATACCGGCGGCCATGGCTTTGTCGTAGGCGTCGATGATGCGCTGATTATTGAAGCTCAGGTGCTGGTCGTGATACGCATGGGCCAGTTCGTGGAGAATCACGGCCGGATGTTTGAGCATCTGCTGACGAGACAAAAGCTGTTCGGCGTGGGTGACATGCACCTTCTTGGCCAGACGCCCGTCATGCCCCCGGTCGGTCAGCCATCTTGGGTTCGGATGATAATGCATGCCGCCTAACTGAGGATGGGCATACTCAATCCAGAATTCGACGGTGCGCAGTTTCGCCAGTTGCTCGGCTGGAACCAGGATAGCGATACGCTGGAGGTGATTGGTCAGCATCTCGAGTGCGCGGGCTCCGTTTTCACTGTGCTCGCCTTCCAGCAGTTTGGGATCAACGTGGACTGTCCATCCTTCAATCTCTTGAACGATCGGCTCAAATCGGTGATTCTTGGCTTGTTCTATCGAATCGGACCGCGACTGCGCCTTCTTTGCGCCACTGGTCATGGACACAATCCCACAAAGAAGTAACATTGAGATTGTTTGTTTGATTGCTTTCATAGTCTGACTCCCGTCACAGGCAAACGTCCCTAAAATTCTTCATGACTGAAGAACATATATATCACAATCAAGGGACTTCTTCAACGGGCACAACAGCCACAAATCTATGCCGAGAAGGACTTTTTGAATCTGTATTATCGAGCGCATCGGATGGAAAGTCAGACGGTCGGTTCCATTATGACACACCGCCCGAAGTATCTATGTGATGATGCAACCATTCGTGAGGTCTGTGATTGTATTGGGTCGAACGTGTTCAGAAGAATCCCTGTAGTATCCAAAGGAAGACTGCTGGGGATCATCGAGTGTCCGACGCTTACTTAGCAATGCAAAAGGTTCTTCTAAGACGTTTTTGTATACGTATTCAAGGGGACTATGCCCTTCCAAATACACAGCCCTGAAACCTGACAGACTTTGCAGTTCGTGCGGGCCGGCCCAGCTCAATATTTTGGAATAGCGCGTCAAAAGAGGCCTTGTGTTGCAGGGCGGCAGCGCGATTCGCTCACCGGACTTTCATGAGAAAGGTAGCAGCAAATCGTCTAATGCTGTATTTGATCTATTGACAAACTAAGCCGCCTTCGGATAGTCTGTATTGTTGGACTCTCGGGCAAGCGTGGAGTTTACGGACCAGATCACTGTGGCGTGTTGGGCTCTTATAATCTGCGTAAGTCAAAAGTAGTATCGCAAAAGAATCTGGAGATGAGAATATGACGAGCAGATGTTCTTTACTGAGTTGTCTTGCAGCCAGTTGTATTTTGCTTTTGCAGACCGGCTGCCAGCAGCAGGGCAAATTGTCAGAAGAACCCTCTTCTGCCCCGACAGAACTCACAGAACCCTTGAGAAAGTCGCCTGCGCCTGCTCCCAACAAACTCTCGCCGAGAATCACATTTGAGAAATTGGAACATGATTTCGGCGAAGTCTCACCTAACTCGATGAACACCGGTCAGATCAAGTTCACGAATACCGGACAGGCCCTATTGAAAATCACGGAAGTTGGCAGATGCTGTGGTGTTGTTGCCAAGCTGGACAAAGGCAAGACAGAATATGCGCCGGGCGAGAGCGGGGCAGTGAACATAGAGTGGAGATCGGGATCTCAACCGAGTGTTTTCAAACGCCAACTGGTTGTGCATAGTAATGACATGATAAGCCCCAAGACCTACTTGGCAATACAGGCCAAGATCGTGCGCAGAGTAACCTGGGAGCCGAACAGGCTGAGATTATTCCTTGATAAGGAGAATGCCGGTTGCCCTAAAGTCACAATCACCAGTATAGATGATCAGCCGTTTTCAATAACTGGTTTTAAATCAACTGGTGATTACGTGACTGCTGGTTATGATCCTTCAGTGAAATTGACAAAGCATGTTATTGAGCCAAAAGTCAATATCGAGAAACTGCGGACTAATCTCAAAGGGCAGATCAACGTCAATACGACTCATCCGGAAGGCAGCACTATCACAATTCTTTTTGACGTGGTGCCAGAATATAAAGTTACGCCACCGTTGATCATCGTCTTTAACGCCGAGCCGGGGAAAACAATGGCGAGAAAGATCGTGCTGGTCAACAACTACGGCAGGGATTTTGAGATTGAGTCCGTGTCCTCTAAGGATAATACAGTTGCCATCGAAGTTCTGAAAAAAACGAGAGTTAGCAACGGTTATCACCTTGAGGTCGGAGTGACGGTTCCGGCTGCCGCCGGCAAAGCAAAATTCACGGGCGAGTTCTCTATAAATCTTGCAGGCGGTGAGAAGCTGCCCGTTAAATGTCACGTATACTATCCGAGAACTGCGCCCAAATCTGAGACACGGTAGAGGTCATTTGATGACCTTGGCGGAAAGACTGAGAAAACCTTGGAGCATAACTTGGCGCGTCTTGGCGGATCATGGTATACTATGCAAGATAGCCGCAGATAGATGACTGTGGACTATGAAACAAGAACTGTGTTCTTGGCTGCGGAGGTGACTGGTGCCTGGTGGTGCCCCTGGTCTTCAAAGCCAGTGTGGGGCTGATAAGGTCCCGGGTGGGTTCGATTCCCATTCGCCTCCGCCATTTTTAACCGTAAAGTGTGGTGAATTCTTCACCGGTACTTTGTCGATATTAATAACCGAAGCAGTAGAGAGTCAGAACTAACGAGCACTGATTGGATGGATGTTGTTTTCATGGGGACAAATAATACAAAGATCATCATTTTCTGCGTGCTGATTCTGCTGGGGATGGTTCTGCTCGGTTACGGTGCGTTTGTGCATTCTGCGGATGTGCTGCCGCAGCAGCAAGACGGTTCTGCGATAGTGGCAAAATCGGAACCGGCCCTTATCAAGGAAGCGTCGGTAGGGGGCGTGACGCGGGATGAGTCGGGCAAGATCAAACAGACGTATACCGGCGCCGCTCCCAAAGAATGCGCCACGTGAGGCAGCTAATAAGGAGACCATGGCGGCCATGGTCAAGAAAACTAAGTTAGGCAATCTCGCCTCAAAACTCGTTCCCTGGCGGATTTGGGTTCAAGCATCTTTCCTACTGGTATGGCTGGATCCGGCCGGGCTGCGTCTGCACACAATGTGCGCTCCGGTCTTCCATTGCTATGCGTGTCCCCTGTCGACGTTTGCCTGCCCCATCGGGATCATTGCCCAGTTTAGCGCGCTGCATTTCTTGCCGCTGATAGCAGTGGGACTACTGGTGGTAGTGGGCGCCCTGTTCGGCTCGCTAGTATGTGGCTGGGCCTGTCCGTTCGGTTTGCTCCAGGACCTCGCGGCAAAGGTCCCGACCCCGCGGTTCGATCCGCCCAAAGTCGCCGGCCATCTGCGTTACGTCATGCTGATCGGGACGGTGTTGGCGATCCCCTATTTCTTCGGCGAGGGCCATCCGCTTTTTGTCTGTCGGATTTGTCCGGCGGGAGCACTCGAAGCGGCCGTACCCAACATTGTTGGACAGGCGATTGCCGGCAGCGAGGTAGTCTGGCCCAATGCAGTAAAGCTCACTATCCTCGCGTTGTTTTTGATTGCGATCTTCTTCATGAGACGGCCCTGGTGCCGGCTCTTATGTCCGCTCGGGGCGATCTTCTCGCTGTTCAACCGTATCTCGGCATTCTTCCTGCGGTTCGACGCAGGCGAATGCACGCAGTGTGAGCGCTGCCACAAATTGTGCAAGTTCGGTATAGAGCCGGAGAAATCGCCCAACGATTTGCGATGTGTCCGCTGTTTGGAATGCACGCGATGCAGTCCCGAAGCCCTTAGCCTAGGCAGCATTTTCGAAAGGACTCAGAGTAAGACCGAGAGGGCCCAGTGACTTGCAACTGTGGACATTGTCACTTGGTGAAGCTGCTGCTGACTCTGGGCCATGATTGGCTGCTTTGAGAATCACCATGATAGTTGATTTTGCCGTACCGATTCTGTATATTGGCTCGAAAGAGCCAAATTGCCGAAGGGAATAAGCGATGAAGGCGGCAAGAGAAGATCTGAAAGAGGCCGTGCTGTGGGAGTCGGCCGAAGAGACGAAAGTCCATTGCAGGTTGTGCAACTGGCGGTGCACGATAGTCGACGGCAAGTTGGGACGCTGCGCTGTACGCAAGAACATCGACGGGACACTCTACTCGCTGAACTACAATAAGGTGTGTTCGGCCAACCCAGATCCTATCGAGAAGAAGCCTTTGTTTCACTTCCAACCGGGCTCGCGCAGCTTCTCTATTGCCACTATGGGCTGCAACTTTCGTTGCGAGTTCTGTCAGAACTGGCAGGTAAGCCAGGCGGCGTTCGAGGCCGGCCGGATCAGCGGACAGCCAATATCGCCCGAGCAGATAGTCGAGGCCGCTGTACGCGACGGCTGTGCCAGCATTGCCTATACGTATACAGAGCCGACCGTCTTTATGGAGCTCGGCAATGATTGTGGGCGGTTGGCTAAGCAACGCGGCCTGTCAAATGTCTTCGTGAGTAACGGATTTATGACAATCGAGGCAATTGATTTTGCCGCCGACTGGCTCGACGGAATAAACGTCGACCTGAAGGCGTTCAGCGAGGACTATTACAAACGATTGTGCAAGGCCAGGTTACAGCCCGTGCTCGATACGATCAGCTACATTGCCAAGAAGACGGATATCTGGCTTGAGATTACAACGTTGCTGCTGCCGGATCAAAACGATTCTGATGATGAATTGAAAAGAACTGCCGCTTTCATCGTCGATAAGGCGGGAGTCGATGTCCCCTGGCACATAAGCAGGTTCTATCCGCAGTACAAATGCCCTGACATTGCTCCCACATCCCTTGACGCCCTGGAGAGGGCCATGGAGATTGGCAAGGCCGCCGGACTGCGTTACATCTACCTCGGCAACGCCCCGGGGGCAAGATCAGAGAGCACCTTTTGCTATGACTGTGGCAGAATGTTGATTCAGCGCGTTGGCTACAGGATAGTCGGCAACAATATAGAGAACTCGAAATGCCCCGACTGCGGGGCGGACATCGCAGGCTTCGAACTATAGAGGCCAACAACGAGGTGGCAAGAGAATCGTATGAGAATTATCGCCGATGCGAATATTCCATTTGTAGCCGAATGCTTTTCTTCGGTCGGTGAGGTCGCCGTTGTGGCGGGTCGTCAGATAACGCCGGATGTTGTTGCCGACGCGGACATTCTGCTGGTTCGAAGTATCACGCCGGTGGGCGCCGAGTTGCTGGCGGGCAGCCGGGTGCGTTTTGTGGCTACCGCCACCATCGGTGTTGATCACATCGATACGGACTTCCTGCATCGCAGCAAAATCGGTTTTGCATCAGCTCCCGGCTCCAACGCCAACTCCGCCGCCGAATATGTTATTGCCGGGCTGCTCGAAATCGCCCAGAAGCATGATTTCGATCTGGAAAGCAAGTCGATAGGTATCGTCGGCGCTGGCAACGTCGGCGGCCGGGTGGCGACAAAATGTGCAGCTCTGGGTATGGAGGTACGTCTAAATGACCCTCCTCTGCAAAGGCAAACGGCCGATCCAAAGTACCTGCTGCTCGAAGAACTGTTCGGATGTGATTTTATTACATGTCACACGCCTTTGACGTTCGAAGGGCAGGACAAGACGTACCATCTGGCTGACGAGACGTTCTTCAGATCGCTTAAGAAGGGATGCATATTTGTCAATGCCTCCCGGGGCTCAGTGGTGGACAACGAAGCCTTAAAAAGGGCGATACGAACGGAGAGACTAAGGGCTGTTGTCCTTGATGTCTGGGAGAACGAACCGTTCATCGATAGCGAACTGCTGCAGATGGTCGATGTCGGCACACCGCACATCGCCGGCTATTCGCTGGACGGCAAGATCACAGGCATGATCATGATCTACAGCGCAGCGTGCAGGCATTTTTCACTCGAGCAGAAATTCGGCGTCGAGGATTTTCTGCCTGAGCCTGCAGTGCCTGAGCTGCGCATTAGTCAGAGTGCGCGAAGTGAGCAGCAAGCGATATCGCACGCCGTGCGGAGAGTATATGACATTGACTGCGACGATGCTGGACTGCGGCGCATTTTGAATATGCCGAAAAAAGAACAAGGCACGCATTTCGACGGCCTGCGAAAAAACTATCCCGTCCGCAGAGAATTTCAGAATACGAGCGTTGTCATTGAAGATATCGATAGTGGTTTGGCCTGTAAGCTGGTTGGGATCGGATTCGAGGTGAGAGCAGACAGTGAGAAGTAAAAAGGAAAAAGTGGAAAAGCATCCCACTGATCTTCTCGAGTGGCCTGTGGGAAGGCTGGATTTCTCGGCCGGCTGTCTTGTGATGGGGATATTAAATGTCACGCCGGATTCGTTTAGCGATGGCGGCGAATTTCTTGACGGTGACAGGGCTCTCAAGCACGGTCTTAAAATGGTCGAAGACGGCGCGGCGATAATCGACGTTGGCGGCGAATCCACCCGGCCCGGTTCGGTCTCCGTGTCAGCCGCCGAGCAGATCGGGCGCGTCCTTCCGGTCGTAGAGGCGCTCTCGGCGAAGACAGATGTGCCGATCAGTGTTGACACATGTGAGTTTGAGGTTGCCAAGGCGGCTCTCGATGCGGGGGCGGGAATGATAAACGATATCACGGCTCTGGGCGACGAGCGGATCGGCGAACTGGCGGCTGAGCGGCAGGTGCCGGTTGTCCTGATGCACATGAAGGGTACGCCGGAGACGATGCAGGTTGAGCCGAGATATGGCGACGTTGTCGCAGAGGTGCTGGAGTTTCTGCTGGAGCGAGCCAGACGAGCCGAACAGTTGGGTGTGCCCAGAGAGATGATCTTTATCGATCCCGGTATCGGTTTCGGCAAGACGTTGGAGCACAATCTGCTGCTTCTCAAAGACATCGGCAAGTTTGTTGCAAGCGGCTTTCGAGTGCTCGTCGGCGCGAGCCGCAAGAGCTTTATCGGCAGCATAACCGGCAGGCAAGACCCGCGCGAGCGAGTATACGGCACGGCTTCAACTGTCGCTTTGTGTGCCGCAGCTGGAGTCTCGATCGTCCGCGTTCACGATGTTGCTGAAATGCTCGACGTTACAAAAGTGGCAGCAGCAGTAGATCAAAGTGACCGCTCATGAGAAAATGCCACATTATCCTTGGACGGATGGAACAATGACGAGAACATTCAATTATTGTCCTTCTTGTGGGTCAAGGGGCATAGTCTTTGACAGGATAAAAGAGTTCACTTGCGCCGATTGTGAATTCACCTATTTTCAAAACGTCGCAACGGCGGCCGGTACAATCTTAGAGTGCGGCGGAAAGATAGTCTTGATCAAGAGAAAGCAGGAGCCGGGCAAGGGGCTTCTGGATCTGCCGGGTGGATTTCTGGATCCCCAGGAGACTGCGGAAGAGGCGGCAAAACGAGAGATAAGAGAAGAGGTGAAAATAGATGTTGACACGCTGCAATACCTGGGTTCCTACCCGAATACCTACGTGTTTAAGGGCGTAGGCTACCATAGTTGCGATCTACTGTTCTATTCCAGAATAGATGCCTTCCCGACGGAATTCGACAAGACTGAAGTTGCCGAATTGGTCTTGATGGATCCAGAGGAGATTCAGGACGATGAAGTTGCATTCGAGTCGATAAAGATGGGCCTGAGACTTTTCAGAAGCCTGCGGGCCTGCTAGTGCTCGCACAGCCAGGAGACTGAAACGACGGATTAACACCAATGAACACAGCCTGCCCTGAGCGGAGCCGAACGGGAAAAACCGCCAGATCGAAACCACTGATTATACGGATTTTCGCGGATTGAGCATTTAGCACAAGATGTTGTTTCACGGTAGACTATAAGCCATGCTTTTCAAAGACACGCATAGAAGACAAGAAGTTGAGAGATTCTGGCACTGATGAAGGCGGTCTGGCGAAGTGAATTTGAAGGAGCTGCGTGTTCTGCGAAATCCGCGGTTCTATACTCCTTTTGGCTCCAGCCGAAGGCCAGGTCGCGTAATCTGTGAAATCTGTGGCTCTTTTAGATGGGATTTTGTGAAGAATTACTATCAGGTTTTGGACTTTTGTTCGTCATTATTGTGGAAGCCGGCATCGGGTGTCCTCATTGAACGGTGATTTGGAAAAGAAACTCGTCGCGTCCTGTCGAAACGGAAACGCCTCGGCATATGCGTCTCTGGCCAAGGAGTACTCCGGGCGTATTTTTGCGATTTGTTACGGGATCCTCGGCAACGCGGACGACGCGGAAGACATAGCCCAGCGGACGCTGCTCAGGGGTTTTGCCAACATAGGACAGATCCGGCGCAATGATAAATTCGGAGTGTGGATAAGCCGAATCGCGAAGAATCTGTGCGTGGATTTTGTTCGCAGACAAGAACGCAGGCAGGCTTTTCTCGCCGGAAAGATTGCGCCGAGCCAGAGCAGTACGAAGCAATATCCCCAGCTTGAAAGGGCCCTGGCCAAACTTCCGGAAGAAAGCCGGCTTGCTTTGATGCTGTATTATTTTGACGGGCGAAGTGCCGGAGCTCTCGCCGAAGCCTTCGAGATCAGTGAGAGTGCGGCACAAGCTCGGCTAAGCCGTGCGAGAAAGCAGTTGCGCAGGCTTCTGCAGGCCAAGGGAGATGTCTGATGGATGACATTTGCGAGAAGATACGGCAGCAAATCCCGGAACTGATAGGAACTGGCTTGTCGGCTGAGAAGGCCGTCGAATTAGAGCAGCACAGAAGCCAATGCCCGGCATGCAACAGGTATTTTGAGGCTCTTGAGGCCGACGACAGACTGCTTTCTGAGTTTGCGCTGGCAATGCGGACGAGCGTGGCCCGGCTTGAGAACGTTGCAATAGACGAACTCGGTCGCAGACCGTCGGGCGGCATGATCCAAACTGTTTCGACCGGTGCAGCGATTCGAAGCCGTAGAGTTGCACGAGTTGCTGCCGCGGTTCTGATTGTCGCAGCGATCATAGTTGGCGCGGTGATGCTCCGAAGTTCCGGCCAGAAGCCTGTGGGAATCGTCGAACAACCGGATGAATCCGGCATGCCTGCGAAAGAGACTCGAATGCAAGGTGAGCCGGATACCGAAGCGATCACTGAAGCCGAACTGCAAGAGATCCAGCGGATGATTGCAGCCTCAGATGTTGCCGGCTTGAAGGTGATGCTCAATGACGGTCAACCTCGAAGCAGGATTGCGGCTGCGAGTTTTCTGGCGACCACTGGTGATGCACGCCTGATAGGTGACTTGGCGCAGCTTGCTGCTGAGTGGCAGGGCGAGGCCGCCAGGAATCCCTTCGCCGCCGCCATTGCAGAGATCGTGACCAGCCTGCAAGAGCAGCAGCAGAGCAGCGCAACCGGCGACGGCGAAGAGGATACGACTATTGCTGAAAAGGCAAGCAGCCGGAACCAGGAAGCAGTCGCGTGCAGAGGCGTCGTGGTTGATGAACAAGACCGGGGAGTCGCTGACGCCAGGGTCTTGCTGTACCACAATCGCAGCAGGTGGGGCCTTGGTAATCGCATACTGGAAGAAACCGTCACGACCGAAGATGGGGCGTTTGTCTGCAAGCATGCTCCTGAGTTCAGTTCGGTCAGAGAGCATTCGTATGCCCAGGACACATATATATTGATGGCGACGCATCCAGAGTACGCGTTTGGCTGGCGCAACATCACGCAGGACTCGGAGCAGGCTTCGTATCGGCTT
>Ga0209536_100015727_pt1 | contig 10791 bp, 7 predicted proteins | sample DeeMarSeWOR28_12_FD_187461 | JGI IMG/M metagenome (GOLD analysis project Ga0209536, IMG submission 187461) | Marine sediment microbial communities from White Oak River estuary, North Carolina - WOR-2-8_12 (SPAdes) (version 2) | ecosystem: Environmental > Aquatic > Marine > Intertidal zone >...
GGCATCGCCGCAGACGCACCATGGCCGGCGACGCCAGCGGCCGCGTTTGCGCGCCTGCTGCAACATGGGCAAGGCGATGTCCAGCGCCACCAGCTGCGCCTTCTTGTAGCGGGCACTCACTTCCGGGATACACTGACCGGTACCGGAGCCGAGGTCGAGAATTCGCTGCGGCTGTATGCGCACCAGATCGAGGCGCTGCAAAAGCCGCCGCCCGACCTCCTGCTGCAGAACGGCGACCTGGTCATAGGCCGCGGCAGCCGATGCGAAACTGCGGCGCGCCAGCCTCTTGTCAGGAACCTGATCAGCCGGTTGCCTCATACCGCCACCCCGCTCTGCGCCAACAACCAGGCTTTCAGTTGCTCCGTGCAGGCCTCGGGGTGCGACAGGAACGGTGCATGAGCCGCACCGGCAATGACCGAGGCGCGCACGCCGGGAAATTCGTGCCGCACGCCGGCCGGCACCAGCGTGTCGCGTTCGCCGAGCAACCAGAACAGCGGCAGCTCGGTCGCCGCCAGCACCTGACGCATGTCCGCTTGCCGCAGGAAGTTCAGACCCGAGCTGAGCGCTTCGCTGGCCGCCGGCGGCTTCTTGGACAGCTGAGAACGCAGCCGACGCAGGGTTTCACCGCTGCCGTCTGCGCTTCTCACCTGCAGCGACAGGAAACGCGACAGCGTGCGCGCAGCGTCCGCCTGCAGCTGTCTTGCGAACTCGTCGAACACCTTGACATCCGTAGCCTGCGGCCAGTCCGCAGCGGTTACGAACCGCGGTGAGGTCGCCAACAGCGCAAGACCGCGCATGCTTCCGGGATGGCGGGCTGCGGCGAGCGCAACCAGGCCGCCCAGCGACCAGCCCAGCCACCAGGCCCCGTCCGGTACCACCTCCAGCACGGCGCCCGCCCAGTCATCCAGCCCGCCACCTCGTTGGCAGCAGGGACTGTCTCCGTGTCCCGGCAAGTCGACCAGATACACCCGAAACCAGCGGCTGAGCTGCTGCGCCCAGTCCGACCAGATACCGCTGTGCATCGCCCAGCCATGCAACAGCACCAGATCCGGCCCCTCACCCTGGACATCAACGTGCAGCAAGCTGTCCTCCCCCGCAACAGATCTCCAGGGTCTCCAACAGACGGTCGACCTGCGCCGGCGTGTGTCGGGCCGAGAGCGTGATGCGCAGCCGGGCTGAACCCCTGGCAACCGTCGGCGGCCGGATCGCCGTCACCAAAATGCCACGTTCGCGCAGCGCCTCACTCAGCGCCAGGGCGGCGCCGGCCTCCCCCACCAGCAAGGGCTGGATGGCTGTGTGCGATGACATTAGCGCCAGACCCAGCTCGGCCGCGCCGCTGCGAAATTGGCGGATCCGCGCCGTCAGCCGCTCGCGCAGATCATCGCCGTCGCGAACCAGCTGCAAGGCCGTCCGCGTCGCCCAGGCAAGCGCCGGTGGTGGCGCGGTGGTATAGATGTAGGTCCGGGCCCGCTGTATCAGCGTCTCGATGAGTTCGTTGGAACCCGCCACAAACGCGCCGAAGGTACCCAAGGCCTTGCCCAGGGTTGCCATGAGGATACTGTTGTCCGGCGCTTGGGCGAGTTGATCCGCGCACCAGCCGCGACCCTGTTTACCGAGCACGCCGAAACCGTGCGCGTCGTCCACCAGCAGCCAGGCGTCGGCACGTTCGGCGACAGTAGCCAGATCGGCGAGCGGCGCGCAATCGCCGTCCATGCTGAAGACGCTGTCAGTGGCGATCAGGCGTCGGCCCGATGCGGTCCGCGCCATCTTGTCGTGCAGGTTCTGCGTGTCCAGATGGCGATAGCGCAACAGGCGGGCACCGCTCAACAGCGCTGCGTCGATCAGCGAGGCGTGATTCAGGCGGTCTTCGTACAGGGTGTCGCTCCTGCCCATCAGCGCCGACACCACGCCCAGGTTGGCCATGTAGCCGGTCGAAAACAGCAGCGCCCTGGGTCGGCCGACGAACTCGGCCAGTTCCTCCTCCAGGGCCTGGTGGGCATAGCTGTGGCCGGTGATCAAGTGTGCCGCACCGCTGCCGACACCGAAACGCTCGGCCCCCTCTTGGAGTGCCGCGATCAGGCTCGGATGCCTGGCCAGCCCCAGGTAGTCGTTGCTGCAGAAGGACAGGTAGTCACGGCCGTCGATGCGAACCACAACGTCCTGCGGGCCTTCCAGCGTCTGACGCGCGCGGTACAGCTGTTGCCGTTTGCGCTCCGACAGGGCAGCGGCGAGATTCTCCATGATGTCCGGATCAGGCAGGCCGCAATCCCAGGCGTTCGAACAGGCGCCGGTCCTGATCGGCCTGCGGGTTGGGCGTGGTGAGCAACTTCTCTCCGTAGAATATGGAATTGGCGCCAGCGAGAAAACACAGCGCCTGCAGCTCGTCGGTCATCTGTTCACGCCCGGCGGACAAGCGCACATGCGAGCGCGGCATCAGTATGCGCGCCACGGCGATGGTGCGCACAAATTCGAGCGGGTCCAGGTCGGCCTGCTCCGCCAGCGGCGTACCTTCGACCCGCACCAGCAGGTTTATCGGCACACTCTCCGGGTGAGGCTGCTGCACGGCCAGCTGCTGCATGAGCGAAACCCGGTCGGCACGCGTTTCCCCCATGCCGACAATACCGCCGCAGCAGACATTGATGCCGGCATCGCGCACCCGCTGAATGGTGTCCAGGCGATCCTGGTAAGTCCGGGTACTGATGATGTCGCCGTAGAACTCGGGCGAGGTATCCAGATTGTGGTTGTAATAATCCAGGCCGGCATCCTTCAACTGTGCGGTCTGCTGCTCATCCAGCATGCCCAGAGTCATGCAGGTCTCCAGCCCCTCGGCGCGCACCCGCTCCACCATCTCCAGCACACGCTCGAAGTTGCGCCCGCGTGGATTACGCCAGGCGGCCCCCATGCAGAAGCGGCTGGCACCCGCCTGTCGGGCCGCTCTGGCCGCCTCGATCACGGCCTCGATCGCCATCAGGCTTTCTGCTTCCACAGCGGACTCGTGGTGTACGCTCTGCGGACAGTAGGCGCAGTCCTCCGGGCACCCGCCCGTTTTGATACTCAACAGGGTACTGATCTGCACCTCGTTGGGATCGAAACGATCGCGATGTACCTGCTGGGCGCGATACAACAAATCGTTGAATGGCAGCCCGAACAGGGCATCGATTTCGGCCTTCTGCCAATCGAAGCGCAACGCGCTGAGCTGCGAAGCGGGGTGCTTGTCCGTGTCTGCCTGACTCATATCTCTCCACTCATAGCATTGATCGGTTGCTTCACCGGGGGACGAGGCTGCTAGGACTGCCCTCAGCGGACTGCCTGCGGCAGCGCCGTGCTTTCAGCCTCAATAACCTTGGGAAATCCCGGATTCGGATATAAACTTCAGTCGGTTACACCGCAGCTGATGAACGCAATATGCGGTGAGTATGCGCCTCTGTCAACCAAGGATGGTTAACGATGGTTTACACTTGGACGAAAAAACTCCACAAGCGACTTTTTCCACCCCGCTGCAGGCTGTGCCGTGCGCCGGGCGTGGCCAACCTGGAACTGTGTGCGGCGTGCCGGGCGGAATTGCCCTGGCTGACCCATCGTTGCGCCCGCTGCGCCCTGCCCCTGCGCCGCGAATCCGGTATAAGTCTCTGTAATCACTGTATCAATGCGCCACCCCCGCTGGACGCATGCGACGCCCTGTTTGACTACCGGGGACCGGTCGACGGCTGGATCAGGGATCTGAAGTTCGCCCAGGATCTTGCCGCCGCCCGCTTGCTGGGCGGATTACTCGCCGGCAGGATCGCGGAAGACAAGCGGGGTCCCCCCGCCACCCTGGTGCCCGTGCCCCTGCACCGCAAACGGCTCGCGCAACGCGGCTACAACCAGGCACTGGAGATTGCCCGGATGCTCTGCGAACAAGGCTATCGACTCGACGCGGCTTGCTGCCGGCGCCAGCGCACGACGTCGCCGCAGTCTGATCTGCCCGCCAGCGAGCGCCGCGGCAACGTCAGAAACGCCTTTTCCGTCTCCCGACTGCCGGCGGGTGGGCGGCTAGTGCTGATCGACGACGTGATGACCACCGGTGCCACGCTCCATGAGCTGGCCCGCAGCTTCAAGCGGGCCGGCGCCGAGCGGGTGGAAGCGTGGGTTATCGCGCGGACCGGTGTTGATTAGAGGATGTTGCTGAAGGCAATCAGGTTGCTCGGCGGGTTTGCCCCCAAGCCGCTGAACAGACTGGCGTAATCACCCTCTCGACCCTGCAGGGCGAGATAGTTGAGGATGACCGTCTCGGCCAGCAGGTTAACGTTGTTTGCCGCAGCGCTGGAGGCCGTCTCCACCGATCCATCGCCACGGAAGAAACCGATTTGATCGCGGATCACCGACGGACGACCGCCGGCGTTGGGATCGTAGAACAGCATGAAGGATGCCGCCGTGGAGGAATTGTCGCCGGTCCAGACGCCCTTACCGCGGCCACCGGGGTCGTCAGGACCGCCCTCCGGCGTATTGTCGATGGTACCGTTACTGGCCACCGAGCCGTCGCTGAACACGTAGAGCATCAATGGCGTGCTCATTCGCGCGGCATATTCCAGGCAGGCACCCATGCAGCGCCCGGCACGCAGGTCGCGCCTTTCGCCAGCGACGCGGTCGCCGGTGTGGTAATCGTATCCGCCCATGCTGATGGTACCGGCGCCGGCGTGTCCGTCGATGACCATCTTCATCACCGACGCCGTCTTCTCGAACTCCCTGTCGCCGAGAATCTCCCCCATGGTGAAGATACCCGGACCCGGCACGTTGACCGGATCGGCACCGTCGACAATGTTGCCGTCCTCCAGGGGATCGATACTTCTGCCGGCGAAACGGTCGGCCAGATCGGCCGCCTTGAGGTAACCGCAATTGACCAGATCCCTGACGACATCATTGGCGGTGATATTGTTATAGGCGCTGACCTTGTCCATCTTGTGCTTGCTGATACGCGCCACGGACTCCATGACCGCCGTTACGTCGCGCGGATCGCTGAGCACGGCGGTCAGGTCGCCGGTATCCACCATCCCCGTGACGTCGGTGGCACGATCCACCTTGGTGGGGCGGACCTCGGCGTTGATCATGGTGGCCGGCGCCATCGAGTTGCCGCCGGAATCCGAGCTGCGCGAACCAATCAGTGTCACCACGCTGCCGTCACCGCCGGCTCTGGCGATGCCGTACATCGGGTTGTGCGGATTGTTGCCGGTGTCATTGTCGGAGCGTGCCGGTATGACGGTGCCGTTGATTTGTCTGCGAGCGTTGACGTCGGTCAGTTTTTCGAGGATGCCGCGCAGGAACATGCTGTCCGAATGGAACACCAGGCCAAGGGTCGAGTCGGTGAAATCCCCGTTACTGGTGTTGGAAGGGTTGGGCCCGGTCTCGACACCGCCGGGAATCATGTCACCGGGCAGCCCGAGTTTGCTGTAGCCTGCCGTCGTCAACATGTCCAGCTGGGTATTCCTGCCGACCAGCACGTTGGAGCCGGCAATATTGGCGCCGCCTGCCAGGTCGAAGCAGATGAAAGGGATGGGGTTGTTGCCGGTGCCGCCCAGCGAACAGCCGATCGATGCGGCCAGGTCGGTGATGTCCGAGGACAAGGCGGCCCGCGCCGAGCGCGGATTCGCGAACAGGCTGAAAAGCGACCCCCCGAGTGCCACACCCATGCCGGAAAGCAGGCCCTGGCGCAGAAAGTCGCGGCGCGTCACCGGACGTGCATGATCAGGGAACAGCAAGGGTGCATCCGGGTGGAGAGATTTTTTGCGTCTAGTCATCTTCAGTGCTCCTCAGGCTTGTCTTTGTCACCGGGCATTCACTGCACCAGCATCGCGGCGCTGCCTAGCGTCGAGGCGCACAAGGCCTTGACGATCGCTCGGGTCCGTACCGCGTTACAGGCTGCCGGAACCGTGGCTGGCGGCGGGCTTTCACTGCAATCCTCGAAGCGCAGCCGATCGTAGAGTCCATCCGGCATGGCCGGCAACGGCGGGTCCAGCGTCACGTCCAGGTCCGGCCCGTCAACAGGATTGTTGAGTTCCAGCTGAACCTCGGCACGCGTTGGCACCAGGCTCAGGTCGATGCCCGTCCTTGGAATACCGATCATCCTGTCGTACAGGTCATCGATGATATCGATCTGCCTGTCACCGGCGAAGGCGTCGTAGACGTTGGCATTGAAGTTGAAGCCCGCCGCGAGCGCGCCGGTGAAAAAGGCGTTTCTCGCCGAACTCTCCACCAGGTTGTCGCAATAGGCGATCGCCAGCTGGGCAATACCCATCTGGTGTGCTGACAGGAAGCCCTCGATGGTCTCCACCGCCGGCAACTGCTGTCTCAGTATGTCGAACTGATCCTTGACGAGCTGGGCATCCACGCCCGTCATCGCCGCCATCGCGGCATTGACCTCATCGAAGGTACGCACACCGATGGTCACGGGATCCACTGGCGTGGGCACGGGCGGTGGCGTGAGTGGCGAAACCTCGGTGACCACGTTGGTCTCATCACCCAGCAGCTCGAAGGTCAGGAAGAACTCGTCGCTGTCGGGACCGCTTTCCAGAGCAATAATGGTTCCCAGGCTGGACAGCGGCTGACCGCTAGCCGGGTCGTAACTGGCGCCGTCTATGCTGGTATCGAGGTTCCGATAGGCCTGGCCGACGGCCGCCTCCTTGCCGTTGATGCCTATCCTCATGCCCTGCAGCGGAATACTGCCGGGTGTAACGGCGGGATCGAGGTTGATGTAGGTCGCCTTGTCGAACAGGTAACTGTAGCTGTCAAACTGCGACACCTCGAACATGATGTAGCTGTCCGCGGGCACACCCGAGATATCACCGATGCCGAACAACAGGAAGAATTTCTCGCCGACACCGACCTCGAAATTCTGCACGATCTGTTGCTGGGTCAGGGCGCGGTTGTGTATCGCCACCATGCGCAGTGTTCCGGTCCATTGACGGTTGTTGGATACCTCGTTGCCCAGGGCGAAGGCATAACTGTCATCCCAGTCGTTGAGATTACCCGGTACCGCGGGATCCACATCATCGGTGAACACGCCGTTGACGTAGGTCCGCCGACCGTTGAGGGGGTCGAAGGTCACGACTACGTGCTGCAGCGTCGCCTGCAGGTCCTCGTCGGCATCGGCGGTCGACAAGGCCGGCTCCCCATTGCCATCCGTGGTACTGGAGCGTTGCAGAAAATCATAGTTGTACTGGGTCTGCCCGAGGGTAAAGTTACGCGCGTCCGTGCCCGCCGAGTAGGTGATGATCCGTGCGGGCCCCTCCTGCGAGACATTCGCCGGCACTACCCAGGCTTCGATCGAGTACTCGCCGGTCGCCTTGATGAGATCATGCAGCTTCTTGCTGTTGCTGGTGGAACCCTGCGCCTTGCCGTTGACGATCTGAATGCCCCAGCCGCCCACCCAGTTGACATCGCCACTCAGTGTCAGATTCAGCTCGGGGAGAACGCCGCTGCTGTCCAGCGCAATACTGCCGCTTCCGGTTTTGAACTCGTAGAGCGCGATAACATCCGCCTCGTAGCGGTTGCCGCCGGCCGCCAGCACACCCTCCGGCAGCGTCAGCGCCTTACTGAAGATGATAGGTGCCTGAACGGGATCGGAACTCACTTCGGACGAACCCGCCAGGGCGATGATGGCGTTTTCCATGGTCTGGGCGTCGGCGCTGCACTGCGTCCAGCAGTTGTGGAATTCATCGCGCAGCCGCACCACCAGGCGCGAGGCAGCCGGATCTTCGAGGTCGATTTTCGGCTTGGCGGCCTGGTAGGCGTCCTCGCGGATGCTGCTGGCAAAGAACGGCGTCTGCGGGGTTGGCGAGGAGTCGATGTGACAGCCTACACAATTGGTCTGTAACAGATTCCATACCCCGTCGAATTCCGCCGGTGCCGTGTCGGGGAAGCTCAGCGTCGAACCGGGATCGCGGAGATTCGCCGGCGCCACCAGTTGAATCTGGCGCCCCCCTGCCGAGGTTCCGGCCACCCAGTCCTCGATATAGCCGGTTACCGCCGTCGCGCAGGCGGCATCGCTGGGCAGCCAGCAATTGTGCCCGCCGGCCACCTTGGTCACCAGACGGGAGTTGGCCGGCGCGTCCAGATCGATCAGCGGATTGGCTTCGGCGTAGGCCAGATTGACGTCGTCCTGGCGCACGAACATGGGAGCCTGATTGCCCTCCACATGGCAGGCGCCGCAGCGGTCGGATAATCTCAGGCGCTCCCACACGTGCACCTGAAACGCCCGAACATCCTCGGTTTGCGCGTTCGGACCGTTATAACTCGAAGTCTCGACCGTGTTGTTATTGCTGGTAGCCGGGTTGGTTTCCGTCGACGCACCACCACCGCAGGCGGTCAACAGTAGCGCGGCGACGAGCAGCGCAGCACAACACAGCAACTGGCGAAGCCGCTGCTGTCCACTGGCGATCGATAAGACTTGAACGATTGGTTTCATAGGCCTTCCCCTCAGCTCTCTCGTCAGTCGCCCATGCACTGCACAGCGGCTTCGGCAAAGACATGTTTCATGTTGTAGGCGAACTGCAGGGTCGCCGTCAGCGTGTCGAGCTGGCCCTGGTCGGGATCGCCCAGACAGACGGCACGGTACGCCTTGGTCGCCTGACAACGCGCGAAGGCTTCGCTGTTGGCGAGTTCCTCGCCCATGGAGCGGGCACCGTTACCGCTGCCCGGAAGCCCCGCATCCCATCCCAGGATGGCATTGGGGCCGCTGCGCCAGTAGTTGTCCCAGCGGTCGTCCGGAGTCACGTAGCCGGGTCTGAAGTTATCGGCGTTGATATAGTATTTCGGCTGCACCTGCCCGGCGGTGTACACCAGGCGGCCGCTGTCTTCGTCACCCTCCGGATAGTCGTACTGGTAATAGGCGAAGGCCTGCGCCATCGGATCCATACCGTTGTGGCAGCCGATACAGGAGTTGAGGAAGATGCGGCTGTCGCCACCAGGACTGCGGCTGACATCCTGGCGGATGCGATCCGGCGATCGGGTGATGTCCTTGACCTGCTCCATGTCGTTGCACAGGTGATTGAGCATGGTGAAACGAAACATGGCGCGGTTGGTACCGTCGATAAAGAAAGCTCTCGCGGCCGCACGCGTCGTCATGACGCCAGCCGTCGCCGAGGCGGGTATGCCGGTGACCGCTTGCTGAGGTACGGACTGCAGCTTGTCGGAATCACTCAGATCCACGCCGGTGGACTCCAGATCGATATAGTGCTGGTTACTGGTTGCCGACACCGCAGCGACACCCGGCAGCCCCGGCACCCCGGCGTACAGGTAATCCGCCGACAGCAACTGGTTGAAAGGCCGCTCGTCGCGGATCATGCCGATGACGGTGGCCGTGTAATCGTTCAGGGGCGCGAAGGCGGACTGGTCACGGTTGGTCCACGGGGCGGCGAAATTTTTCAGCGTGACATTGTAGAAGTACTTTGAGTTCGGATTATTCGGACCGTCGATGGCGATCATCGCAGCGGCGAATGGATCGCTGTTGAGGGCGATTTCGTCTTCCATTCTGTCGAGTACCGCCGCGGTCGGCGGCACGCCCGTCAGCCGATCGTGGATGCGCTTGGCCTGCTCGCGCGGATCCGCCGCCAGCGGCGGCGCCAACCACAACGATAGCGCAGCGGCGAGCATACCCAGACGCAAGCCACCGCCTCTACCCTTTCCCCGAGCCTTGTTCTGCTTCGCGCACGTCTTGAACATTGGACGCCTCATCGCTTGTTATCTGCCACGGCTTGACCAGTTTGCAAAAACCGATCCAGCCAAACGAAATCTTGTCTGCCGTTGAAGGTAGAGCAGCTAGAGCAACCAATCTTTGAACCCGTCCACGCTTTAACGACAAACCGTCTCACAGTCTTGACGGCCCTTTGTCGAAGTCTGCTCGGCGCAGCAACCGGTCCGCCGCCGCCGGCGTGCGAATCTGTGAGCTGGTTCTCAGATTACGGAAAGCTGCGCGGCCTATATTGGTCACTGGAGATGCCGCACTGCGTCACAAGGACGGCTCGCGGCGCGGCGGGAAACGCCTTTGTTGTCCGGATAGAACAGTGAAATAAAGTGTGGGACGTCGCTGGGCGATAACAGACAGAACAGGGCCCGTTTCTTGCTTCTTTCCATAATCCAGTAGTCACAGTCCGTCAGTAGGCACCTTGTTTATGAGACCCAATCAAAGAAAGGCGGCGGTTACGGCCATGACCGCTGTCAACGGCCCCGCGCCGGGCACAGCTTGTAAAACCCGCTGCGCGCTGGCGGCAGGCGCAAGAACCGGGTTGCTGTTGCTGTCGCTGACAACGCTGTCGGCCTGTGGTGGCGGCGGTGGCGGTGGCGGCGGAACCAGCAGTGCCGCACTCGATCCCCTGGTCGAGGACTTTGGCATCGCCTATGTTCGCCAACCCCTGCCGGATATGGCTGCCGAGACGGACACGGATCTGAACGACGTACGCGTACCCGCCAGCTTCAACGAGGGCTCGGACCTCATATTCCGCGACCTGGCGTCACCGGGTGCCAACGAACGCAACATAACCGCCGCGCTCACCGGTGGACTCGGCGACGTCAGAGACGTCGAGGCCTCCTTCGACGGCAGCAAACTGCTGTTCGCGCTGCGCCTGCCCGAAATCGAGGGCGCCGCTCCTGAAGACCAGCCGACCTGGAATATCTGGGAGTACGACATTGCCGCCGACAGCCTGACGCGGGTGATTGGCTCGGATATCAGCGCCGAGGCCGGTCAGGACGTTGCACCGCACTACCTGCCCGACGGCCGCATCATTTTCGCCTCGACACGGCAACGCACGGCGAAAGCCA
>Ga0209536_100015728_pt1 | contig 10790 bp, 8 predicted proteins | sample DeeMarSeWOR28_12_FD_187461 | JGI IMG/M metagenome (GOLD analysis project Ga0209536, IMG submission 187461) | Marine sediment microbial communities from White Oak River estuary, North Carolina - WOR-2-8_12 (SPAdes) (version 2) | ecosystem: Environmental > Aquatic > Marine > Intertidal zone >...
TCACGTTCCAGCCCTATCGGTTCTCCCTCGCTCTCCTTTCAGCCATCCTGGCTGTTCACGGCCCGGACTTCAGATGGAAAGAGCCTCCCTACGAGTACGAGTACCATAGGCTGCCGATTGATTTGATGTCGAAATCGGAGTCGAGAATGTCGTTGGCGAGCCCAGGGCTTTGCGCGCTGGGCACCCTCATTCTCGTCACCTTCGTCGGGGAACCGGTTCGCGAGGCTACGAACTGGCCGCCAACTACGTCGCATCCCAGTTCCGGGCGCTTGGACTCGAGCCCGCAGGTGACGACGGGACCTACTTTCAGCACGTAAACTTCCGCAGATCCCACTTGGTCCCCGATGGGACATCGATGGTGTTGGTCCGCGAGGGCGAAGAGGAGAGACTCGAGCCCCGAGCCCATTATGTCCTGTCTCCCAGCCCGTTGCTCGAGACCGCAGAAGTCCGTGCGCCCTTGGTGTTCGTCGGCTACGGCGTGACCTCTCCGGAACTGGACTACGATGACTACGCGGGGGTCGATGCGGACGGCAAGATTGTGGTGATGCTGACGGGTGCGCCTTCCTGGATCGAACCCAACGCTCGAGCCTACCTGTCGGATGGAGCGCTGAAGGCGAAGAACGCGGTGGGCCACGGTGCGGTCGGAACGATCGTGATTTGGACACCACAGAGCGAGGGTATGTTTCCGTGGCTCGCCCTCTACCGGTTTTCGGGCCGGGGTAGCATGACGTGGGTCGATGCCGCGGGCGTGCCCAAGACCTCGGCACCCCAACTTCGCGGGGGTGGGGTCGTTAACATGAGGACGGCGGGACTTCTATTTGCCGGTGCGCCGAAAACCCTGGAGGACGCCCTGGCGAATGCTGCTGAGGGCAAGCCCGGATCGTTCGAGTTGCGGGGTGAGTTGTCGCTCCGCACAAGCAGCCGCTGGGTGGGTCTCAGCAGTCCGAATGTCGTGGCGCTATTGCCGGGTTCCGATCCGGTACTCAAAGACGAATATGTCGTCTTCACGGCTCACGTCGATCACGAGGGAATCGGCGAACCGCAGGCCGGCGATTCGATCTACAACGGGGCGGTGGACAACGCGTCCGGCACGGCCGCATTGATCGAAGTCGCCCGCGCCTTTTCCACCTTGCCCACAGCGCCGCGGCGCTCGGTTCTTTTCGTTGGTACGGTGGCCGAGGAGGAAGGGCTACTGGGAGCGGAGTATTTCGCTGACTACCCGACCGTTCCCATCGATGCGATCGTGGCCAACGTCAACCTCGACGGCAACCTGATGCTCTACCCCATCGCCGATATCATCCCCTTCGGCAGCCAGCACTCGACGTTGGACGAGATCGTCCGTGACGCGGCGGCCGATCTCGACCTCGGCATCAGTCCTGATCCCGCGCCCGAGCAGGCCTTCTTCATCCGCAGCGATCAGTACCCCTTCGTTAAGAAGGGCATACCTGCTGTGTTTTTCTCCGCTGGCCTCAATAGCTCCGATCCAAAGTTGTCCGGTGCGATGATCGCTCAGGAATGGATGGCCACGACCTACCACACACCCTTCGACGACCTCAGCCAGGAGATGGTCTACGAGGCGGGCGTGAGATACGCGGGCGTCGCATTCTTGACGGGCTCACGACTGGCGAATCAAGACACTCGACCCCAGTGGAAAGAAGGAGACTTCTTCGGCGACAAGTTCGGCCGGAAGAAGACTCCATGACAGGAGGGTCATCAATTGGTGTCGCCGACGCCGAAGCTGACAGCGAGAGCCTGTCCCGCGCTCTTCCGTAACTCGGAAACCCGAGCGCGCTCGTTCTACGGGGACGTGCAGAATGCGGCAAGTATTGCCATCTTGAACACCAAGCATCGGTGCGGGTCAGCTGTTCTCACTCAGGGGGTCAAGATGCGTTCCTTCAGCTCAGCCATGGTGGTTCTTCTTGTGATGTTAGGTGCGGAAACGGCACAGGGTCAGGAAGTGAAGCGCCAGCAGGTCCAGGCGGTGGACTATCAAGCCCAGGCGGCCGTGGCCGTTGATTCGATGGCGGCCGACCTCGCATCACTCGATTCCGTCAACACCAGAATCGTAGACAATTCGAAGAGCCTGGCATCGCTCTACTCGCAGCTCGGGGACGATTTCGAGAAGATCGTCTCAATAGCCGATCGACTCCGTAGGACATCACAAGAGCCCAGCCCGGCCAGTGCCCTTCAGGGCGATCTGATAAGAGCGATAGACGAGATGCAGGCGCAGCTTGAGGACTTGCAGGGGCAGTTCCTCGCGTTACAGAACTCCATGCAGCAAGAAAGTCGGCGATTTCAGACGATCTCCAACGCCATGAGAGCGCGGCACGACATGGCGATGAACTCGATCCGCAACATGAAGTGATTCGACGTCTCGGGCAGGTGGCGCTGCTCAGCCCTCGTAGACCGGGATAGCTGCGCCGCTGACGCCCCTCGATTCCTCGGAGGAGAGGAAGAGAATCACGTCAGCGACGGCGTTGGGCGTAACCCAGCGGCTGAAGTCGGCGTCGGGCATCGCTTCGCGGTTCTTCGGAGTGTCGATCGTGCCCGGCAAGACGCAGTTGACGTTGATGTTCGAGTCCCGAAGCTCCGCGGCAAGGCTCTCCGTCAATCGCACTACTCCGCTCTTGCTGGCGCTGTAGGCGGCCGCGTTGGCGCCGCCGGCGAGGGCCGCACGGGCCGCCACGTTGATGATTCGGCCTGAGCCATTCTCCAACATCGCCGGGATGGTCGCTCGACACATGAGGACCGTGGTGCGGACATTGGCGGTGTACAACAGGTCCCAGGTCTCGATGTCCTCGTCCTGAACCGGCAGGCCTCCCCGATAGGTCCCGACCGTGTTCACCAGAACATCGATGCGCCCGAAGCGGCCCATCACATCGCTCACGATCGTCGCCGCCGCCGAAGGATCACCGAGATCGACGCCTTCGATGAGCATATGGTCCGGTGAACCGACGAGTTCGGGATACACAGAGCGAAGGCTTCCAGCGCCGCGGCCAACCAGGGCTGTGTGTGTCCCGGCCTCGATGAAGGTGCGGGTCGTTGCCTGACCGAGATTGCCGGCCGCGCCGGTGATCATCGCGACTCGGTTGGGGTTAGCCATGAAGCTCGTCGTCCATGATTTGGGCAAGCTCTTCCGCATGACGCCAGGCCGTCTCCAGGCCCAGGCCTTCCCGGGCGAGCACCCGGCGTTCCGCCTCGTGGTTCAACGAGATCTCCAGGGCCAGCGCCCGGGTCCGATTCAGGCTGGCCAGCGACGCCCGGTCGGTGGCCAGCTCCTGAACCAGTCGGCCCGCAGAGCCCGCAGCCTCGATGATGCGCACCGCGGCGGCCAGCTCCGTGAAGGTGGCGCCACTGATGTTATGATACGCGAGTACGCGGCGCAGCACACCCTCGCCGATGTGTCCTTCGAAACGATGCACCTTCTCGAAAGTCCATGGGTCACAACGCGAACACGGCAGTCCGGCGGTCAAGTCGTGTCTGTCTCCGGGGAGGAGAATCAGAGACCTGGACTTGAAGAAGTAGAGCTTGAGAAGCACGCTCTTGCAGTACGGGCACGGTGCCCGGCCGCTCCAAGCTGTCTCACCGAACCGTCTCCAGCGCATGACCCCTGCATAGACGTCCTCCTCGTTGCGGAAGTCGCCGGTTATCCCGGCCAGTCCCAGGCCGGTGCCCATGTAGGAGATGGCGGCGTAGCTTGCAGCCCCCACCATGGAAAGGCGGTTCTTGTAGCTGGCGTTACGGCGTCGCAGGACGCGCCCGTAGCGCCACCAGGCTTCCTCCCTCAGGTCCGACTTCCCAATGCGAATCAACTCCCGGCCACCTCGCTCCAGCAGCGCCACGTTGTCCGTTTGCCAGAGCAGGCGAGCCCGTTGAGACGCCCGTTCCAAGTAATCGAGGGCGGGCTGCCGTTCGTCGGGGTACCACAGGTTCCAGCCACGGCACGCCCAACAGATCGTCCAGATCCGCTGGCGTTTTGGATCGAAGGCGAGGCGCGCGGCTGTGGGGTGATCGTGCTCCCCGAAGCGCTTCGATACGGACCGACCGCAGTAGAGACAGTTACGCATCATCTACACAGTGGTGACAGAAGCGAGTGAGGGCAAGCTTTTTTTTCGCTGCTATCCGATTTGGGCCAGCAGGTCGCCGAGTTCCGACGCTGAGGAAGGGCGATCGTCCGGGCTCTTGCTGAGCAGCCGCATGATCAACGAGGAGAGATCGGGTGAAACCTTGGTGTTGGACTGATGCGGCGGAACAGGCTCTTCGTTCAGCGCCTTCGCGATCAATGCGATCGACGAATTCGCCTCGAAGGGAAGTTTCCCCGTAAGACACTCGTACAGCACGACGCCAACGGCGTACAAATCGCTTCTTTCTTCGACCGCCTCATCGAGAAGCTGTTCCGGCGCCATGTAGGCGGGTGTGCCCACGACCATGCCGGCCTCGGTGATGTTCCCGCTGCGCTCGGTCAGGCAGGCGACCCCGAAGTCGAGTACTTTCAGGGTCCCATCCTTGTCGAGGAGCAGGTTCTGAGGTTTGATGTCGCGGTGAATCACGCCCTGCTCGTGGGCAACCTCAAGAGATCGAGCCAACTGCGTCGCGATGGCGAGCGTCGAAGGAACCGCTAATCGGCCTTGCTTCGTGAGGAGTTGTCGGGCGGTCACACCCTCGACGTACTCCATGGTCAGATAGTAGACGCCGTCCCACTTCCCGAAGTCGTGCGTGCGGACGACAGAGGGATGAGAAATCAAGCGGGCCAGGCGGATCTCCGTCTTGAAACGCTCGATCATCCGGTCATCGTCGCTGATTAGGTCGGAATGCAGCGTCTTGATGGCGATTTCGTCATCGAGTTCGCGATCCCGGGCCTTATAAACCATTCCCATCCCGCCGCCGTCGATCACACCGAGGATTTCGTACCGCTCCGCGAACACCTCTCCAGTCGCCAGTTCGGCATCCCGGGACGAAACGGTCTGGCGCGGCGCCTCGTGCGTCTCTTCGACGGCTTTGCGCAGATCGTCGACCTGCTGACGCAATCGCTCTTCCCGCGCCTTGACCTCCCCGGCCATTGTGTCGAAGACGCGCGCCAGCCGGCCGAGCTCGTCGTCGCGCCCGGCGATGGCTGAGAGCGAGCCCGCCTGGTAGGTGCCCGACTCCACCGCTGACGCCGCGGTGATCACTTGCTTGACCTTCTCGAGGTACTCCTTCTCGGTGTCTCTCAGCCGCTTCTTCTCCAGCGACGCGCCGATGCGCGCTTTGAGAAGGGTAGGATCGAACGGCTTCGGCAAGTAGTCCTCTGCACCCTGTTCGATGCAGCGGACGATGCTGCCAAGGTCGTCGAGGGCCGAGATCATGATGACGGGTATATCTCTAGTTTGCGGATTCTCCTTGGCCTTCTGAAGCACTTCGTAGCCGTCCACTTCCGGCATCATGATGTCAAGGAGCACCAGATCGAACGACCTGTCGCTGAGCATCGCCAAAGCACGTTTACCGTCTTCGGCGCACTCTACGCCATAGCCACTCCGGATGAGCCGCCTCTCGAGAATCGCGCGGTTGTCCTCGTTGTCGTCGACGACGAGAACCCGGGCCTTCGTTTCTGTGGTTTCGGCCTCAGTGGGGGCGCCGGACTGGGCACCGCTGCCATTGGTGTCGTCCGCCGTCGTCAAAACGGTCAATCCGGGTTCGATGCCAACCAGTCGTTCTGCCGCGCCGATGATTCTGTGGACGTCCTCGGCGAAGCTCTCGTCCGTCGGTGCGCCGCTGTCGAGGAGCGACGTCATGATGTTGACGATTCGACGCTGTGGCTCACGCAGCGACTCCACCAGTTCGACCACGCTTCGACGCGGCAGTTCATGGTCGGTGGGCGGTAGGCCGGTGTTGATTAGGTTCAACACGTCGCGCGCTACGCCCAAGGTGTCCTCGAGCGCGACCTGATGGTCGGCGCGATCGGCCTCTACGGCGTCTTCCAAGAGCATTTCGCAGTAGCCGACGATATGGTTCACTGGGGTGCGGAGTTCGTGCCGCAACTCGGAAATCGAATCGGGAGGAAGACTGTCGTGCCGCTCGTTCACTATTCGCTCGCCAGTAAGGCTTCCATCTTCGACAGAAGGCGCTGCAGCTCGATGGGCTTGGTGTCGTAGTCGTCGCAGCCGGCCTCGAGGGCCTTCTCGCGATCGCCGGCCATGGCGTGTGCGGTGAGCGCGATGATGGGGATCGCTCCGGCCTCCGGTTCCGTACGCAGCCGGCGCGTAGCCTCCCAACCGTCGAGCTCGGGTAGGCTCATGTCCATTAGGATCAAGTCGTAGTCACCGGACCGACCCATCTCGACGCCCTGCAAGCCATCCACCGCGATTGCAACCTCGTATCCCTTGCGCTGCAATCTCCGCGACAGCATATCGCGGTTCATTTCGTTGTCTTCAACCAGCAAGATCTTCGGCATGCCTTCTTCCTCTTCTTTTCGAACAGTCGCGCGGGTCCGATTCTCAATTCGGTGCCGGCTCGGCATCCGTTTCAATCATCCCCGGACCCTCAAACGTCGCCGGCAGCTCGATGGTAAACGTTGATCCTACGCCCGGCTTGCTTTCTACCGTCACATCTCCGCCCATGAGCCGGCAGAAGTGACGTGTTATCGCCAGGCCGAGGCCGGTTCCACCGTATTTTCGAGTCGTTGAGGCTTCTGCCTGTGAAAACGCCTCGAACAGCTTCTTCATCTGCTCGACTGTCATCCCGATGCCCGAATCGCTCACCTTGAACAGAAGAATGTCCGCACCACCGTTCGCGCCAGTACGCCGCACGGCCTCCAGCGTGATGGTTCCGCCGTCGGTGAACTTGGAGGCGTTGGATAGAAGGTTGAGCAGCATCTGTCTCACCTTCGTCGGGTCGGAGTGCATGGTTCCCAGGTGATCGTCGCAACGTATGTCGAGCCGATTGTCGTTCTTCTCCACCAACGGCTGGACCGTCGTCGTAACCTCGTCGATGGTGGCGCGGACATCGAAGTCCTCGGTCACCAGCTCCATCTTGCCCGCTTCGATCTTCGACAGGTCCAGGATGTCGTTGATCAGGGAGAGCAGGTGCTGGCCCGCGCCGCGAATCTTCTGGAGGTCGTCTGAAAGCTCGCCCTGGTCCGTTTCCGCAACTTCTTCGTACAGCATCTCGCTGTAGCCGATGATCGCGTTCAGCGGGGTTCGCAATTCGTGACTCATGTTGGCCAAGAACTGGCTCTTCGCTGTGTTTGCCGCCTCGGCCTCTTTGCGTGCCTCGAGAAGCTCGGTAATGTCGTGGTACAGCGCCATCAGCCCCAACTCCTCGCCGTCGACGATGACGGGAACGCCCAGCACCTCGACATCGACAAGTGTTCCATCTTTGCGCTGCCGCTGGCTGATCACCTTCACGGTGTCACGGTCGAGGGCTTGCTTTGTGTAACCCACCGCCTCCATGCGGGTGGCCTCGGTCGTGATCAGGTCGTCAAGATTGCGACCGGCCACCTCCTCCTCGCTGTAACCGTACAGTTGCTGAAAGGCCGGGTTGCACGAAACGACGTCGTGGTTGACATCTAGTGTAACGATGGCCACCGGGCTGTTTTGCACCAACTCCTCGAAATACTGCCGCTGATGCTGCGCCGCTGTGAACAGCCGGGCGTTCTCGATGGCGACCGCCGCCTGTGGGGCGAACATGTTTAGCAGTCGCAGGTCGTCCTCGCCGAATTGGCGGTTGGGGTCCTTGTCCATGACGGCGATGGCTCCCACCAGCTGGCCGCCCATCAATAAGGGCGCCACCATCACCGCCTGGAACTCCACCTGTGTGTACTGCGGCGATTGTCCGGCCCACTCCTCGTAGTTCGGGATCAGTAGGGGCTTCCGGGTTTGAGCCACCTGTCCCATGGCGCCTTCGCCCAACTTCATGCGGACGCCCGTCGTGTCCTTCTTGCCGACCTTCTGTGAGGCGACGACGACCAGTTCCTGTTTCTCTGGCTCGTATATCGCCAGTTCGCCGTGACTGACCTTCAGCAGCGCTACCGCACGCTCCAACACCGCCTGCAGCAGAGTCGACAACTTGAGCTGTGCGGACAGGTCTGCCAGCGTTGCCAACAGCGCCTCTTGTTCGTCGGCGCGTTGACGTTCGGCTGAGAGCAGTCGGACGCGACCGATGGCGATGCCGGCCTGGATCGCTGCGGCCCGCAGGATCTCGAGGTCGTCGGAGGCGAACGCATGGGGGCGATTGCTCTCGACCACTAATACGCCCACCAGTTTCTTGTTGATCTGGATGGGCACATCGACTTCCGAGCCTTCGTTGCGCGTGGGGAGGTAGCGGCTGGCTTGGGTGACCTGTGGCGTGTAGTGCAACTCTCCATCCAGGAGGGGCAACTCGCTCAGCCCTTTGCCCGGCTGCATGCGAAGCGACGGAGGAGCCTCTTGCCAACCGACGCTGGCTGTCAGCACGCGATCGCCGGTCGCCTCGTCGACGAGCAGCACGGCAACGAAATCGTAGCCTAGAGACTCGTCGTAGAGTCCCTGCACGACCGCCTCGCAGATCTCGCTCTCGGTCCCGGCCGCTGCGATGTTGGTGCTGAGGCGTAGGAGCGCGGCCTGGCGGCGGCCCTGGTCATTCGACGTTTCGGGGCTGGCGCTGACGGGGCTTCTCACATCGCTCATGGTTGGCTCTCCCGCGGCGCGTACGAGGACACAAGGTCGCGTACCTGCGCCAGCAAGTCGTCGCGACCGTAGGCGCTTTTTTGCACGATCTTGTCGACGCCACCGTTCAGGCGGATCCGGTCCTGTTCCGTCAAGTCCTTCGCCGTGATAACCACCGTTGGAATTCCGTTTCGACCCGAGATCCTGCGGAACTCGTCGAGGAATTCGAAGCCGTCCATCTCCGGCATGATCAGGTCCAGAAGGATGAGGCTGGGTTTCGCTTCCTCGATGCGTTCGAGAGCTATGCGGCCGTTCTCTGCCTCGGTCACATGCCAGCCTTCCTTCTCCAGAACCCGTCGCAGCACGGATCGTGTGGCGGGATCGTCCTCGATGACCAGGACTCGTCGGACGTCACTCTCTCCCGTGTATTTCTTCAGGATCGCGCTGAGTCGGTCCCGGTCAATGGGCTTGGTGACGAAATCCGATGCCCCGAGCGCGACGCCCATGTTCACATCGTCCACGATCGAGATCATGATCACGGGGATGTCGGAGATCTGGGGGTCGGCTTTGATACGAGAGAGTGCCTCCCACCCGTCCATTCCCGGCATCATGACATCGAGCGTGATGGCGTCGGGCTGCTGCTCCCGGGCGAGCTCAATTCCGCTCTCGCCGTTCGCGGCCTCGAGGACGGCATAGCCTTCCTTGCCGAAGGTCCGGCGTAGCAATTCGCGAGCGTGGGGGTCGTCGTCGATGATGAGCAACGTTCCCACGGCCCCATCGCCGATTCCTGTCGTGTGCCCGGTTGCGATCTCGTCGGCGAGGGCGGGCGCCGCGGTAGCTTCGGCGATGGCGGCCGGGAGGCGAACCGTGAAGACGGTGCCAACGCCGACCTCACTGTCGACGGAGATGTCACCTCCCATGAGCTCGGCGAAGCGCCGGGAGATGGCGAGCCCAAGACCGGTGCCGCCGTACTTGTGGGCTGTGTCCTTTTCGGCCTGCGAGAAGGATTCGAACAGTTTGCCGAGTTGCTCGGTCGTCATGCCGACGCCGGTATCGCGCACCCTGAAGACCATCCACTCGCCGGTGGAGTCGGTCTCACGACGCGCCTCGAGGGTGATCGTCCCCCTCTCTGTGAACTTGCTCGCGTTGGACAGCAGATTGAGGAATATCTGCCGCGCTCGTGTCGCATCCGAATGCATCGTGCCGATGTCGTGGGGACAATCGACGACCAGTTCGTTGCTGTTCTTTTCGATCAAAGGCCGGACCGTCGTGGCGACGTCATCGATGGTGTCACCGACATCGAACGTCTCCAGGAACAGCTCCATTTTGCCGGCCTCGATCTTGGAGAGATCGAGTACATCGTTGATTAGTGCCAACAGGTGCTTTCCGGCGCCCCAAATCTTCTGGAGGTCGGGCACCAGTTCATCCTGGCCCAGGTCCTCTGCCTCTTCCTGCAACATCTCGCTGTAGCCGATGATCGCGTTCAGCGGCGTGCGTAGCTCGTGACTCATGCTGGCCAAGAACTGGCTCTTGGCGCCGCTGGCCGCCTCGGCCGCCCGGCGGGCTTGCTGCAGCTCGCTGATGTCATGGTACAGCGCCATGATTCCGACTTGCTCTTCGTTCACGGTGACCGGGATCGTGAAGATCTCGACCTCGCAATAAGTCCCGTCCTTCCGTCGGCGTTTGCCGATCCCCGCAGACTTGCGCCCGGCGTATGCCTCTTCGGTGAAGGACTGAGCTTCGTCCAGCGTGCCCTCGTCGGTGACCAGTCGGTCGAGGTTTTCGCCCATGACCTCGGCTTTCGTGTAGCCAAACAGGTGCTCGAAGGCCGGATTGCACGAGGTGATGTTCATGTCGAGATCGACGCTCACGATCGCCACGGGATTGTTGAGTACCAGGTCCTCGAAGTAGCGATGAGCGGAAGCGAAGAGGCGCGCGTTCTCGATGGCGACCGCGGCCTGCGGAGCGAACATCATCAGCCTGCGGAGGTCGCCTTCACCGAAGACCCGCTCCGGGTCGGAATGAACGCTGGCAATGGCGCCGACCAGGCGGTTGCCGATCATGAGGGGCGCAGCCATCACCGACTGAATTGCCCCCTGCGTATACTGGGACGAACGACTTACCCACTCTTGGTATCGAGGGATGATTAGCGGCTCGTGCGTCTCCGCC
>Ga0209536_100015729_pt1 | contig 10789 bp, 9 predicted proteins | sample DeeMarSeWOR28_12_FD_187461 | JGI IMG/M metagenome (GOLD analysis project Ga0209536, IMG submission 187461) | Marine sediment microbial communities from White Oak River estuary, North Carolina - WOR-2-8_12 (SPAdes) (version 2) | ecosystem: Environmental > Aquatic > Marine > Intertidal zone >...
CGTTAATTTGCAGACATGGGCAGAGCTTGGCGGATAGAATTTTAAGGCGCACTTTATCACGTTATGTCTTGTGGCAACGAAACAATATTTTTATAGAGGATAAAGATCGGAAAATATTTTTTAAGGCGCTGAGTGAAGTCAGCGGATGAAAGGCCACAGCAAAAGAGTCTGGCAAGAGAGTTTAATCCATCAATTTTTTTGCAGAAGCATTAAAAAACTCAAATGTGATCTGAAAGCTATGAAGGCGCCCAGCAGAGTCTCTACCCAAGACAAAGAAAAAAGAGACTTACTGATCTATATGCTATGGAAAACCAACACCCTGACAAACTCAATAATCGGCGACCAGTTTGGAATAACCTATTATTCGGTCAGTCATAGTGTGAAATCTACGAGGTTAAAACTTAAAAAAAACGTCAATTGAAGAAAAAATTCAATGGTATTTATTCACTATTCATGACGTGACATTTATATTCTTTTACGAAACCGCATAGCCTCGATACTCCTGCCCAAAGAGGGTGAAATTTTAACCTTCCGGCCTTTCAACATAAAGTTAAAGGATAATTACCGCTACGATCTCTGCGACTTGAGCGACGTGTCGGGGCGCAGCTCATAGAGCCAAAAGCGAAACGGGCGGCAAATACCCGTCACGGGTGCCCATAAAAGCGGCTGATAACATTGATCGCCCAACTGGTTATCAACAGGGCGCCGGCTATATTCATTATGAATCCGACCAGCAGCATGCGGGTAAAGGAAACCCCCTTGATACCGCCGAAGGCCAACCCGTTTACCCCGGTTGCAATGGGACTCATAAAGGCGCAGGTGCAGGAAAGGGTGATGATGATCAATGCCTCCAATTCAGAAATACCCAGCGGTTGCGCCAGGGGAAGGGCCATTACAAAAAAGCTGATTTGAACAGCGGTATTGCTGAGTACTTCGGTTGACAAAGAAGTGGCCAGCGCAATCAAAAAAAATAATACAAAGGTCGGCACCCCGATTTTCATGATCGGCTCGGCCCAGTCGCTAAAATATTTTTGGAAGTTAACGGCATACAATAGAGCCGCCAGCACGACGGCGATGCCGACAAAGAGAAACCCTCTGGTGGGCAGTTCGTTATAGCAATCCGGAATTTTTAGCAGCACCTGGCCGGAACGGCTTTTATCGTTTCCTTTCAGCGGTAAAAAGAAGAGAAAAAAGATAAACAGCAAGGTCAGTGTTCCGCTTACAATCAATATGAAAAATACGCTATCCGGAAATTGCATCAGCGCCAGCGATAGAATAAATGACGTCAAAAAATACAGCACCGTGATCCAGATGGTGATTTTCTGGCACGGGTGCTGGGTCTGCTCATCATCAAACGGAAGAACGACCCGGTTCTTTTGATAGTTCCAGGGGCGCAGCACCAGGCATAAAATCACGGCGGCAACACAGACAAAGATGCAAACCAGCGGAATGCCCCAGATCAGCCAGGATGCAAATGTCAGATGCTGGATTCCGGGAATGTCGTTTAACACGGCAAAGGTGACCAATATGCCGTTGGCCGGCGTGGCGGTGATCGAGCCCATCCCACCGATGTTGGCGCCGTAAATCGCCGCCAGGGCCAGCATGGTCGCCACACTGCGGGAGGGGCCGTTGGCCTTTTCATAAGCACGGCGCAGCAGTTCCAGCAGCGGCAGCAGGGTTAACACCGTAATGGCATTGGGGATGAAGAACGATAAAAAAGCGGATATGGCAATCAGGTAGAACAGCGTTTGGGCCAGGGAGAGATTCTTTTTGCCGATAAACCAAAAAACGATTCTTTCGGGCAGCCTGACTTTGATCATCAGGCGCGAGACCAGAAAACCGCTGATGAAGAAAAAAATTAGTTGAATTTTGCCCATGATTCTTTTGTCGCGGAAAATCCGGTCTTCTGGACCAGGTCAGAGATAATCGGCTATGCCGTGAACAAATCCCAAGGAATAATGGAACACTGGAATGATGGAATAATGGGCTTAGCGGAATGGGATCTATTCTTATTGGGATCGCATGGATCAGTATATAGGATAAGATCGTCATCCGTTTTCGATTCCCAATTTTCCATTATTCCACTGTTCCATTGGAAGTATAAAGTAAACTCCCCCCCCGCTTCTATTTGTAGGCTCTGCGAGCCGGTAGGTGGGGTGAATTCAAACCAGGGTCCTCTGAGCCCGGATCTTTTCTGCTGGGTAGATGGTATTCGCAAGGATGTGCCTTCGATTCGGATGCCGCTGCAATTCCTTTGATTATTAAGTGCAAATGTCCTGCAAATTGCTTTCAATCAAAGGTTAGGTTATTGGATAATTTATTCATCCAGCTGCGAGCTTTCTCGGAATATGCATTATACTGCTCGGAATTGATACGCAATCGTTTGAGCACTGAAGCGTGCGGCATCATATTTTGCCCTTGATCTGATTCACGGTCAGCACTTGAATGACATATTAAGTTGGCTAAATAGACAATATCCTGGTGCAGCGTCGAATTTTCCTCCCCTTGTGGTAAGTGGTGCCACCGAACCGCGTTGATCAGATCCTCCGGAAAGCGCCATTTGCTTAAAATTAATGCGCCGATTTCAGCATGATTCGTTCCGATAACCTCTTTTTCGGCGATAACAAAAGGCACACCTTCGGCAACCAGGCGCTCGATATCCGGCAGTTCTTTTTTGACAAATTCCCCCAGGACCAGTTTTCCCAGGTCATGGAGCAGCGCCGGTGTAAAACAATCGCTGTTTTCAGGAACGTTCCTATTTTTAGCCAAAGCCTCCGATAGCGTAGAGACCGAGATCGAATGGAGCCAGAGTTCTCCCGGGGATAGTCCGTAGCCTTCAACCGCACTATTCATCGCTTTGTTCATACTGGCCGTCACTGCAATCTGGGCAAACCGTTTGACTCCCAATAACATCACGGCATGCTTCAACGTGCTGACTTTAGTGGGCATGCCAAAATAGGCCGAGTTGGCCAATCTGAGAACATTGGCGGCCAGTCCCGGATCGTGGCGCAAAATTTTTTCTATTTCCTCGATCGAGACATCCTCTTCCTTGAGAAGCATGCTGAGCTTCATGCCTGCTTGAGGCATGCTCGGAAATATTGACACTTTCTGAATAATTTTAGCCGGTATATTGTTATTGATCTTATTCTGGTCTCCTGCAGCAGCCATATCAGTTTATTCCTGTCAGTACCCGACGCCTTATTATCGAACCGGAATGCGGGAGTTGGTTAGGCACATTCCAATGAAGGATTGCCTGGTTTTGGTAAATAGGTTTTAATTTCAAGGGATTGGAAAAAATCGGAGCCTTGCCACAGCCACGCGTGCTTGAAAGATTCATTATAGCATATTTATATGGGATTTCAATTTGAGGATTTATTTTAAAGCACAAAAATGAGGTGTTAATTAAATTAAAATACTAAAGCAAAAGCGATCATTGGCCGATAATCCCGGTATGAAAGAAAGGGATCGCAGAAAATATCCACGAGTCGACACCAGCAATTTGATTGCCTATTGTTGTCTGGACGAGAACGACAACGCGCTGGATCATTGCATGGCGCGGGCAATAGAGGTCAGTCCGAGCGGTGTAAAAATTGAAACATTTCAGGAAATTGATTCGGAAATGATCAAGCTGATCGCCGCCGACCCGGATGGCACCGAGATAGATATCAAGTGCCGGGTCGTCCACAGCAGCAAAACCGAAGAGGGCAAATACGTGATCGGGACCTGTTTGGCAGGCACCGAGCTTGAGAACACCCGATTCACGTTGAAACTTATCGGTTTATTCAATCGAGGCGAACCGCAGGTTGTCATGTCCAAAGGCCCTCTGAATCAGAGAAAGGAGCGCCGAAAATATCCCAGAGTCGAAGCCAACAACCTGATCTCCTATAGTTGTTTGGACGAAACCGGCCACGAGTTGGCTCACTGCCTGGCCCGGGTCTTGGACATCAATCCCCTCGGCGCCAAAATCGAAACCTACCAGGAAATTCTAACTGAAAATATTCACCTAACCTCCGTTGATGTGGATGATAATTTAATTGATATCATCGGCCAAATTGTGCACGCCCACCGGGCTGATGACGGCAAATACGAAATCGGGGTCAGTTTTAGGGGGACCGTCCCTGAAAACACTGATTTCGCATTGAAGCTTATCGCCGTCTGCCATAAACTCGAGCCGGCGGTTGTCATGGTGAAAAGTGCCAGATTATAATTTTCGCACTTGGTGACCGCAATATTCATCCGGGAGCCGCTCGATGATATGCCCGTCTGCCAGGCCATTTGTTTGTGATTGCAAACGCCCGGGCCGGCGCAGCGCCTATTTGAAATTCCAAATTTACTGATCCTGCCCTCTTAACTCACCGCGCATGAAAGAAAACCAGATCCCCAGCGTGCACAGCAAAGAGAAAATCAAAAAACATACCCGGACACTTTTTAAAAATTGATCGTAATTGACCGGTGTGATCGGTTCCCGGCCGATGAAAACAGCAAATACCACCATGGCAATCGCCATGCTGACCATCTGTCCCAGCAGGCGCATGGTGGCCACGGTGCCGGAAGCAATTCCCAGATATCTTTTTTCGACAGAGCTCATAATCGCGTTCATATTCGGTGATGAGAACAGGGCAAAGCCAAAGCCGAGGAAAGCCAGGACTGAAACGATCATTGCTTCCGATGTGTGGGGCCCGATAAACACGAAAGATATCAGTCCGATGACCGTGATCGACATGCCGGCCGATGCAATCAGGCGCGGTTCGATCCGATCCGAAAGCCGGCCGGCCAGTGGCGAAAAAACCGCCATCACAATGGGCTGGGCTATCAGAAGCGACCCGGCGTACTGGGGCGGGATGCCTTTGATGTACTGCAGGTACAGGCTGAGCAAAAAGGTTAAGGCAAATGTCGCCGCGTAATTTATCAGCGCTGCCAGACCTGAAAAAGTAAACAGACGGTTTTGGCTAAACAGCTTGACCTCAAACACCGGGTAGGGGACGCGCAACTCATGCCTGATAAATAAGCACAGCCCCCCCAGGCCGGCAATCATCAGGTAGGCGGCAACCAGGCGGGGTAGCAGCGAGGCGCCATAGATCAATATTAAAATCGAAGCGCCATAGAGAATACTGCCGCGAATGTCCAATGTTTCGCCCCTGGCATCGGCCCATTCGCCTTTTAAATACTTGAGGGTCAGATAGACCGACGCGGCTCCGAAGGGCACGACCACTGCAAAAATACTGCGCCAGCCCAGATAGCGCGTGATAAACCCGCCGGCAAACGGACCGACCGACAGCCCGATATAGACGGCCGCGACATAGATGCCAATCGCTTTGCCCCGTCGGGCCGGCGGGAATATCGACGTGAGAATCGCCATGCCGGTGGTGACAAACATCGCGGATCCGATTCCCTGGAGGACCCGCATGGCAATCAGGGCCGTCATCGAAAAAGAAAAGATCGCCAGCAAGGATGACAAGGTATACAACACAATGCCCAGGGCAAATATTTTCTTGCGGCCGTAAATATCGGCCACTTTGCCGAAGGGCACCAGAAAAATTGCGATGGCCAGCAGGTACGATGTCGCCACCCAGCTTAAAAGCACCGCATCAGCTGAAAATTCCGCTTGAATGGTCGGCAGGGCCACATTGACCGAAGAGATCGTAAACGGTCCCATAAACGACGTCAGGGTGGCCACAAACAGGGCTGAGTTTTCTATAGATTTGTCAGTGGTCAACGCGCGTATCCTCCAAGTTGGTAAGTCAGCACGCCGGATGTTTGGCATTCGCTCGTGTCGTGCCCAATCGATTTATTAAAGTTCCAAATCACAAAATCCAAATTTCAAATAAATCTTAAATCACAAATCTCAAATTCGAAACAGATCTGGATATCCAGCAAACCATTCAGAACCTGTTGCCTCCAGCGGGTTTCATACTGCCGTTTTTCAGGTAGGATAAATCACTGCACTTCCGGTCATGACGAGTTTGGATCATTGGAGCTTTGAATTTGAATTTTGTTTGTGATTTGTTATTTGATGCTTGGAATTTTAAATTGAAGTATCCTTATTTTGTAGTAAGCATCAAACATCGGGAAATAATTGAAAGTCGCTAACTAACCTGCCGCTCCCAGCGTTTGCACCCCGCCGTATTTTTTCAAAAAGTAACGAAATTGGTGATAGGAAAGGCCGATTGTCCGTGCCGCACGGGCCTGGTTGCCCCCGGTATCTGCCAGAGCGTCGCTGATCAGGCGTTTTTGGAAAATTTCTACCTTTTCATAAAATGTTTTGCCTTGAATCTCCGGTTGCTTCTCCGGGAGCATGCCTAGGTCTTCAGGGGTGATTTCATTGGTCGTGTCGCGGTAGGCCGACCGTTCGATAATGTTTTTTAATTCTCTGATATTTCCGGGAAACTTGTATTTATTCAACAGGTTCAGCGCGGCCCGGCTGAGGTGCTTGCCGCTCAAGGAAGGGATTTCTTTCATAAATTCATTTAAAAAATGCCTTGCCAGGATGGGAATGTCCCCTTCCCGTTGTCTCAAAGGCGGGACCTCAATGACCTCGAAGCTGAGCCGGTCATACAGATCATGCAAAAATTTTCCTTCCGTGATCAGCTGGTTAAGGTCCGAATTGGTGGCGGCCACAATCCGGGTGCTGACTTGAATCTCGCTGGAACCGCCTACCCGGGTAAAGGTGCCGTATTCGACGACCCGCAGAATTTTTCGTTGAAATGACAGGGACATATTGCCAATTTCATCCAGAAACAGGGTGCCGGTGCCGGCCACTTCAAATTTGCCGTAAACCTGGGTGTCAGCACCCGTAAACGCCCCTCTTTCGTGACCGAACAATTCGGTTTCGAGCAGGCTGTCTGTATATGCGGCACAATTGATGACCACCATGGGACGATCGGGCTCGCCCGACGCGGTGTGGATGGCCCGGGCAATCAATTCTTTGCCGGTTCCGCGCTCCCCGATGATCAGCACCGGCCGGGGGATCGCGGCTACGCGCCGGACTTTATCGATGACCTCCAACATTTGAATCGACTCGCCGATGATCCGGTACCGATCACTGGTGGCTGCCTGAAGAATCATGTTCTGTTCGCGCAGCATGCGGTTGTGGTCGAGCAGATTCAGGTGCGGCCGAATTTTCTTGAGCAACGTGGCCACACGGTTTGCAAGATTTCCGGTTCTCACCAAAAAGTCACTGGCGCCGGCCTGGATTGCCCGGGAAGCAATGTCGACATCACCATGATCAGCGACGGCAACAATGGGCATATCAGGCCGTAAATTTCGGATATCAGTAAGGATACGCTCACCGCCGGTCTGACCGTCCCCCAATTCGAAGTCCAATACCAGCAGATCCCACGGCAGTCCCGCCGTGAGCTTTTTCATTATGCGGTCCACCGAGGTCACCTGCTCGACCATATCACTTGGCCGGGTGGCGGATTCAAATGCATCGATCAGGGGCTGCAGGTGCCCGTCGGGCGTATCAAGTACGATAATTCTCATCGTTTCCTCGCCGTTTGGTGGTTCAAGGTTCCAGGTACAAAATCCGGAAATGCCCATGGAACCCAATTTGAATCATCACGTCCTTATAATCCAAAACCATTTATTTTCGGTCCTCTCAACAGAGGCAGCATTGTAGCGGCGGGGTTTATCCCCGCCAGGACCGTGGTACATTTAATTGCCAAACCCTTTGTGATTTCAAGAACGGATAAAACCGGGTTACACCGCTCGCGGCGGGGATAAACCCCGCCGCTACATTAATGAAAAATTTTACCCGTTGTTGCTAATTTGATGCGCGGGCGCTGCAGCTGGACCAAATTGGATACTAATTGAAGATCCCAGATTAGATAATCCGGCTGAAAATGTAAATAAAAATATAAGAATAATTCTCATGCGCATGAGTATTATTCTTATGCATTTTGGATTTTTTGCTCATTAGTATTTTTATAACTATCTGAAAAATATTCATAATTTTATGTATAAAAGAATTGGCATGATCGTTGCTGAGACAGAGTTCACCGGTAAGGGTGTCGTCAGGGTAAACCGATAAAAAGGAGAGGCCAATGAAAAAAATAGGACAGGTATTAATCGTATTGATGAGCGTCGGGATGCTGGTTGCCGGCTGCATACCTTACAAAGGTGAAAAATTCGTTGAAGTCCAAAACAACGAAACTGCCTTTGTCATCCCCTTGGAAGGAAACCTGAACAAACAGCAAAAATTAAAATCCCTGGAAGCGCTGGAGAGTTACCAGGTGGCCGTCAAACGGATCAACATTCCGCGCCGCTGGCGAAAAACCGGGCGCCTGTGGTACTCCGGTGAATGGATTGACACGGTCAAGGTGATCAAGGTCGATCGGTCGCCGATTACCCGGGAGTGGACAGCCGGGCGGGATACCGGGACCAGCACCCGCAATGAGGGAATCTGGATCGAAAGTGAAGACAGTGTGTCCTTCAGCACCGGGTTTACCTGTACATCTTTCATCAAAGAAGAAAATGCCGCCCGATTTCTGTATTACTACCCCAACGGCAGGTTGGCCACTATCATGGACAATCAGCTCAGGGCTGAGATCCAGTCAAAGGCGGCTGAAATTGCCACGCTGTATAAAATGGATGAACTGCGGACCAAAAAAGATGAAATCATCAAGGGGGTTCGGGAGCATGTGGTGGCCTTTTTCGATCAATCCGGGATCACCGTGACCACTATCGGAATGTTTGGTGGTTTTACTTATGAAAACAAGGATATTCAAAATGCCATCGATGCCACGTTTGTGGCTCAGCAGGAAAAAGTTGTAACCGCCGCGCTCTATGATGCCCAGGAGGATAAAAACCGCCGGGTCATCAAAGAGGCCGAGGCCATGAAGCGGTCGGCGATCATCAAAGCCAACGGCGAGGCTGAAGCCATCCGCGTGGTGGCCAATGCCGCGGCGGAAGCGAAATCCAACCCGGCCTTTTTAGCACTGCGCAAGCTGGAAGTCGAAGCCAAGCGGATTGAAAAATGGAACGGTCAGTATCCGCAGCAATATTGGAATACCGATGGATCCAACGGTCTGGGGATTTTGGTCAATACGGGAACCCGGTAAGGAGGTGAGAAAATGAGAAACAGGATTTTACTGAGTATATTGTTGATTGCGGTGATTCCGGGACTCAACTTTTATTTGCACCAGGCCTTTGTTCCGGAGCACGCCACCGAGCTTGCCTTGCAGCAGATGAATGAAGACGGCTCCCGTGAAACGCTCAGGGCCATCGAGCAAATCTCCAACTGGATCGACATCGGCTTGATTTTTGGCGGGATCTTCGGATTTTTGATTATCTGGTACGATAAGATCAGAGTCGGTCGGCACATCCGATGAGGACTGTTCACCTGACAGCCCGATGATAAGGTATGTTCGATGAAACTTTTTACGGTTGCATCGCTTCGTGATCATCGATAAATAGAAACCGGTAGGATTTCTATGAGGATGCATCCATTCACTTGGTATATTACCTGGATTTTGCAAGAGTCGGAGGCTTTCATATGCAAGGCACTCAAGGGTGAGGCTATAGTGGCCTATGCCAACCCCTTGATAACGCAGCAGATGAAAGCCTCCGGCTCGCCCGCAGGGTGAAAATTAATGAGATAAAATCGACTATCATCCTTTTGACTAATTGGGTATTTGGTATTACTTCTCTAATTTCCACAGCCTGCTGTTATTTTATCCTATCCAAACTTCTCATTAATTTTCGTGCAAGATTCAGGTATTAAACTGTACAGGCAGAAACATGAGAAAAGCGACCCGCTTCAGTCTTGTTTTGGTCATGATTCCGGTTCTTATTTTTCATGCCGGATGTTCGGGGAGCAACAGGCCGCCCCGGGCGGTGCAGGGGGTGTTGGATCTTTCCGGCTGGGATTTTGAAACAGACGGCAATGTCGACCTGGAAGGCCAGTGGGAGTTTTATTGGAACCGCTTGTTGACGCCGGCGGCTTTTTCCGGGGGCAGCCCGGTTGAAAACCGGGCCTTTTTTTCCGTGCCGGGGCTTTGGGGCGGGTTTCAGCTAAAGCCAAGCCCGTATGCCGGTGACGGGTTTGCCACCTACCGGCTGCGAATCCGGCTGGATCCGGGACCCCGAAATCCGGCCCTGCGGGTCGGGTTGATCCAGACTGCCTACAAAATCTGGGTCAACGGCGACCTGGTGGGGACCGGCGGCATCGTGGGCAAGGGGCCGCAAACCACCGAACCCCAGGCGGAGGTCAACATATTCAGGGTGGCGGGCACCGCGGACACCCTCGATCTCATGGTCCAGGTGGCCAATTATTTTCAGAGCCGCGGCGGCGTGCGCGGCCACATCACCCTGGGCACCGAAGACCGCATCGTCGAGCAGCACAACCGAATGATCGCCGTCGATCTGACGATTTTCGGCTGCCTGTTTTTCATGGGGCTTTATCTCATCGTGCTCTACACCTTTCGCAAAGAGGACAAATCGCCCCTGTACTTCGGCATCGTCTGCCTGTTGATGGCTGTCAGCAGCGTCATTCACGGGCTGGCCGACGGCGCCTTTCGCGCTTTTGCCGTCTACCGGCCGCTATATGCGATCCATACCAAGCTGGCTTATTTCTGTGTGACCCTGGGGCTTCCGTTTTTCATGCTGTTTCTCTACGAGCTGTTTCCCCGGCAATGGTCGAAGCGAACCCTGGCTTTCTTTATGGGCGGGATTTTCCTGCTGCACGGTCTGCTGGTGTTTCTGCCCATCCGGGCATTCTGCGATTACGTGATCGTGCTCCTATTTTTTTGCCTGGCTGCCATCGTTTACATGGTTTACGTGTGCGCCAAAG
>Ga0209536_100015730_pt1 | contig 10788 bp, 2 predicted proteins | sample DeeMarSeWOR28_12_FD_187461 | JGI IMG/M metagenome (GOLD analysis project Ga0209536, IMG submission 187461) | Marine sediment microbial communities from White Oak River estuary, North Carolina - WOR-2-8_12 (SPAdes) (version 2) | ecosystem: Environmental > Aquatic > Marine > Intertidal zone >...
TATCAAAATGTGCTGGCTTCGCTTGTGCTCTGGAATGATGATGGCGATGGTGTCGTTGAATCAGGCGAAACAACGGTAATTGACACTCAGTATACTGATGCCAACGGCGATTATGCCTTTACTGGCTATCCCAATGGGAATTATTTTGTCACTGTCAGCAACCTGCCTGCATACTTGACCCTGACAACTGATCCAGGTGAGACTCCGCAGAATAACATCACGTCCACAACCAGTGGCGGGTATGTGGTAACCGCGAGGCAGCAGATCACAGTATCCGGTGCCAGCGTTCCTAATGTGGACTACGCCTTTGCTCAAACATTACCTACCCTGGATTATGGTGATCTGCCAGATGTTTATAAGACTTACTATGCCAGCCAGGGCCCGAGCCATACGGTTCCTGCGACCCCGAACCTATATCTTGGTTCTGAGCCCGATACCGAAACGAACGGGGTCCCCAGTGCCAGTGCTGATGGTGATGACAACGCCGGCAGAGACGATGAAGATGGTGTCACTTTCAACAGTCCTGGTACGTGGGTTGGTGGTGTTAACGCAAATGCCATCACCGTCAATGTGATTGGATCTGGTTACCTGTATGCCTGGATGGACTTCAACAATGATGGTGATTTCTCAGATACTGGTGAGAAGATCATCACTTCTTCCGGTCTTGTAACCGGTCAGAACAACTACTCGCTAACTTTGCCCAGCATCTTTGGAAACAATGCAGATGTGGTGCTCTACAGTCGTATCCGCATTTTCGATACACAACCTCTAATACCCGGGCTGGCATATTTTGGCAGTGCCGGCAATGGCGAGGTGGAGGATTATGCTCTATCTTGGCGAATGACGGTTGATAAGGATACGTCCACACCTGTTGTAAATCCCGGCGGCCAGGTTGAGTACACCATCGTAGTTAGAAATACGGGAAATTCTCCGATCACCAACGTGACCATTTCGGATAATATCGGTTTGATGGATGATATTACCAATGCGATTGATGATTTCACCTATGCCAGCACGGTTTCAGTCGTAAACAATGGCGCCACGCGCACAGTGGCTACAGAACCTGACGTTGGGGACACCAACCTGACCTGGGGCACCTGGGATAGTATCGACCCTGGTGGTTCGGTCACCATCGTTTTCAGGGTTGCGGTCAATGTGGCAACACCGACCGATGCGAATAAATATTATGACAACACCGTCACGGTTACCAGCACCCAACTCGGCACTGTTGACGATGATGGCACAGTAGCCAATGATCCTAATACGCCAACCAACCCGACCACAGATCCAGAAGATGATGAAGATTTCCGGGTTGTTCCCGGTGGCGATTTGAGCGTTACCAAGGATGACGGCCGCTCTGTGTACTTACCCGGCCAGACATTGACATACACCATGAATGTTTACAACTCCGGGCCATCGAATGTTGTGGATGCTACCTTTGCCGATACGATGCCGGCCTTGTTCGACAGTTGGTCGTGGTCTTGTGCCCCAACCGGGACTGCTTCCTGTGGTGCGACCACCAGCGGCATCGGGGACATCTCGGTCAACGATGTCGATATCAATGGCGGCGCTGGCAATTCCCTGACCTATACGATCACAGCAGTCGTGTCAGCCACTGCCACGGGCGATTTAACGAATACAGCCACGATCACAGCCCCGACCGGGTTTATCGATCCTACGCCCGGGAACAACACTGCTTCCGATACGGATGCCGAGGTAGCGATCACGCCGGTTAAATCGATCCAGGCCACATCTGAGTCCGTTACGTCTGGTTCGGATACGCTGATCGGCGAGATCGTGCGCTATCGTCTGGCCTTTGAACTGCCAGAGGGGACGAACGCCAATCTACAGGTTGTGGATGATCTGGTAGGCGGTTTGCGCTTCTTGAATGACAATACGGCCAGGGTTGTCTTGGTGTGTACCACTGCTTCTAACTGTACTTCCAGCACTGTGGCAGGTGTTTCCGTTGATGGGAATGCGGTCACAACGCCCACCTTTGTGCTGCCTGATGCAGCCATCTCTAACAATGCCACCACCAACAACGATAATTACCCATCGGGTGGGCCGGTTTACTTCAAGCTTGGGAATGTCACCAACAATGACAGCGATGCCGATACGGAATATGTGGTCATCGAGTTCAACGCTTTGGTAGACAATACTGCCAGTAACAATTCGAACGGCACACATGGGAATCAATTCACGGTGACTATCGATGGCACTACTGTCGCGACATCTAACAACGTTGCGATCACGGTAAGGGAACCTTCCATCACCACCCCATTCACCAAATCAGTGACGTCAAGTCCCACTGACGGTGGCGACAGCATTACCTATACGCTACAGTTTACCAATTCTGGTATTGCGCCTGCGTATGATATTGTGATTACAGACACCCTGAATGCCTTCCTGGAAGGACCAGTGACGGTCGGTGGTTCAGCTACTTGTGGTGGTTCAACGGTAACCCCCGCGCTTTCCAGCTTCACCAGCCAGGTTGTCACTGCAACGGTCACCTGTCTCGATCCCGGCGCAACCGCAACAGTGACCATCTCTGCCAATGTGATCGATGGCGTCGCAGCCGGTCAATCCTTCGATAACACGGCCAGCCTGACCTACACCAGCCTGCCGGGTACCAATGGCACTACTACCAATCCCACCGGCTCGTCCACGCCTGGTGCGCCAGGCAGTTTCACTGGTGAACGTACCGGCTCTGGGACGAATTCCAACGACTACACGGCCACCAGCAACACGGTCCCGACCACATTGGGAACACCGACCATCGACAAGCTGGATCCCAGCCCGTTGAATTACGTTATCGGTGCAGATGTCACCTACAACATCTGTGTTACCTTGCCTGAGGGCACCCTTCAGGGTCTGGTCGTCACAGATAATTTACCGACTGGGTTGGCCTACCAGAGTCACACGGTCACGAACGCGGCGAACGGCACCTGCACGGCGGCAACAGCCGCCTATGTTGGCGATGCGCATACCGTTACGGTAACACGCACCAGTCCAACTGCTGTGCCCGGCACCAGTGGCGAAGACCTGGTGTTGACCTTCCCGACCGTTACAACAACTGCAGATAATGACGGCGGTAACAACACCTTCCTGGTCACTATCACGGCGCGTGTGTTGAATGTCGGTACGAATCTGGATGGCACGACGCTCAGCAACAACGCCAGTCTGACCTATACGGACCCGAACGACGCCAGCACTCAAACAGTGACCGATGCGACTGCCCCGGCTGACATTCAGGTCATTGAACCGCTTCTCACGGTCGACAAGACGGCCTTGCCTGCTTCCGTTTCGAGCGGTGCTACCGTAAACTTTACCTTGGTCATTGCACACGATGCCACCAATAGCAATGCGACCGCCTATGATGTGGCCGTTGCTGATACTTTACCCTCCGGGTTCAACAACCTGACCAACATCGTTGTGACCAATCCGGGCAATTGTGCCACTGGTGTGGATACGTCTGCCTCCACTTCCAGCGCTTTGAATGCCACCATTGGCACCTTACCGCAAGGTTGTACAGTTACCATTGAGTTTAATGCCACGGCAGATGGTACTCAAACAGGTTCCATCACGAATACGGCTAACATCGCATGGACATCCCTGTCCGGTGCACTCTCCGGTCGCGAGCGGGATGGCAGTGATGGATCCGGAGGCCTGAACGATTATGTAGACTCTGATCCGGCCAGTGTGACGGTGACAATCTCAACCTACGCGATCTCAGGGCAGGTACGCTATGACACGGACAACGACGGCGACCTGGGCGATGCAGACAGCGGCATCACGACGGTGACCATAACATTGTACACCGATCCGAACGGTGACGGAGATCCGGCGGATGGAACACTGGTTACTTCAACCACAACAAATGGCACAGGGGACTACACGTTCACGAACGTGGTGCCTGGAGATTATGTAGTAGTGGAGACCAACCCGACGGGCTACAGCAGCACGGCGGATAGTTCTGCGCCGAACGATGATCGCGTACCGGTGGAGATCACGAACGCGAACAGCACGGGCAATGACTTCCTGGACACGAACGTGGGGAGCATTTCCGGGCAAGTGCGCTTAGATACAGACAACGATGGTGATCCTGCGGATGCAGACAATGGCATCGCGACAGTGACCATAGCGTTGTACACCGACCCGAACGGGGACGGTGATCCGGCAGACGGAACCCTGGTAACGACAACCATAACGAATGGCACAGGCAACTACATGTTCACGAATGTAGTTCCTGGTGACTATGTGGTAGAGGAAACGAACCCGGCCGGGCATACCAGCACGTACGACCTGGATGGGACGACGGACAACACGCTTGACGAGATCGGGGTAACCCTGACGGCAGGTGGAAACAGCACGGGCAATGATTTCCTGGATACGGTTCTGTACAGCATCTCAGGGCAAGTACGCTATGACGTGGACAACGACGGTGACCTGGGCGATGCGGACAGCGGACTGGCGGGAGCGGATGTAGCGCTGTACACCGATCCGAACGGGGACGGCGATCCAGCGGACGGGGTGCAGGTAGGCACGACGGTGACAACCACCGGAACGGGCAACTACACCTTCAGCAATATCATCCCTGGCAACTATGTAGTGGTGGAGACCAACCCGACGGGCTATACTTCGACGGCGGACAGTTCGGCACCAAACGACGACCGTATTCCGGTGGAGATCACGAACGCCAATTCGACCGGCAACGACTTCCTGGACACGGCTCTGTACAGCATCTCAGGGCAAGTACGCTATGACGTGGACAACGACGGTGACCTGGGCGATGCGGACAGCGGACTGGCGGGAGCGGATGTAGCGCTATACACCGATCCGAACGGGGATGGGGACCCGGCAGATGGGACGCAGGTAGGCACGGTAGTCACGACCACCGGGACGGGCAACTACACCTTCAACAACATCACCCCTGGCAGCTATGTGGTGGTGGAGACCAACCCGACGGGCTACAGCTCGACGGCAGACAGTTCGGTGCCGAACGACGACCGGGTGCCGGTGGTGATCACGAACGCCAACTCGACCGGGAATGACTTCCTGGATACAAACGTGGGCAGCATCTCCGGGCAAGTGCGCTTGGATACAGACAACGATGGTGATCCTGCGGACGCAGACAGTGGCATCGCGACCGTGACCCTATCGTTGTACACCGATCCGAACGGGGACGGGGACCCTGCGGATGGAACACTGGTTACATCAACCACAACGAATGGCACAGGGGACTACACGTTCACGAACGTGGCGCCCGGAGACTATGTAGTAGTGGAAACGAATCTAGCCGGGCATACGAGCACGTATGACCTGGATTGGACGACGGACAACACACTGGACGAGATCGGGGTGACCCTGGCGGCAGGTGGTACCAGCACGGGTAACGACTTCCTGGATACTCCTCTAGGCAGCATCAGTGACTACGTCTGGAATGACACGAATGGAGATGGCGTACAGGATGTAGGTGAGAGTGGCATCAGTGGTGTACGTGTTTTCGTCGACCAGAATAACAATAATATCTACGATGTAGGCGAACCGACGGATGTCACAGACGTCAATGGGCAATACTTAATTGGGAACCTACCCGCAGGTATATACAGTGTGCTTGTAGCGACCTCGAGCTTGCCTGCTGGCGGTTATATACCAACCTACGATTTGGACGGGATAGTCACCCCGCATGAAGCCAGTGTGCCATTGACGGCTGGGCAGGCGCGCACGGACGTGGACTTTGGTTACCAGCCGCAAAATCCGGCCATCCAGGTGACGAAGACGATTGCCGCCGTTACTTTTGATTCGCCGCAGTTGATCCGAATAACTTATTCCATCCTGGTAGAGAATACTGGCAACACAACTCTCAGCAACGTACAGGTGACGGATGACCTGGCGACAACCTTTGCTCAAGCTGACTCGTTCAGTATCGTATCTGTGGTGTCTGGTGCTTTTACTACTAACCCCACTTTTGATGGTGATACGGACATTAACTTGCTGGCAGGTACGGATTTGCTGGCGGTAGGCGCAAACAGAACGATTACACTGGTAGTGCTTGTGGACACAGGTGGGAATGCGGGCATATACACAAATACCGCTGACGCTCAGGGCACGCCTCCCTCTGGCCCGGATGTACAGGATAGCGACTCTATCCCTGGCCCAAGCTTTATTGATCCGGCAGTGACCAAGGCAGTGAATCCCTCACAAGCATCGGTTGGAGATGCGGTCACATTTACCATCACGGTGTTCAACAATGGGAATGTGGACGCTACGGGTGTGGTCGTTACGGATACTTTGCCAGATAATCTGGACTACGTCAGTGCGACTTCTTCGCCACGAGGTACGGTCACGCTTATCCCACCTAGAACAGTACAGGTTAATATCGGAGATCTCGCTCCGACCGATGTAATAGTTATCACAATTGTGACGCGGGTCAATTCTCTGGGTAATCCTCCTATTCAAAATGATGTTCTAGTGGTTTCAGATCCGCCACCTGCAGGGGTATCACCTGACCCGGCGCAGAATAATGTGTCTACGGTTGGTCTCCGAATCGTGACACCATCTGGTGACTTGAATGATGTGAAATCGCTGCCTTCAACCGGATTCGCTCCCGGCCGTGTGACCCCATTACCGAAACAAACTGCTGAACAGGCCTATACCGGTTTGGGTGATCTGTGGCTTGAGATACCCAGCTTGGGCGTTAAAACATCAATTGTGGGGGTGCCTCGCTCGGCTGATACCTGGAACGTGGATTGGTTATGGGAGCAGGCTGGATGGCTGCAAGGAAGCGCTTTCCCAACCTGGCAGGGAAACAGTGTAGTGACCGGACATATATATTTGCCGAATGGTCAACCTGGTCCCTTTGTAAATCTGCCCAGATTGCGCTGGGGCGACAAGATCATTGTCCACGCGTTTGGGCAGCGACATATTTATGAAGTGCGTATGAACCGTGTTGAAATGCCGGATAACTTGTCGGCGCTCAAGCACGAAGAACAAGCCTGGCTGACGTTGATAACTTGTAGAGGTTATGATGAAAGTAGCGATATATACAAATATCGAATCGTTACTCGCGCTGTGCTAATAAAAATTGAAGCAGAGCGCTAGAATGAAAACGGCTCACTCGTCCGAGTGAGCCGTTTTCATTTCTTTTGTGCTATATAAAATATCCAGGCAGGTGACCGACGGCACCCAGAAACGCTCCCTTACCGTTGCTGCCTCTCGGCCCTGGCGGGGTTTGGGAGGCTCCGCCGCGCCGGGCCTGCCCGGACAGGCGCAAGCATACTCGAAGAAGGGGGGGCTGTCAATTCAATTTCTTTACCGCATCCCCATTTCTTTTTCAGCCAGGGTAATAGCCTCTTCAAAAAATTTCAGGCCTTCGTCTACTTCTGACTTGGAAATGCTCAACGGCGGTGCAACACGGATAACGGATTTGCTACAACCCAACATCAGCAGACCACGTTCAAAGGCGCGATGAATGATACGCTCGGTCAGTTCTTTGGCGGGTTCTTTGGTTTCGCGATCTTTAACGAACTCCACGCCGATCATGAGACCCTTGCCACGCACATCGCCAATACTGGGATGACGTTGCATTATCTCGCTTAAAGCGTCAATGGTATATTGACCGATTGTAGCGGCGTTTTCCATGTACAGGTTTTCGATCAGGTCGATGGTAGCCAGGGACGCCGCACACGCGATTGGATTGCCGCCGTATGTGTTACCATGCGTGCCTTTTGTCCAATCCATCACCGAGCGGCGGGCAACACAAGCGCCCAGCGGCATGCCTGAAGCGATTCCTTTGGCTGTTGTAAACATATCAGGTTCCACGCCATAGTGCTCGATGGCCCACCACTTACCGGTGCGTCCCATACCTGATTGCACTTCGTCCACGATCATCAATATGCCGTACTTATCGCATAGTTTGCGTAAAGCAGGGTAAAAGCCCTCTGGTGGAATGACATAACCACCCTCGCCCTGAATAGTCTCCACCAACACCCCAGCAACTTCATCTGGTGGCAGAATGTGGTCAAGGATTTGTTCTTCGATATAGCGCACCACTGCCTCACCGTAATCCTCACCGGGTTTGCGTTCCAAAATCGGGCGATAAGGATCAGGAAAGGGTGCATGCACCACGCCATTCATCAGTGGGTAGAAACCGCCGTGATAGGCTGTCTTACTGGCCGTGAAGGTCACCGCTCCCATTGTTCGTCCGTGGAAAGCGCCTGTGAACCCGATGAAATTTGTGCGATCAGTGTTATAACGCGCCAGTTTGATAGCTGCTTCTACTGCTTCGGTTCCTGAATTTGTCATGAAAGATGTGGCTTGTTCTTCAAAAGGGGCAATTTCATCCAGTTTTTCCCCCAGTGCAACCCAATTTTCGTGATAAAAGTCTGATGAAATGTGGATGAATTTTTCTGCTTGTTCTTGGATGGCTTTTACCACCTTGGGGTTGGTATGGCCGGTTGAAACCACGGCAATCCCACCCATGAAATCCAGAAAGCGATTACCGTCCACATCCCACACTTCGGTCCCTTTGCCGTAATCCATGACAAAAGGGTAGTCACGTGGGTAGGATAGCGAGATCACAGCCTGGTCGCGCTCGATCATTTTTTGGGCTTTTGGCCCGGGTAACTTCATTGGTTCCATTTAAAAGAAACTCCTTTTAGGTCGACTGTTTTAATTGTGCCAGGGCTAACGCGCCGAGTAAACCGGCGTCATCACCCAGGGCAGCAGTCGTGATAATCAAATTTTCGAGATAGCGAGGATTGAACACATGTTTTTGTAGGCTGATTTCGAATGAATCGAACAGCAGCGGGCCGCTTTGCGAGACTCCCCCACCAAAGATGACAATGGACGGATCGAAGGTGTGCAGGAAACTGGCCACGCCAATCCCCAGATATTCCCCCGCGCGCGCATATCCAGACTTTGCTAAGGCATCGCCGTTGCGGGCTGCCTGGGCCACTTCATACGCATTCAGATTTCTTTCGCTTTGCAACGCGGACTTTGCGCCTGCTTCCAGTTGTTCACGGATATAGCGCACGATAGCTGGCCCCGCTGCCAACGCCTCCAGGTGACCTTTGAACCCGCAGGAGCAAACGGGACCACCCGCTAGCACGGTCACATGCCCTAGTTCAGCAGCCAGGCCGTGATGTCCGTGCAGGAGGCGGTCGTTGATGATCACGCCGCCGCCGATGCCCGTGCTTATAGTCAAATAGAGTAAGTTGTGATGACCACGTCCGGCGCCGAATTTCCATTCACCCAGGGCGGCCAGGTTGGCGTCATTGTCCAGATAAGCAGGCACACCAAAGTGCTCCGTTAGCTTTTCGGTTACCGGAAAATTGATCCATTCAGGGATGTTGGGTGTAGCCAGCACCACACCGGTTTGCGGGTCGAGCGGACCCGGCGATGCCATGCCGATAGCCTTGACGGAACGATCCTCCGGCCAGGCAGATTCTATGGCTCTGACCAGCCGGTCGAAAGTGCCAGGTTCTTTTGCATGGCTTCGTGTGCGTTTGTGAGTCAGGGGGGTGGTGTTGTCTGATTCGTAAGCGGCTGTGCGGATATGTGTACCGCCAATATCCACTGCGACAAAGGTGCTCATGCGGGCTATTATACTGGGGGGACATGCAGGCGGCAATGGCTCACATAGCTTCCAATGAAGTTGATATGCTCTGATTGACGTTTCCCCCAATCACTGCTAGACTCCCTTCAGATGAACAGCCCTCAGAATAACCTGGCGCGCTTTCAAAGAGTGCGCCGTTTCTTACGCTGGTTCGCGCCTGGGTTGGGGGTCAAGCGCTGGTTTTTGGTAGCGCTGGCTGGTATGACGTTGCTGGGAGTGGGACTTGCCATTTTTTTGCTAGATATGTATCGCACAGAGTCGACCAATCAGGCTTTGCTCACGTTGCTCTCTTATACGGCATTGCGTTTCCTGCCGCGTTGGGCGCGCGTAGTCGTTTTCGTTGGGATTGGCCTGAGCCTGACCAGCTTTGGCATCTGGGAATTGAATCGCGCCCTGATGCGCCCTTACATGCGCCCCGGTTCGCACGTAGTCGATCGACTAACCGATTACCGACGTCGTGGGCGGGGGCCGCGGGTGGTTGTGCTTGGCGGCGGTCACGGACTGGCTACGCTGCTGCGCGGTCTGAAGGATCACACCCACAACCTGACGGCGGTTGTTACCGTAGCAGACGACGGTGGCTCATCCGGCCGTTTGCGTGAAAGCCTGGGCATCCTTCCACCGGGTGACATCCGCAACTGTCTGGCTGCGCTCTCCAACGATGAAGCTCTGCTGACGCAACTATTCCAGTATCGTTTCAGCGGTGAACCGGGTTTGAACGGGCATTCCTTTGGCAACTTATTCATCTCGGCCTTGAGCGACATTACTGGTAGTTTTGAAGAGGCTGTAGCAGAATCAGGCCGTGTGTTGTCGGTGCATGGACGCGTGCTCCCGTCCACCTTGCACAATGTCAGGCTGGTGGCGGATGTGCGCCTGCCGCATGTAGTCAACGAAGTGCGTGTGGAAGGGGAGAGCCGTATCCCGGAAATTGCCGGGCGAGTGCGGCGCGTTTGGTTGGAACCCAACGATGCGCCAGCCTTTCCGCCTGTGATCCGGGCTTTGCTCAATGCGGATATAATCGTGATTGGCCCTGGCAGCTTGTATACCAGCCTGTTGCCTAACTTACTCGTCCACGATGTAATGGCGGCGGTGCGTAACAGCCGCGCATTAAAGGTGTTTGTATGCAATATTGCTACCCAGCCGGGAGAAACGCAAGCCTTCTCCTGTTATGATCA
>Ga0209536_100015731_pt1 | contig 10787 bp, 10 predicted proteins | sample DeeMarSeWOR28_12_FD_187461 | JGI IMG/M metagenome (GOLD analysis project Ga0209536, IMG submission 187461) | Marine sediment microbial communities from White Oak River estuary, North Carolina - WOR-2-8_12 (SPAdes) (version 2) | ecosystem: Environmental > Aquatic > Marine > Intertidal zone >...
CCAGACCAAGGAGCACTCCCACTCCTATTCCAGCCCCCATTCCAATATACATGGTGATATCTATACCCCCAATCAGTCCAATCATAAGCCCTCCAGCAGTCCCAGCGAAGACCATGAGTCCTATATCTCTTCCACGTTTCAGCCTCAATGAAATGACTACACCAACAGCTGCAACACTGAAGAGGATCAACGTGCTTATCGGTGCATAGGAGCAGTGGGAGACATAGCCGATTAGGTTCACTTTATTTGCTCCCCACTGCAACATCTCGGTTGGAATCGCTGTCCAGATGGCTGCGGCAAAAGCGCCTACCATTGCCGCGGAAAGAAATGCCCATACAAATGATAGTCCAATCACTTGAAGGACTCTCTTGAGTCCTGAAGGTTGGCGTGCTTCTGTTGTTCCTTTCTTCTCTATTTGAATTGCTTTTACTTCGCTCATTTTTGATTACCTGTAGAAACTAGTCAATCATCGTAATGTTTCAGTCCCTGGTCAATAATAGTGAAAAACACAGAGAGATACTCTCTAGTCTTCTCTTCTGGTTGATCACTTCTCTTACCACGCAAAGCTAGTTCTCGAATTGTCTGTGCGAAAGTACTGAGGACCATTATCACAGAGAAGGGGTCCACTTTATTCTGGACTCCTGATTTCTCCATTGTTTCCTTGATAACAGAGGTCATGAGTTCCTCAAGTAGACCCATGTAGTGTCTGAAATCAAGTTCGCTCTCTGACAATTCCTCGTTGTTCTCGACCTTTTGTAGCAGCTTTGAGATTACAACTCCCAAGCGAGCTGACTCAAAGAGGATTGCATAATCAGGGTGTTTCTCAAAGAATATGAGATATGCGTCCCCCATGGAACGAAGCTCGTATGGTACTTCTTCTTGGTTAAGATGACTTTTCATTATCTCGTACAGTTTCTGGTATGCCTCAGACACGACAGCTAAGAAGAGATCATCCTTCGACTTGAAGTAGTTGTAAAGAGTCATCTTGGTGTAACCTGCAGCTCGCGCGACAGTGTCAATCATTGTCTGTTCATAGCCTTGGGTGGCGAAGAACTCTCTCGCAATCTTGATGATATCTCCACGACGTTGTTTCCTCTCACGTTCGAGCCTCTTTGCTTTTGGTGACGCGGCGTTGTTTTTTGTCACGGGACCAACTCATTAGATGATTTTACTCAAGTAAAATATATTATACTTAAGTAAATAAGTTTTGCCTTGAGCGTAAGACAAGAAAGGCGGCCTGCTTGGAACAGGAGTGGGTAAACTCGAAATGAGCAAGAAGAAAACATTCTGGTTGGAAGCCTACAAAGAAACTGTTCAGGACAGAAAGCAAGGTCCAGACTTCAAACTGATTGAGTATCTCGATATCATCCCAAAGGGACCAGTCCTAGACCTTGGAATGGGGAGGGGTCGACATGCTATCTTCTTCGCCAAGCTAGGTAGAACTGTGGAAGGAGTTGACACATCCAAGCTATCCAAGGGAATACCTGAATTGGTTGAAGCCGAGAGTCTTGACTTCACCTATCATAGGATGGACCTACGAGAGTTTGAGATTCCACGAAGGAAATATGCTTTGATAATCGCCTCAAAGATAATGCAACTTTTTCGAAAGGTAGACATAGAATCTCTTGCTGAACAGATCCAAGCTGGTCTAAAACCAAAGGGTGTATTTTACATCTACACTTTCTCTGTCGAGGATCTTCAACATGTCAGGAGTTGGGACGATATCGAGAGAGTTGAAGAGAACACATACTATCATGCTGAATGGGATCTTCATTTTCACTTCTTTTCAAGAGAGGAGATTCTTGACCTCTTTCCAAAACTAAAGCTTCAATACTACACAGAGGGACTCACATTCGATCGAAGACCATCCAGGTCACGACTCAATGGTGTTATCCAATATGTCGGACAAAGGATGCGGTGATGGAAGGTCTGTGAGAATGGCTGGTCATGAGATTAATGACAAGAGGAGCGCAGTTCCATTCACAGCTCGACTCATCGCATACTATCGCGCCATGGAGTCCAAACGAGAAGACGCCCTCATTGTAGACCCCTTCGCTGAGCAGCTTGCTGGTGACATGGACCCATATTTCCGTGAACATAGACATACCCGCGGAACCAGTGACTATGCAGTTGTCAGAACCTACTATATTGACAACTATGTGTTGACTCAGTGGTCTGAGATGCATGAGAACTCACAGGTTGTTCTATTGGGTGCTGGACTGGATGCAAGGGCTTATCGTTTTGAACCATTCAAAAAGGATGAACACACTGTCTTTGAGATTGATTATGCCCTGATTAATAGCTATAAGGAGAGTATCCTGAAGGATAGCAAACCCCTGTGTAATCTTGTACGAGTTTCTGCTGACTTATCAGAACCGACCTGGCTAGCAAAACTCGAAACAGCTGGATTCTCATCATACGTTCCTACTCTTTGGTTGTTGGAGGGCATAGTATATTATATCGACCGTGAAATCGTCATATCCGTCCTCCAGGCTGCTGCTCGGAACTGCCCAGACGAAAGTCAGGTCTTTGTTGATGTCTGTGTTCCGGGACTCACAGCTGCTCAGTTTGGCCCATTCATGATGTATTTCAAGTGGGGCCTAGACAAGGAGGATGTCACTCCATTCTTCGCTCACTCTGGGTGGAATGTGACCTGCGCCTATGCTGACGACTTTGATCAAGGTCGTGATGTGGGACAGAGAGGCCTCATCTTTGTCACTGGGAAAAAAGATCTCTCAAAGCTGGGGGATTCTTTTGTATTCTCCACTGGCACAGAGCCACTTAAGATCCCCAAGACTGAATTGCAGTCAGTCTCAAAGGACTTCATGATGGGCATCACACCTGAGATCAGGGGTATTATCAAGACCTACAATAGAAACCCCGATGAGGGACTGACTCTCTATCTCGATTTTATCCGGAGGATACGACCCATAGTAAAGAGAATCACCACGAGTCTTGATGACATTCTCTCAGTGGGACACATCTCCTCAAGACTCCTACGTGACCCCTCCACAGCAGTCTTTCAGTCCCGTGAGGAGGAAAAGGCACATATTGTGGGATATTTCACATCTATACTTCTACTCGCATATTGCGTTATCACAGGTGTTGATGGCTGGCAACTCGAAAGAACTCCACTCTATCAACAGAGCATGAAGATTCGTGGCGACATCAATAGCCTTCTCTCATTTCTTCAGGATGTGATTCATGCAATTTGAAAACCACTTGTGTGAAAAAGAGCTATTATTCCTTTATTTACGATTTTGAGTTCTAAGAGTTCCTTAAATTTATCTAGATATGTTTATATCCGATTAAATAACTAAATAGGCACGCAGGTTTTTTCTGTACAGACTTCTCGCCTGAGTCCACCCAGGATGCGGCGGCGTCCAAGGCAAGAGGAACCTTGAATGTCAGGTGAGGTGACATTAATGGCCAAACACAACAAACAGAAGAAACAGCAAAAACCGAATCAGAAACCAAAGAAGTAACTTATCTTTCGTTATCTGACTTCCTAGCATTTGTGAACTAATTCATCCCCCGGGGAGGTTCTCCGCCTCCCCACTCTCTACTTTTACTGTATCTACGTTTCCCAAGTTTTAATAGCATCTACATTGTCTTCGAGTCAAAATATTGTGGTTTTGCTAATGAAGAGAGTTCTAGTTATTTTTGACACGAAATTTGGAAACACGGAGAAGCTCGGAAGAGAGATTGCAGCTGGTATCGAGGAGACCGGTACTGCGGAGTGTAAGGTCATAGGCATCAAGGAGGTAAAATCGGAAGACCTCTCTGGTTATGATGGCGTACTCTTTGGCGGACCAGTCCATGCCTTCAGGGCAACACGTGGAATAAAAGGAGCAGTAAAGGAAGCCGCCAAGAAGGGCCTTGATGGAAAGTTGGTCTCTGCCTTTGACACCTATCAGGCTTCTGGACACAGAGGAAACGCCGTCAGGCAGATAGAGGAGGAGGTTTCTAAAAAGGCACCACGGGCTAAGATATTATCTCCTGGTCTAACTGCACTCGTGGATGGCTATGAGGGACCACTTAATGACGCTGAGCCAGCAAGAGCTCGAGAGTTCGGTAAGAAATTTGCAGAAGAACTTGCAGGATAAGGAATACAATTCTATTCTAGCCGCAGACCCAATCTGATGTCTAATCATTGAATGAACCAGGCATCTAGATATTCTTCTTGGACCTACGCAGTGTTAGCAGCGATTCTTCCTGATCATAAATACCATAATTGTAGCGAGTGGGAGAATAACCAGTGTCGGAGGAAGAAGAATGGTCCAAAGCGGCGGGGGAGTAACATCACCCGGCAAACCAGAACCCTCTTTCGTGTACTCAATCTTCCCACCAATCATCGTTAGCAGCACATCTATGTCTTCCAAACTGTCCTCCGGAACTGTCAACGGATTGTCCGAGAGAACAACCAAGTCTGCCAGTTTACCGACCTTAATGCTCCCGATGATGTCTTCTTGACACAGACCATACGCTGCGTTGATCGTTATGAGCCGCAGCGCTTGTTCTACAGTGAGTGTCTGATTCAACATCCAGTCTGTGGGCGTGAGTCCTAGTGCTCCAATCCTAGTGACTGACCAAGAGACCGCTTCTATTGCAGATCCATTATACCACATGGTATACGGATAGTCAGTGTTACCAATTGAGGGCATTCCAGCTTCGACAATATCTCGCCATCTTGCTAGAATGTGAGAATACTCCTGATAGATCGGATATTGGTAGTAGTCTACGACATCTGAAGTAAACCAGAGGAATTGGATAGATGCGATAATTCCAAGGCTGCTCATTCTCTCAATCTGGTCGTTTCTTAGCAGGACAAGATGTTCTATGCGGTGACGATAGAGATCGTTCGACTCTCCATCCAAGGCTGACTCAAGGGCGTTCAGTACGATGTCTGTGGCGTTATCGACAACACTGTGAATAGATATCTGGAAACCCGCATTATGGGCTTCATGTACGAGCGTGTCAAGTTCACTCTGATTGAGATAATGGTGAAAAGTTGTGACCCAATCATCCATGAAGATCTTCACTCCACCAATCCTCAGCTTTGAACTGAACTCCTGTCCGGGTTCGTACGCCAGATACCAGTCTCCCAGGTTCTCTCCCTGTTGACTCAATGTAAGATAAGCACTGACCCGAAATGGAAGACGGTCCTCTTGGTCTAATGTTCGAAGTTCATCTAGGAAATCTTCTCTTACAGCATGTTCTGTAACACTCGTCCATCCCCCTCTAAGCGCACTCTCAATCGCTTCTTCTAGCGTTTCTGGTTGCCGCTCACCTTCCCACCCCGTCCAATGCCGACCACTAATCCAATGGGAATGAGAGTCAATGAAACCGGGTAGAAGTGTCCTTCCTTCAAGGTCGATGATACGTGTGTCTGGTCCTGCCATCGCGAGGATATTGCTCTCGTTCCCAATAGCGTGGATAGATTCACCTTGAATAGCTATGGCTTCTACCTGCGCTGGAGACTGCTCCATGGTGAGTATATCCCCATTGTGAATGATTGTATCAGGAGAGGTCGCCGCATCTACATCCGAAAATCCATGTACAGTGAAATACATGGGAGATGTTAGTAGAAGTGAGAGAATAATTAAAATAATAACGCCCATCCTACGTTGATTCATTGCTACGAAACCTCTTTGATACCCTCTTGCTAGTTTGATATAAAATGAATGAGAGAGGATTGCCCTCTCTCAATTGTGGTGCAGATTGTCGTTTTCTCTGACAACTGCAACAAGCACCCATTGCCAACCATTGGAGACAATCATACTGCTCATATCTCCGTTTTCTTCATAGTCAAGCGACCAGGTATCACCCAAGATACTGTCGTACCAGTCCTCTCCCAGACCTCCATAGAGCAATGTTACATTCGATTCTGTGTTGTACGTCAGATACGCTCTCTCTCGGGCACATGGACAAATGTTGATACTCAGGTTGGACCAGGTGTTGATGTTGTAGTCATAGGTCCAAGTCTCACTGTATACCTCATCATCTTCATCTATCCCGCCAAAAGTGATACACAAATCTCTCACTGGATCATAGGCCATCTGTGCCGCACCACCCATTCCATGGTCATCCGGGTTCATGTTCTCCCAAGTGTCGTTGTTATAGTCATACGCCCATGTGTCGGTAAACATACCCAATCCGGCTCCAGAGAAAAGAATAATCTTGTCACTCTCTGAGTCATAAGCCATGAGCGAATAGAATCGTGATGATGGTTTCGAGGTGGGATTCATTTCTTCCCACGTGTTCGTATTGTAGTCGTATGCCCATGTATCTCCAGTCGTGCCGCCTGTGGCAAGGACTCCACCGAATATGATCACTCTATCTGAACCTGAATCATACGCTGTTGAACTGTATCGGCGCATTGGTGGGCTAGCCGCAGGACTCATGTTCTCCCATGTGTTTGTGTTGTAGTCGTACGCCCACGTGTCACCACGATGAAGAATTGCTTCCCCGTCGGGAGTATACCATCCACCAAATACAATGATCTTGTCAGATTCAGAGTCATATGCAACATTGAATGCGCTTAGTTCTGGAGGTCCAGAATCTGTTGTCTTGTTCATCCATGTGTCTTGGTCATAATCGTAAGCCCATGTGTCATTGAGAGTAACACCCCCTGGGCCAGTGTCACCACCAAACAAGACGGTCACATCGGACTCTGCATCGTAAATGAAGCAATTGCCATTTCTCGCTGGAGGTTCTGCACTAGGACTCATCTCCGTCCATGTCCAAGTAGGTTCTGGAACTTCTGGACCGCTGGGGGAATTCAACCACATCCAAACCCCGCCAGATACAACAATTATCACCACAACTACGACTGCTAGTATTGTTCCTTTTTTCATTCTTCTTACTCCTAACCTTTGTTTTTTTTTACTTCATCAGGTCAAGAGTTCCCGAGTGATGACAGCAAGGTCAGAGATTGATCGCGGTTTTGGAGTGTTTGTAAGTCCTGTTTGATTTTCTGTAGCACTTGTATGTATCATACCCGTGAATACAAAACCCCCATCGCTACAAGTTGTAAGCATGAATCCACACTGTGAATGGATCCCTGCATATCCTATATCCCATTCTACGCTTCCATCTGAGTCGGTTCGTCCAAGCCAGAGATTGTCTTCGGTTATATCTGGCGAGTATCGATTTTGTCCGGCGATGACAAAACCTCCATCATCGCACTCAAAAACTGAATACCCTCCATCTGGATGGGTGTCACAATAGTTTTCATCCCAGAGAAAGTTACCCTCCGAGTCTGTGCGAACCAGATAGACAACACCAGAGTATTGCATCTGAGTTCCTATGATTGCGAACCCCCCATCACTGCACTCAGTAGCAGACCATCCATGCTCCTCGAGGTATGTGCCATAGGTCTTATTCCAAAGATGGCTGCCTTGTGAGTCGGTCCTCACAACCCAAACATCTCTCAATCTGACTGGATTACTCTCCGTCCACCCGACCAGCAGAAAACCACCGTCCTTACACCGGATAACAGAATTTGCTTCTTCATCCAGATCTCCGCCAAACCTCACATCCCATAGAAGTTGACCTGCACTATTAGTACGAATGAGCCACATGTCCTGGTCAATTGTACCTGCTATTGCAAACCCTCCATCATCGCAGGCTACTATTGACCGACCCTTCACAGACATAGACGACTGCTCCCCGAAGGTGGTCATCCATAGTTGATGTCCATACGCATCCATTCCAACTAGAAGTATGTCCCGCTCTCCTGAACCGAAGCTTTCCGTTTCACCAACCGCTGCGAATCCAACACGAGATTCTACAATGTCATAACACTCCTCCCATCCATCAGTTCCGAAAGTACTGTTCCATATTGTGTACCCACTATAGTCAGTGCGGACCACCCACATATCCCGCTCACCAGAACCATAGCTCTCTGTTGAGCCAGCAATGACGAAACCGCCATCAGTACATTGGTGAACAGTATGACCTATGTCAAGGAGATTACCTCCATAGGCATAATCCCATTTAACATTCCCAATTTGGTCCACTCTAATCAAGTACATATTCTCCCCCAATCCTGCGAATGGAGGAAGGGGTATTGGTAAGGTTATGATTACCTGTGGCACAATGAGAACAAAGAAATTCGTCATAAGGAGCATAGTGACACTAACACTCATGAAACGTGTCACCAGACCGCCATGGTCTCCTCTCTTCCTAGGGTCTGGTGGGATTGGACAGGCTTCGCGTCCTCTACTTATACTTCCTCTGAATCCTTGACCCATTTCAGCCGCCTCATTATCGCGTCGAACAGGTATATTGAAAGATCAGTAGGAGGCCTGTCGTCTGGAATGGGGATTTTCCACTCCTCGGCGAGCTGTTGAAGTGTGTCAGTGCATTGATCGTGTTGGTCACATGTTCCGCAGTCACCCGTATGTGCAAACCATGTCTGGATGCCAATCTTGGGCGAGTACAGAATGTATGTGTCTGTGTCGTATGCTGGACAATAACCCACAGCAATACCATAGTATGTGCTGATGTTTCGTATCTTAATCCGGTTTATTGATGCAGCATGACGGAGTAGTTTGTCTATTCGTGCTTCTGCTATTCTCTGAGCCTTGCTCACAAAAGGTCGTGACACGTTCAACTCCCTCGCTATCTCATAGGGTCTTACCTTTTGCCTTCTCTTGAGCCAGATGAGCCCCTGTTGGGTTGTTGGATATCGAAGAGATTTGAACGTCGTACGCTCCTCCTGAACACTCGAGAGTTAACCTGATTTAGGCAATCAATATTAAACTTCCGTTTTACTAATAAATTAACCGGTTTTTGGCAACTAATATAAAACAAATGTTTGAATAATCTATTTTTGTCATCTAACACACTCTAGGTTAAAAAACGGGGGAGAGAGGAGGATTCTCTCTCAACAAGTTGTATTTTCTACCTTCTTCTCATAAATACTACGAGAACTACGATGACTACTCCCGTACCTGCAACCGCGAGATACACCCATAATGGAAGACCACCATTACCACCATTGCCGCCATTTGTGAGTGATATATTATAAAGAACCCACGTATCGCCATATGCATCAACCCTATTTGGAGTTCCACCAAAGAGAACAACCTTCTTCGAATCATTATCATAGACTAGATCCGCGTAGGCCCTACTGGATGGATGAGTATCAAAATCCAGCTCAGTCCAGTTGTTATTGTTGTAGTCATATAACCAAGTGTCCGAGTAGTACATGGATGGGTCATCTCTGTCCCCACCAAAGAGGACGACGCGGTCCCAGTCAGCGTGATAGGTCATCTGGAAAGAGTTTCGCGCGGGAGGAGCCACAGGTGGGTTCATGTTAGTCCACGTGTTAGAGTCGAAATCATATGCCCATGTCTGATCTCTCTGTTCTTCGAAGGTAGCGTTTCTGAACTTCCCACCAAAAAGGATAACCCGGTCTGACTCACTATCATATGTCATCCCAAGGGCATAGAGAAGATCGGGATTTGTTGAAGGGCTCATGTTGGTCCAGGTGTTTGAATCATAGTCGTACGACCATGTTTCTGATGACGGAACTCTATCATCCCACACCCCTCCGTAGAGGATGAAACGGTCTGACTGGCTATCATATGCCCACCCGTGTCCCCACCCAGCTGTTGGACTAAATGCAGGAGTTTTGTTCTCCCAGGTTTCTGTGTTTGTGTCAAAAGCCCATGTGTCTCCGTAGCATCTAAACGGTTCCATCGTTAACACACCACCAAAGAACACTACCCGATCAGAGTCACTGTCATACTCGAAACTATTGTGCGTCCCACGGGGAGGAGGACTATCTTCAGGAGTCACATTAGTCCAGATGTTCGAATCAACATCATACGTCCATGTATCCCCGAATACGTATGGAAGCTGAGGATCTTTCCCAGAAAAGAGGACAACAAGGTCTGACTCACCGTCATACGCCATTCCAGCACCCCTTCGAGCCGATGGTTTGGTAGATGGATTCAAGTTTTCCCATATTGTATTCTCATCCAGACCATTCACCTGTGGTTGCAGGACAAGGATTGAGAATGTTAGAATAATCACGAGTCCAAGTGAAAGAGCTTTGTTTTCATTCCATTTTCGATTCATTGAATATCTCCCTCTGACCGAACAATTTATTACGAACTTGTTAATATATCTTTGTTAACTATGTTAAGCAATGTGTGTTAATTGATAGAGGGAATATAATGTTCACCACTCTGCGGTATCCGACCAAGCAGCAGAACCTCATCTGGCTTAGGAGGCGACAAAAGGACCGACCGTCAGAGATTGCGAAAGACCTGAATGTGTCAAGACCCCATGTGACAATGGAACAGAAGCGAGCAGAGGATAGAATCCAAAAGCTCATTGAACATGCTGCGTCAGTCAACAGAGTGAAGATAGAACGTATGAGTGCTCGATATGGTATTGCTGAGGGCTACTGTCATGCATATGATTCAAAGACATACATCATCTATTCCCCCAAGATTGGTGTTCAGAACTGGTATGTACATGAGGGAAACTGTGGTACCTGTGACTTGGAGGACCAGTGTAAGGAAACTCTTCGCACCTTGGCAGAGGAGTGGGAGATTGGTATCCCACCAGGAATGCCACCAACAGAGCTTGGTGTGTACCTGTTTGAGAGAATCAGGAGGCGACTCAAGTGGGACAAGACGTGATACATGGTTCAAGGGTATGCCCGTTGCCTCCAGGTCCATGGAATGAAGGACACAGGCAATTGAAACCTCGAAACATCATGATGGCGGTAGGTCTTGTTTCAATCTTGACAACAGACGCTTTATGGGTGT
>Ga0209536_100015732_pt1 | contig 10787 bp, 9 predicted proteins | sample DeeMarSeWOR28_12_FD_187461 | JGI IMG/M metagenome (GOLD analysis project Ga0209536, IMG submission 187461) | Marine sediment microbial communities from White Oak River estuary, North Carolina - WOR-2-8_12 (SPAdes) (version 2) | ecosystem: Environmental > Aquatic > Marine > Intertidal zone >...
AATAAAAATATGAATGACTTTGTAACTGAGTTAAAGAAGGAATTTAGATTATCTGGGTATGAAATAAAAACATCACTTCAGAAAAAAAACTTCTGAAGTGATGATATGAACTAGTTACGCCAAAATTAAATTATTTTTTGATCTTTGAACTTGAGATAATCTAATTTCAAAACTGCGATCTTTTCAATAGATTTTTGATAAGTTTCTTTTGTGTGATTATCTGATTCATTGGCTTGTTTCCCTTTTGCTATAATATCAGCCGTTTCCCATTCGTCATCCCATTCGTCTTTTTCAATTTCTTGATTTATAACGGCAACTGGAATTTTATAAATCACATTTTCATAAGTAATATCAAATGTCACAACATCAAAAAAAACTGCATCATTCTTTTTAAAATTCTTGTCATTGATAAATGGGATAGAGTATGGACTTCCATTTTCTTTATATGCATCTAAACGATTTAGATACCCTGTTTTTAAGAATCCATCTTTACTTCTTGGATCTGTTACTTCTCCTGAAGGCATAATTTTAAAATTTAGTGGTTGAACATAGGTTTTAAATATTAATTAATCTGGTCTAATATTTCCTGGGCATCCTTGGCATATCGTGAGGCTTTCACTTCGGCAATCTCCTTTAATAAAGGTACTAATTTTTCTGTATTATTTTCATATAAATAGCACATACTCAGGTACCACTTCGCCTGAATGACCATCCCATTATTGTCATCGATCATTCCCAGGAAAATTTGAATGGCATCATCATACCTGCCAAGCTTCATAAGGGTGTTGCCTTTATACAAAGGGAAGCTGGGATCATTTATACTTCCTTTAAAATCGTTGATTTGTATTTTTTCAAAATTGGCTAAGGCAGAATCATATTTGCCAAAATCATAATATTGCAGGGCAATATTCCAGTAATTCATTTCTGATTTCTCACTACTCCGCTTGTTCCCGTAATTTTCAAATGGTGTATAGTATTCTGCATATAATTTCTGGTTGGTGGGTGTTTGATTGATATTGAAAAGTGCAACGGAAGTGACCAGAAGCAATGTAAGCGATGCAGCAATAGCCCACGAGTATTTTTTAATATGGTCAAAATCAAAGAAGTAACTCTTTGCATTGTTTTTTTCATCTTCCTCTTCATCTTCCATGAGCTTGATACTGGTATTAAACCGCTCCAATTTATCTTCTATTGTGGTCTTGGAGGCGGTTTGCCTGATCCCTGAAATCAAGACTTCCATGTCATTTAAATCCCGGATAAATTCTTCATCTGTTTCAAGCAACTCGTCGAAGAGTCTGACTTCACCCATATCCAGGGTATTGTCCAGAAATTTTTCAATTAGCTCAATATGTTCTATATCCTTATTCATAATAATTGCTTTGGGTCAATTGTTGTTCTTCTTCTACTATTTTCCTCAATTTATTCAGGCATTTATATTTCAAATTCTTAGCGGTGGCACTGTTTTTATATTGGAGCAGCCGGGCAATTTCCTCCATTGATTTTCCATGGTAATAGAATAGCTCCAGGATGGTTCGACCTGGTTCCCCTAGTTTTTCCAGTCCTCGTTCTACACATTCCAGCTGTTGTTCTTTGATCAAGGCATCGGTCTTCTGAACATCCGGCAGATTGATCAGCGCATGATCATTATTATATTCAAACTTTTTTTGTGATTTCAATCGCTCCAAATATTTTTTCCTGCCAATAGCGAATAAATATGTCTTCACACTACAATCAAGTACGGTGAGCTTATTGCACATAATGTTTTCATAAAACGTGATGACGGCATAATGATATACTTCACAAGCATCCTCACAAGAGCAATGATAAAGCTTCCCGATCCATGAAATAAATTCTGATCTGTGATTGTTATAGATGGCTTCTATCTGGGTTTTATCTCCGTTTCTTATTTTGTCCAGTTCCACCTTTTTTAGGTTGTTTGTTACCCTTTATGATTGTATTATAAAAAGGTCACCCTTAGAATCAGGATTTTTTGCCATAAAAAAAGGGAGCGCTTGAGCTCCCTTTGGTTATCTATTTAAGATTCACTATTCGTCATTCTTTTCTTCCTTTTTTCTGGCCTTTTTCTTGATTTTGATTTTTAGGCTTTCACTTTTCCCATCATGATCAGCCACGATAATATCACCATCATTCAGTTCGCCTTTAAGTATTTCCTCCGCAACCAGATCTTCGAGATATTTCTGAATTGCACGATTCAAAGGTCTTGCTCCAAACTGTGGATCAAATCCTTTTTCAGCAATAAAATCTTTACCTTTTTCTGTTAATTCCACAGCATATCCTAGTGAACCAATTCGTGAAAACAATTTTTTAAGTGTAATATCAATGATCTCATGAATATGGATACGCTGCAACGAGTTGAATATGATTAAGTCATCCAGGCGGTTGAGGAATTCAGGACTAAACACCTTTTTCAATGCACTTTGAATGGTTGATTTCATATGTTCATCTCCACTGCCTTCCTTTGCTTTGGTAGAAAAACCTATACCTGATCCGAAGTCTTTTAAATCTCTCACACCAATATTAGAGGTCATGATGAGTATGGTATTCCTGAAATCCACTCTTCTTCCAAGACCGTCGGTCAGGATACCGTCATCCAACACCTGAAGCAGAATATTAAATACATCCGGATGTGCTTTTTCAATTTCATCCAGCAGCACCACACTGTATGGTTTTCTTCTGACTTTCTCTGTTAATTGCCCTCCTTCTTCATAACCCACGTATCCCGGAGGTGCCCCAACAAGACGTGATACAGAGAATTTCTCCATATATTCGCTCATGTCAATACGGACCAGTGAATCTTCCTTATCAAACAAATAAGTGGCAAGCACCTTAGCCAATTCAGTTTTACCAACTCCTGTTGGGCCTAAGAAGATAAATGAACCAATAGGTTTTTTGGGATCTTTCAACCCAACCCGGGTTCGTCGGATGGCCTTCACAAGTTTTTCGATGGCTTCTTCCTGACCAACAACTTTTCTACTAAGCTCTTTGTTCATGCCCATCAATTTTTCACTTTCATTCTGGGCAATTCGCTTGGTTGGCACTCCTGTCATCATCGCAACAACTTCTGCCACATTTTCTTCATCTACTGTGTATCGCTTAGTTTTTGTTTCATCCTCCCACTTAGCCTTGGCAGACTCCAGCTTTTCAATTAATCTTTTTTCTTTATCCCGAAGCTGAGCTGCCTCTTCATATTTTTGGCTTTTTACAACCCTGTTTTTTTCTTTTTTGATATTCTCTATTTGTTCTTCGAGATCCACAATATCATCAGGGACATGTATATTATTAATATGTACTCGTGCTCCAGCTTCATCAAGGACATCAATCGCCTTATCCGGAAGATACCGGTCAGAAATATATCGGTCAGAAAGCTTTACACATCCCACAATAGCTTCTTCGGTATAATTCACGTGATGATGATCTTCATACTTTTCCTTTATATTATTCAGAATATCAATGGTTTCTTCAGGAGTAGTTGCATCTACCATTACAATTTGAAACCTCCTGGCAAGGGCACCATCCTTTTCAATATATTGTCTATATTCATCCAAAGTGGTTGCTCCAATACATTGAATTTCTCCCCTTGACAAGGCTGGTTTGAACATATTGGATGCATCGAGGCTACCGCTAGCCCCACCGGCTCCAACAATTGTATGAAGTTCGTCTATGAACAAAATGACTTCCGGAGACTTTTCAAGCTCGTTCATCACTGCTTTCATACGCTCTTCAAACTGACCTCTATATTTCGTCCCCGCTACAAGGCTGGCCAGGTCAAGTGTAACTACGCGTTTACCGTATAATACCCTTGATACCTTTTTTTGGACAATCCTAAGTGCTAATCCTTCAGCTATAGCAGTCTTACCAACTCCTGGTTCACCAATAAGAATAGGGTTATTTTTCTTCCTTCTACTTAAAATCTGACCAACGCGTTCAATTTCTTTTTCCCTGCCAACAATTGGATCCAATTTGTTATCCTCTGCCATCTTGGTAAGGTCCCTGCCAAAATTATCCAGGACAGGAGTTCTTGATTTTTCAGCAGATTTTGACGAGGATTCACGACCACTTCCTGAGGATGATCCTCCAAATATTCTTGAAGAATCTTCATCCCCCTCATCTGTGTCAGAAGATGAAATTGGGTTCTCGGTCTGATATTCGAGTAACTCTTTGACTACTTCATAATTGATATCAAATTTTTCAAGTATTTGTGTAGCTATATTGTCCTCATCTCTTAAGATGGACAAGAGTAAATGCTCTGTTCCGATCAATTGGCTTTTGAAAATTTTTGCTTCAAGGTATGTGATTTTCAACACTTTCTCTGACTGACGAGTCAATGGAATATTGGCTAAATTCTTTACATTACTGATTGCAGTACCTTTGGTGGCCTGCTCAACTGAAAGTCTTAATTCATCCAGAGAAACACCTAATTTTTTTAGTAAACTGATAGCAACACCTTCACCTTCGCGTATCATTCCCAAAAGTAAATGCTCGGTTCCGATATAATCGTGCCCCAAGCGCAACGCTTCTTCCCTGCTTAAGGATATTACTTCTTTTACTCTATTTGAAAATTTTGCTTCCATATTCTATCACTGAATCCATAAAGTTACAGGTATTTACAAAATAAATCTATCCCTGCCACCCTATATTTAACGAACGTAATAATTAAACTGTTATTTATCAAATTTGTCTATTCCAATGCGGAGGATTTTTCTAAAATTAGTTTTGCGCGAGGTCCTTCACAAAAGATAAGATCAATAATACTTAAATTACTTACAAAGTTATTGCCAAAAACCTGGAAATACTCCACTGGCAAAAACAAGTGATTTTTTTTACCTGATTTTTTAGGACTTACCTTATTTTTAGCTTTATAAATGCACTTTTCTTCAGTTGAAGCTAATCTCTTCTGATATTCAATGTTTACATTTAAATCCAGGATTTCAAGACATTTTGTCAGCAAATTCCTATTCAGTTCAAACAAGCGTTCTGGTTTTTTGTTGTAGATTTCGAAAATATCGTCAACAAAAAATTCGAAAAATGGTGCCTTTCCATAAGCAGATCTTATCGCGCGAAGGTGATTGCTTACCCATTTTTGTTGATAATCGATTTTCACATTACTGCTTAGTTGCTTTTGGTTTGAAATTTTTTTCACAGGTATTATAAGATCTTCAATTTTATTAGCGCCATTGATCCTGCATCTGTTGCGATATGTCTGCTTTGTATACGTATCCTCCGGATCAATGATAACTTTTTCAAAGGTATTGAGATACGCAAAATATTGAATGCATGGTAAATAATGCAATTCGATAAGTAGCGTATCCTGCTTCATATGGTTATTTTTTTGATTTATAAAAGAGTGTACTACAATTAGAATTCACCAGAATTCGATTGGCCATATTAAGTATATCCTGCTTTTCGGTTTGTCTGATCAGCTCTATTTCCTCATTCACCAGGTTGGTGTTGCCAATTGATTTTGCCATAGCAAGATTAATGGACCTTTCAAGTAATTCTGTCTCAGAAAAATAAGTTGCTGATTCAGCCTGATTAACCACTTTCTCCACCTCAGCATTGTTTAATTCTGACTTTAATCCTTCCAGCTCTTCCTCAATATAACGATCTGCTTCTAGGATATTTATCTGGGGGTTGACTTTCCCTGAGATCATTAAAAGCCCCGGATCAGATGTCCCGAGTATATAGCTTTCGATACTATTGAATATTTTGCTCTCCTTCACCAGACTCTGATAAAGCCTCGAGGATTTACCACGACCCAAAAGATCGCTTAGTAAGTCTGCAGCTATGTAATTTCTATCCCCCCGAGCAGGCATATGAAATGCCTTATAAATAGCATTTAAGGGAGCATTACCTTCAATCCCCAAAAACCTCGGATCAACCTGCTTGGGCTCTTCCGGAATATTATGTCGCTTTTTGGTAGATACCGGAATATTACCAAACCACTTTTCAGTAAGATCATATACACGGTCTGGTTCTATATTTCCAGAAATCGTCAATATAGCATTATCCGGGGAATAATAGGTTTCATGAAACTCCTGAACATTTCCAAGCGAGGCCTGCTCAATATGCTTTACATCCATACCAATGGTTGGCCATTGATACGGATGAACCTTATAGGCAAGCGGTCTGAGCTTTAACCACACATCTCCATAAGGTATATTGAGATAACGTTGTTTGAACTCCTCGATGACAACATTTTTTTGTATATCCAAATTTCTTTGGTCAAGGTTTAAATATTGCATTCTGTCCGATTCTACCCATAAGGCAGTTTCTATGTTATCCGCTCCCAGGATGATGTAATAGTTGGTAATGTCCGTATTTGTAAATGCATTATTTTCAGCTCCGATTTTTTGTAATTTCTTGTCAAAGTCAGGTACATGGATTGATCCTCCAAACATTAAATGCTCAAATAAATGGGCAAAACCTGTTATGCCGGGACGTTCATTTCTTGAGCCAACCTTATACAAAATATTGACCACTGCTAATGGAGTCTTTTTATCCACATGTGTGATTAAGGTTAAACCATTTTGCAGCTTGAATTCCTGGAATTGTATCATGAATATATTAAAAGCGTAAAATTACAATTAAATAAGCAACCAACTTAAAACATATTTTTGAGTTACTTTTGCAAACCTAAAAGAATACTATTTTAATGTATTTATTACAATTGGTATCTAAAACCAGCGTATTTATTATATAAAACATTGGAAATGATATCTTTGAATTGAGAAATGCCTCAAATATATTCCGGTGCATTCAATTTGCATAATCATAGTTTGGTAAACAGGTTAACATATTCTAAAAAAGAAATAAATCACCTCCTAATCGCTGTTATGGCGTTTTGGCTGATGTGTTTTGCCCCAATCGATTTAGTTGGACAATCTAAAGCGCCATCAAAACTAAAAACTGAACAAAGCGGCCTTCAACGAAGAAAATCCTCTGAAAGGGAAAGAAAGCGGCAAAATAAAGGTACTGTTAGGCGAAAAAACAAATTATTACAAAAGGCATATTACAAAAAGAGATCAAATCAAACCCAATATCCCGGCAATATCTGGCTTGATCCCAAACCAAAAGACTTCACGGCTATCAAGGAGCGTGTTGAAAAAAATCCCTCGAGAAAAAACCTCAAGGCATCAAAAGCCAGGTCTTCTTATTTTCGGGCAAGTTCCAATCAAAAACATAGGAGTTTTGGGAGTGAAGTTGTAATAAGACAAAATCCAAAGCTTAATTATAAATATTCTTCCAAAGCAATAATTTCAAGCAGGGGAGATCATCGGGCGAAACCACCAAAAAGAAATTACAGAAAGTCTAGTCGGGAAATTCAGAAAAACAGAGGAAATATATTTTTACAACCCGAAGCTAAAAAAAGAGATTACAACGAAATCAAGGCCAGGGTGGAAAAAAATCCGGGAAGGACCATGGCGAAAACTGCTAATCGTCAAAAAAACAGAACTATTGCAAATGCCACTCTTACACAAACATATCGTGGCGATATCAACATTAAGGCTCAAAAAGCAAAAAAACAAACCTATAAATATGATTCCAAGGTAATTCAAAAATCAAAGGGAAACCTCAAGGCCGGAAATGTGAAATTTGCTCAAAATCTGCAGCGAATTATTTCCTCATCATCTGCCGGTTATCGTGGAGATGTTGTATTACCCGCCCGAAATCATAAACGCTTAAGGTATGAATACATGTCGAAAGTTTCTCAACAACATAAAGGAGATTTGAAGCGACCTGCCAAGGTTCCTGGCCCTCAATATACAGCAAGCTATAGCGGAGATTTAAAATCCACAGATAAACGCGGTAAAAAGCAGTGGAATAAATACCAGGCGAAATTACAATCAAACTATTCCGGAGATCTGAATGCGCGGAAAAGCAGAATTAAACCTGGCCCAGATCCAGGACTCACTGGATATATTGGCAGTATAAAGGTCTATTCGAAAAGTGGTCAGAAAAGAATTGAGAAACGCGATGCAAAATACACGGGGAACTACTCCGGAAATATAGCTAGAGTGCCCATTAAAAAGAGGCAACAGGAGCTTGAAGGCAAATCCCTGAATCTTTCATCGCATGATGGAAATGTAAAAGTATTATCCAAACGGAAACAGGATCGTTGGATGTTGAAGGATTCTAAAATTACAGGTAATTACTCGGGGAATATCAGGGCGAAGTCATTGAAACACCGCAACCAGGAGCTTGAAGGTAAATCTTTAAATCTGGCCTCATATGAAGGGGATATTAAGGTATTATCAAAACAAAAACAGGACCGCTGGATGTTAAAGGATTCTAAAATTACGGGTAATTACTCAGGAAATATTACCAGAATGCCACCAAAAAAGAGAGAACAGGAACTTGAAGGGAAATCCCTGAATCTCTCATCTTATGAAGGGGACATTAAGGTATATACCAAAAGAGGGCAAGAACGATGGCAGTTAAAAAATTCTAAGATAACCGGAAATTATTCCGGAGATATTAGGGCAATGTCAAAAAAACGCAGATTACAGGAACTTGAAGGGAAATCCCTAAATCTCTCAACATATCAGGGAGAGATCAAAATGACCAGGTCGGATATTCGGGAAAAACAATATGAGCACCTATCCAAAACTGCCATGAATTATTCGGGCAATTTAAAGGTTAGGACAACAGGTGCAAGGAATAGATATTACCAAAATATTTCTGACCGAAATCAACAAATCATCGGTAATTACCGCACCAAGACAAGACTTTATAAAGACATTGAAGAACAAATTGCTTCTGCCAGAGTTCAGAATTATCAGGGTGGTCCTAAAACCAGTTTATTTACGAGGATTTGGTTGAGCCTGTTTGATAATAGCAATAAGCTTGATAAATTGGATGATAAAACCAGAAAACCAAAATACGATAGTAGAGAATACAAAATCTGGTATTAATCCATGGCTTGGCTTAAATTAAATTCTGCAGAGACTCTCAATGAACTAATTCAAAAGTCAAATGTATCTCCACTGCTCGTGTTTAAACATAGCACCCGATGTTCCATTAGTTCAGTCGCACTTAATAGAATACAGCATGCCCTGAGAAATATTGACCTATATATCCTGGACGTTATTGCCAACCGGGAACTTTCAAACCAGGTAGCCCAGCACTTTAATGTAAATCATGAATCCCCTCAAATTTTAATTATACAAAATGAAGCATGTATTTATACTGCTTCTCATCTTGGTATATCGGCAGAAATCATTGACAATCGATTGAAAAGATTAAATAAAAAAAGTAGCTGAATGTCATTTGTCAGATAATTTAAAGAAATCAAATATTTTGGAATTATCTTCAATAAACTAATTTTGTAAAATGTCGTTATATCTATGAATTTTTTTTCATGATGAGAGCAGCAACAAGTGTACTTGGATTAATTCTTATTTTCAGTAATGTAAATACTAGTCAGGCGCAATATAGCGGCGATTATGAATATAATACTGAAATGCTCTGGGGAATTACCAAAGCTACCAATAGCGGATTGATAGGTGGGTTTCTCTTTAAATATTCAAAAGAACTCAAAAGAGAAAATATGTTCCATGGGGGTATCATTGAAATTGTCAATGTAAAACATCCTCAGGAACAACGGTATTATTCGGAATCAGGAAATACATTTATTTGGGGAAAACAACACTATCTATATAGTCTTCGATTGTCTTATAACCGTGAATTTACGTTTTTCAAAAAAGCATCTCAACAAGGGGTACAGGTGAATGGACTTTTAGCTGCCGGACCTACTCTTGGATTTGAAGCCCCTTATTATGTAGAAGTAAAGGCTGGCAGAACATCGGTAAAAGAACCATATGATCCGAACAAGCATCAATGGCAGGACATTATCGGAACCGGAAACATTCTCCAGGGAGTCGGGGAATCATCAATTGTTCCGGGATTAAACGCAAAGGCTGGAATGGCTTTTGAATTTGGCACATTTAAAACAAATGTTGTCGGTTTGGAGGTTGGATTTCAATGTGATTTTTTCACCCGTGACATTATATTGATGCCGACCACGGAAAATTATAGCATATTCCCATCAGCGTATGCCACACTATTTTATGGTTCGCGAAGATAAGTGAATAGTTGCCTTGATTTTCATAAACCACGTAACTTTGCAAATCAAAATTTTGAGGAATGATCGAATTACCAGTAGTTAATGATAAAAAAGAACTGATCAATAGAAAACCAAAATGGCTTAGGGTAAAATTACCGGTTGGCAAGGAATACCTGAAGGTGCGTGGTTTGGTTGATCAATACAAGCTCCACACCATCTGTGAAAGTGGCAATTGCCCCAACATGGGTGAATGCTGGGGTAATGGCACGGCAACTTTTATGATCCTTGGGAATGTGTGTACACGCGGCTGTTCTTTTTGTGCAGTGGCAACCGGAAGACCCCCGGAATATGATGAAGAGGAACCACAACGCGTGGCAGAGGCAATCAAACTAATGGGTGTAAAGCATGCCGTAATAACTTCGGTCAACAGGGATGAACTAAAAGATCGTGGTGCTGAAATCTGGTATCAGACCGTGGTAAAAATCAAGCAAATGAGTCCGCATACTACAATAGAAACCCTGATCCCAGACGTTAAAGCTTCTTGGGAGGCATTGATTCGGATGATCAGTGGCGGACAGGAGATCGTCTCTCATAATCTTGAAACTGTTGAACGACTCTATCGACGCGTTCGGCCCCAGGCAAAGTATTACAGGAGTCTTGAACAAATTCAGCGAACCAAAGAATTTGGCAAAAAAACCAAGTC
>Ga0209536_100015733_pt1 | contig 10787 bp, 8 predicted proteins | sample DeeMarSeWOR28_12_FD_187461 | JGI IMG/M metagenome (GOLD analysis project Ga0209536, IMG submission 187461) | Marine sediment microbial communities from White Oak River estuary, North Carolina - WOR-2-8_12 (SPAdes) (version 2) | ecosystem: Environmental > Aquatic > Marine > Intertidal zone >...
ACATAATTAAAGCATTTGAAAAAGGTGCATTTAAAGAATTTGAACGTCACTCAAGACTTGGTATGGTAACAGAAGAAGGTTTTGCTCAAAGAGTTGATGAATTAAGAAAAGCCGGTGCAAAATATCTTTTCTTAAAAACCGGAGCTTACCGTCCTGCAGATCTTGCCCGAGCCGTTAAGTTCTCATCAAAATATAAAATTGATTTACTTACGGTTGATGGTGCAGGCGGTGGAACGGGAATGAGTCCGTGGCGAATGATGAATGAATGGGGTGTCCCTCCCGTAGAACTTCATTCAATGCTGTATCAATATGCTAAGCAGCTTAGCGATAAAGGTGAATATGTTCCGGCAATAGCAGTAGCCGGAGGATTTACATTTGAAGATCAGATATTTAAAGGATTAGCAATGGGTGCACCATTTGTAAAACTGGTTGGAATGGCTCGTGCACCAATTGCAGCAGCAATGGTTGGCAAGACAATCGGTCGTGCTGTTCAGGAAGGACAGCTTCCTGTATATGTTGAAAGATTCGGCAACAGCATTGACGAAATATTTGTTACCGCGGGCGAATTAAGAAAAGAGCTGGGTGATGCAGAATTTGAAAGCCTGCCTCCGGGAGCAATCGGGCTTTACACTTATTATGAAAGATTAGGACAGGGGTTAAAGCAATTGATGAATGGAAGCAGAAAATTTGCACCGGAATTTATAACCCGTGACGACATTGCAGCGTTAACAAAAGAAGCTTCTAAAATAAGCGGAATAACTTATATTACAGATGTTGATAAAGAAGAGGCGCAAGCTATTCTAAACGCATAAATTCAATTATCAAATAACTACGTCAGGCGTGTCGGGAAAAATTTTTCTGACACGCTTTTTTATTTTCATCTTACAATACCTGCCAGGAACATTTTCTCTTCCCCAAAGTAAAAGGTTTATTAACTAAATAAACCGGAGGTTACAATGGCTTTTCTAAAAAATTCTAAGGCAGATTTAACAAGGCTATACCGCCGTACTTTTGAATTAAGCCTAGTTATTTCACTGATGACTATCATTGCTGCTTTTAAATTCTCACCTGATGCTTCAAAAGAGAAATTAATAATTCCAGATAAACCTGATCTTATAACTGTTGAAGACATCATTAACACAGTTCAAAAACCAGAAATTCCTCCACCACCCAAGGCGCCTCAAATAATTGCAGCTTTAATTGATGATGTTACGGATGATATTATTTTGCCTGATATTGATAATTTTGAGCCTGTACCGCTTCCTGATAATCCGCCTAAACCGAATATTGATCTCTCAGGTGAAGACTTTATTGAAGTCCCCGGTGAGTTGCCTGAACCAGTTGGTGGATTAAAATCATTACAGGAAAAAGTTCACTACACAGAAATTGCCAGAAAAGCAGGAATAGAGGGAACTGTTTACATTCAGGCAAAGATTGATAAAAAAGGAAACGTTGTTGAAGCAACCTTATTAAAGGGGCTAGGCGGCGGTCTTGACGAAGAAGCACTAAATGCAGTTAAATCAACGAAGTTTCATCCCGGTGAGCAGCGTGGACGGCCTGTAAATGTTAAAATGGTAATTCCAATAAAATTCGTTCTCAAATAATTTTAAGGGAAAATGCCAAGTGCTATATAAGAGTTAGCGATTTTCTCAATTGCAACAACAAAAGCTGCTGTACGAAGATCAGGTATTTTTTTATTTTTCTTCCAGGTCTCTCTTATTTCGTTATAAGCGAAGACCATTGTTTCTTCAAGTCCAGAGTTGACAAGGTCTTCTTCCCCGGCACCATGCAGAATAATTTTTTTTGCAGTTTCATCAATGGATTTACCAACTGTCTTTTCAATTGATTCAACAAGAGTTTTATTTACCAGCTCATCGTATCTTTTTCCCATTCTGCCAAATCTTACGTGAGATAAATTCTTCAGCCATTCGAAATAAGAAACAGTAACACCACCGGCATTCAGATAAAGATCAGGAATAATCATTATTTTTTTTTGAAGTAATATCTTTTCGGCTTCAGGAGTGACCGGACCATTTGCTGCTTCTGCTATAATTTTTGCTCTGATTTTATCAGAATTCCTTTTGTTAATCTGATTTTCAAGAGCTGCAGGAATTAATATATCGCATTCAAGTTCAAGTGCTTTAGAAGTGTCTTTTATGTTTTTTGCTTTTTTAAAGTTCAGGATCGATCCTGTTTTCTGTCTGTGCTTGTATACTTCATCTACGTCAAGACCTTTAGGATCATGAATTGCACCTTCATATTCAGCAATTGCTATGATATCAGCACCTGCTTCCTGGAAAAAATTAGCCGAGTGATAACCAACATTTCCCAGTCCCTGTACAACAACTTTTTTCCCAGCAAGTCCTGTAGTCATCTTTAAGGCTTTCATGTCCTCTTGATTGCTTACTGCCTGTCTTACACCATAAAAAACACCACGACCGGTTGCTTCAGTTCTGCCTTTTATTCCTCCCTGACTGATTGGTTTTCCCGTAACACAGGCATATGCATCTATCTGACCCGGATTGAATGCAGCATAAGTATCTGCAATCCAGGCCATCTCCCGAGCACCGGTTCCATAATCAGGAGCTGGGACATCAATTCCAGGTCCGATGAAATTTTTTTTGATTAATTCAGAAGTATATCTGCGTGTTATTTGCTCAAGTTCGACAACAGAGTACGTTTTGGGATCTACACAAACACCGCCTTTGGCTCCACCGAAAGGAACATCAACAACGGCACACTTGTATGTCATCAAAGCAGCAAGTGCCATAACTTCATCCTGTGTTACTGCTGTACTGTATCTTATTCCTCCTTTCACCGGCACTTTATGTTGGCTGTGTTCAACTCTGAAGGCAATTATAACTTCTATTCTGTCTTTGATCCGGACAGGAAATTTTATTCTGTATACACTGTTGCAATATTTGATCTGATCAAGAAGACCGGGTGGATATTTTGTAAACTTTGCAGCTTTTTCAAAATAGCTTAAGACATCGCCAAAAAAACTGTGTTCCCGCTGTTCGCTGATATGCTTGTTCTCTGCCATTTGATTACCTTTATATGTTTATTTTATTAAAAAAAAGAAAATTTTTTTCTTATCATAGTAGTACCATTGCTATTCAGAAAATAACTAATTGCTATTTTAACAGCAAGAAAACTTTAATAATTAAGTTTGTACATGCCTGAATTTACTATCATCAAAGACATAGTTGTAATCCTTCTGATCTCGATTCCGATCATTTTGATATTCAATAAAATTAAGCTGCCAAGTATTGCAGGATTTCTTATAGCGGGAATGATAATCGGTCCTTTTGGATTTGAATTGATAGCTAATGTTCATGAAATAGAAATAATGGCAGAAATTGGTGTAATACTTTTACTATTTACCATCGGTCTTGAATTTTCGCTAAAAGAACTTGCAAAGATGAAAAAACTACTTCTCTTTGGAGGGGGTCTGCAAGTACTTATCACAATTCTGGTTTCTACATCTTTGCTTTATTTTCTTGGATTGGAATTAAGACAATCAATTTTTCTTGGAATGCTTGTTAGTCTTTCAAGCACGGCAATTGTTTTAAAACTGCTTTCAGACAGAGGGGAACTTCAAACACCGCAGGGCAAAATTTCAGTCGGAATATTAATATTTCAGGATTTAGCTATCGTTCCTATGTTTCTTTTGGTAGATATTCTTGGAACAACAGGTGAGATAGATTTTATTTCAATTTTAATAAGATTGCTGACAGCTGTTGGAGTAATTGCATTCATACTTTTTGCAGCTAAATATCTTTCACCTAAAATTCTTTACTATCTTGCAAGAACAAGGATAAGAGAACTGTTCACTGTGGGAATTATTCTTATTCTTCTGGGAACAGCTTACCTTACACACAATTTTGGTTTATCATTTGCACTTGGTGCATTCATTGCCGGATTAATACTCTCTGAATCAGAATACAGCACACAGATAACTGCCGAGATAATTCCATTTAAAGATGTCTTCAACAGTATTTTCTTTGTCTCGGTTGGATTGCTTCTGAACCTCAACTATGTGATTAACTTTCCCCTTGAAGTAGTTCTTTCTGCAATAGGAATAGTAATTCTTAAAAGCGTAATAATATTTGTGCTCGTACTCTCAATGAAATATCCGACGAGGATTGCCGTACTCTCAGCACTTGGACTTGCGCAGATTGGTGAGTTCTCATTTATTCTTGCTCAGCAAGGTGGTAAATTACTCGGAGAATATTCCAACGTATTACTTTCTTCTGCTATAATTACAATGATAATCACTCCGCTTCTGATTAGATTTTCCATAATGGTTGCTGATAAATCAAAATCGATTAAAAAAGTTAAAGATACTTTAGATGAGAAAGAAAAATTTGAAGGACACGTAATTATCGCCGGCTTCGGATTGAACGGAAGAAACCTTGCGCGCGTTCTTAAAGAAACTGGGATAAAATACATAGTTATTGAGATGAATCCCGATACTGTAAAACAGGAACGAGCAAAGGGTGAAAAAATTATTTTTGGAGATATAAGCCGTGAAGAGGTTTTACACACAGCACGTATAAATACAGCAAAAGTAATTGTAATAGCAATCAGTGACAGAACAATTTCCAGAAAAGTAATAAGCATAGCCAAACAACAGAACCATGAGATATTTGTACTTATCCGAACCAGGTTTGTAGATGAAACCGAAGACCTTATCAGGCTTGGGGCAGATGCAGTTATACCGGAAGAGTTTGAAACTTCAATACAAATATTCACAAGAGTGCTTCAACAATATCACATACCGTTGAACGTAATTATGCAGCAGGTTAATTTATTAAGAGGTGAATCATACAAATGGATGAGAAGCGAAAAAGCAACTCCAAAAGTTTTTTCACATCTGGATGAAATTCTTGCAGCAGGTATTGTGGATTCTTTTTATATAAATGAGGATAATATATGGTTAGGTAAAACTGTCGGAGATCTTCATCTGAGGAATAAAACCGATGCAACAATAATTGCGATTGTTCGTCAGGGTTCAACTAAAATGAACCCAAGTGCAAATGATTTAATTCAATCGGGTGATACTCTGGTAATCACGGGTACGCATAAAGCAGTGGATAAAGCCTTTGAATTGCTTTCTGTTGAATCGGGTAAAAGCATCTAAATTGCCTGCTTAAGTTTTCAAATACGACATTTATATCGGGACAAAATGTGCTAAATCGAATTTTATGAATCTTATCCTGTTATTAATCACCTAATTGATTTGAAATACCAGCTTAAGTTACATTTTTTTCAAAAATTTAAACGAAATTGACTTAAATTTGAATTATAAATTCTAACAAAAGGGTTGATCATGAATAAATTTTTATTACTTACTTTAATTTTTCTTCTCTCCGCTCTAACAGCAAGCGCACAAAACTACAAAGAAGTTAAAATCTTTATAAACAATCGTTCTGATATTCAGAATCTTCAAAACGCAGGAATGGAATTCGATCATTTCAATTTCCACAAAAACAATACGATCACAACGTTCATTAGTGATAATGATTTCGAAATTCTTCAGTCATCGGGATTCTCTTATGAAGTACTGATTGATGACTGGTATACTCACCATGCTAATCTTCCTAAAATGACCGATCTGGAAAAGGATGCAGCACTGCAGCAAATAGAACAGGATTTTTCTGTTTCTGGATTCAATTACGGTTCTATGGGTGGATTTTATACCTTAGCAGAAGTAAATGCTGAACTGGATGAAATGTATACAGACTATCCGAACCTGATCACACAGAAAGTTTCTATCGGGAATACAATTGAAGGCAAACCTATTTACATGGTTAAAATATCAGATAATCCAACCATAAACGAAAATGAACCTCAGGTATTGTACACAGCTTTACATCACGCAAGAGAACCCGAGAGTATGGAGCAAATGATTTTCTTTATGTTTTTCCTTCTTGAAAATTACGGAACAGATCCTGAAGCGACCTATCTTATTAATAACAGGGAAATATATTTTATTCCTGTTCTCAATCCGGATGGATATGAATATAATCACATTACTAATCCAAACGGCGGCGGAATGTGGAGAAAGAATCGCAGAAATAACGTGGGAAGCTATGGTGTAGATCTGAACAGAAACTATGGACCTTATTCTTACTGGAACTCATCTTACGGTGGTTCAAGCACTAGCCCGAGTAGTGATACATATAGAGGCACGGCACCATTCTCTGAACCAGAAACTGCAGCTCTAAGAGATTTTCTTGCTACTAAAAATTTCAGTAATACTCTTAATTACCACACTTACGGAAACTACCTGATTTACCCATATGGTGCTTTCCCCTGGTTAACACCTGATTCACTTACTTTTTTGGAATATGCCACAGATATGACTTCGTTCAATGGATATTCAGCGGGAACTGCATTACAGACTGTGGGTTACAGTGTTAGGGGTGTAAGCGATGATTATTTTTATGACGGAGATGTTACTGCAAATAGCGGAAATATTTTTGCAATGACACCTGAAGTTGGTACTACAGGTTTCTGGCCATCACAAAGTGAAATCATTCCCCTTGCAGTTGAGAACTTATTACCAAATCTTTATTATGCATGGGTAGCTGGTGAATCGATTCATTTAGATAATCCGAATTTCACACAAGATTATTTTAATCCCGGTGATGTTGTTGATATGTTTCCTTCATTCAGAAATAAAGGCCTGTCAACCGGATATAACATTGGCATCACAGTAAATTCACTAAGCAGCTATGCAACAATCAATTCAGGAAGCGCTAATATTGATTCCATTCAGGCACGATTTTCTGCACAGGTTTCTGCGCCTATAACAATGACTGTATTACCATCTGCACCTGCTGAAGAAATTATAGAGCTTGAGTTTGCAATCAGTTTAAATTCAACTGTTGTAAGAAGAGATACTATAAGCTTAATTGTTGGTACACCAGTTTTGGTTTTTGCTGATACAACTAACAACCCTTTAACATTATGGACAGTAACCCCATCAACTAACCCACACTGGGAAGCAACCACGCTGACATATTATTCAGCACCAAATTCATATACTGACAGCAGACTGGGTAACTATACCAGTTCATCAACAGTTACTATGATGATGACAAATTCTATAAATCTATCCGTATACAACAATCCGCGATTGGTGTTCTGGACAAAGTACGATATTGAAAGCAACTGGGATTACGGACAGGTTGACGTATCCACAAACAATGGTTCTACATGGATTCCACTTGAAGGTGAGTACACTGAGCCCGGCGTAGGAAGTTTTCAGCCGAATGGCGAACCACTTTACGACGGCACAAGAACTAACTGGGTAAGAGAGGAAATGAGCTTATCATCATATACATCGGCTCAAAACAAATTAAGATTTCAGCTCAATACGGATGGGTCCGTTACACGCGATGGCTGGTATGTAGATGATATAGGGATAATAATTTATCAGATAGTTCCTGTTGAACTTTCTTCTTTCAATGCAAATGTAAACGGTGAAAAAGTTACGTTGAACTGGTCTACATCAAGTGAGCTGAACAATATGGGTTTTGATATTGAGAGAAAGTTAGCTGAATCGAATTCGGGCTGGACGAAAATTGGTTTTGTTGAAGGTAAAGGTAGCTCTACTAATATTGAAAGATATTCTTTCATCGATGAAAACCCCGCGCAGGGCATTATACTTTACCGTTTGAAGCAGATCGACTTTGATGGAACTTTCAAAATATTTAATTCTGTCAGCGTTGATTTTGAAGGAATAAAACAATATTCACTTGAACAAAACTATCCTAACCCGTTTAACCCTTCAACAGTGATTGATTATTCGATAGCTTCTGCAGGCCCAGTAAAACTTACAGTTTATAATATGCTTGGTTCTGAAGTTACTACATTAGTAAACGAATATAAAGAAGCCGGAAATCACTCGGTTGAATTCTCATCTGAAAAATTAGATAACAAGATTGGATCTGGAGTGTACATCTACACCATTAAAGCAGGAAGTTTTACACAGACCAGAAAGATGGTAGTTCTAAAGTAAAAGTCTCCAAAGGCGGAAGCAGAGATGACATCTTTTTAAAAAAGATGTCATCTATTTTTTTTATGTGTAATGTGAATTATTAATCTAAATCTTTTATCAATTCACTTAAGCCGGATATAATAAAATCCGGTTTTTCTTTTTCTATCTGTTCCCTGTTTCTGTAACCATAAATTACCCCGCAGGTTTTTGCTGCTGCATTTTTCCCGCACTGAATGTCAAGTTCAGTATCGCCAACAATTAATGTTTCGCCAGGTTTAACTTCAAGTTCATTACAAATAAACAAAAGTGGCTCAGGTGAAGGTTTATGTTCAAATCCGTTTCGTCTTCCCATCACATAATTAAAAGATGATCTGAGCCCAAAATGATCAATAATTTTATCTGCCTGTTCCTGTACTTTCGTAGTAAGCAGAGAAACCTTAATCTTTTTTTCATTAAGGTATTTTAATGTCTCCGGCACATGCGGATAGAGATAAGAGGAGTCAATAAAATCAAAATAGAGTGCTTTGTAAATAGGAATGAATTGTTCGAAATCGACTGTATCCATTTTCAATTCAACAAAAATATCTACAAAGTGTTTCCCTATCATATTACTGAAAATATCTTCAGAGATGTCGTGGGGAATTTTGAGTTTATCCAAAGCAGCTTTTGTGCTTTCAAGAATTGTGATCTTTGAATCGACAAGCGTACCATCAAGATCGAAACAAATGTGTTTAATCATCTTATGTTTTATCTTTCTCCCCTTCCCCTCGGGAAGGGGTTAAGGGATGGGCCTCTTCTCCCCTGCAGCATTCGTCAACATTTACCCCGCAGACCGAACACTGCCCATGTCCGTAAACCCAGATTATAGTTGAAGGTTGTCCACACCAGTTACAATTACTTAATTTCCCTTCATACATGACAGATTTTTATAAATATTAGAACAAATATAAGTATTAGCACAGAATTAGATTATGATCTAAAAAACTTTTCTCAACCGCTTGATTTTTTCTAAAAGTTAGATGAATTTCCATTCAATGATTTATAAATATTTGAAAGTTATTCATATGAATTGAATTGACGCCGGCTGTAAATCTGTGCTTTGCTTTTGTCACCTGCAAGTAAAAATTGTCTATTCTCCAGTTCTGACCACATATTTTTATTGATTTAAGGCTCACTGAATTGGTACAGTTTTTTACTGATAAAGAATCATTCAACACTAATAATCTAATCAAATAAGGAGCATGTAATGAGAAACTTTAACTATCTGCTTTTATTCACGGTCGCCTTTGCATTTTTTGCACTTAATACTACCGTATTAGCTCAGGTTGAGCCAGCCATGTATTTCTGTGAAAGATATGATGAATATGATGGGGAGATTGGTATACGGGATAGATTTTCAAAAGGACCAATTACTGTAATGGTAAAAAGTGACGACCCTCTTTATTTAACAAATGTATCAATTCAATATGACAGATATAGTTTTCGTAGTGGGAAATTTGAATTCTACAAAAGTTTCGAATTTGATATTCAACCTGATATGAGTTATATCTTTTTCGGACCAACAAGTGGAAACGATATGCGTTTTGATGATTCGGGTTTCTACCGGGTGTTTCTTTTAGATAGCGATAAAAATACAGTTGCAAGTGCACTCATTGAAATAATTCCCTAACTTTAACAATGATATAATAAGGCGGTTCTATACCGCCTTTTTTGTTTTAAATAACTTTCATAAAAAGCTTAACTTTACAGAAAATAATTTCATAATAACTTCATTTGAAAAAACACAGAGTAATAATTATCGGTGCAGGACCGATTGGCTTGACCTGCGGCATTGAAGCTGAAAAAAATAATTTGGATTACCTGATTCTTGAAAAAGGTTGTCTTGTCAATTCACTGTTTCATTACCCTACAAACATGGTTTATTTCTCAACTTCAGAAAGACTTGAGATTGGTGATATTCCTTTTGTTTCTCACAGCGATAAGCCCACAAGAAGAGAATCACTCGAATACTACCGAAGAGTTGCTGATGCCTGGAAACTGAAAATAAATACTTATGAAAATGTTGAATCAATTGAGCAAACAGGAAATGAATTTAAAGTCGTTACAAATAAAGAAACTTGTTCCGCAGAAAAAATAATTATTGCAACAGGATTTTATGATCACCCAAACCTGCTGAAAGTTCCCGGTGAAGATAAACTAAAAGTAAAACACTATTTCGATGAAGCACATCCGTACTCATATTTAAAATTAATAGTTGTTGGCGGTGGAAATTCGGGAGTTGATGTCGCTCTGGAAACATTCCGCAGAGGTTCTGAAGTCACAATGGTGATACGTGAACCGAATCTGAAAGAGGGTGTTAAGTATTGGGTCAGACCGGATATTGAAAACAGAATTAAAGAAGGAAGCATCAAAGCATATTTTAATTCTGAAGTGTCTGAAATAAGAGATGATGATGTTGATATCAAGACTCCTGATGGAAAAGTTACTATTAAAAATGATTTTGTTTTTGCGATGACGGGTTATCATCCCGATTATACCTTTCTTAAGAAAGTTGGAATAAAAATCTCAGAGGATGAAAAACAGATTCCTCTCTTCAATGAAAAAACTTTTGAGACGAATATTCCCGGAATTTATCTGGCTGGTGTTGTCTGTGGTGGAATGGATACCGGTAAGTGGTTCATTGAAAATGCCAGGTATCAGGCAATTGAAATTTTTAAGGATATTTCTTCTAAAACCTAAGTAATTGTGAAACTCTGTTATTTTTAAAATAATTATAAGT
>Ga0209536_100015734_pt1 | contig 10786 bp, 8 predicted proteins | sample DeeMarSeWOR28_12_FD_187461 | JGI IMG/M metagenome (GOLD analysis project Ga0209536, IMG submission 187461) | Marine sediment microbial communities from White Oak River estuary, North Carolina - WOR-2-8_12 (SPAdes) (version 2) | ecosystem: Environmental > Aquatic > Marine > Intertidal zone >...
TGCTTGTGCCGGCGCTTTTGGGACGCAAGCAAGTACGCGACCTGGATCGCAATCAGCAAAATGTGGCCATTGCCCGTGAACGGATGAAAGAACTCGAAGGAGAGTACGGCCGCGGTACGTTGAGTGAAACCGATTATGAACAGGCAAAGCGGGAGCTTGAGCAGGCACTCCTGCATGATGTGGAAGAAACCGCAGAACCAGTGACCACCTCACCAGCAACTGCCGCCCGCGGGGCCCTGCTGTGGGTTGTGCTGGGTGTGCCACTGGCCGCCGTGTTGTTGTATCTGCAACTGGGTACGCCGAATGCGATGCAACCGCAAGTACAAAGCGCCGCCCCGCAGGGCCATGCCGGTGGTGATTCGACAGCGGCGACGATGGAACAACTGGTAGCCGGCCTTGCGGCCAAACTGCAGGAAGAACCGGAGAATGCCGAAGGCTGGTTCATGCTGGGGCGGAGTTATATGTCGATGGGCCGTTACTCGGAAGCCGCCAATGCGTTTAAACGTGTGCATGATCTGGTGGGTGATGAGCCTGCAGTGATGTTGCGTTATGCCGATGCCCTGGCGATGGCGCAAGGTGGAAAGATTGCCGGCGAGCCGTTTGAATTCATCAAACGCGCCTTAGAACTCAAACCGGACGATACCACCGGCCTGTGGCTGGCGGGCCTGGGGTATGAAGAGCAAGGCCAATATGAACAGGCGGTGCAACACTGGCGCAAGCTCGAGACGTTGATGCAGAATGATCCGGCTTCGCAGAATGAAGTGCGCAACCTGATCGCCCGTGCCGAGCAAAAACTGGGACGTACAGTGATGGTCGAGACAGCACCAGCCAAACCTGCCGCAGCCAGTAGTGTGGCACTTAAAGTTACGGTCTCGCTGGATGCAGCCCTGCAGGACAAGGTGTCAGCCGAAGATACGGTATTTATTTTCGCCCGTGCAATGGAAGGACCACCGATGCCGCTGGCGGCGGTACGTAAACAGGTGCGGGACCTGCCGCTGACCGTAACGTTGGATGATTCCATGGCCATGATGCCGCAGATGAAGCTGTCCAACTTTAACGAGGTCAAAATCGGTGCAAGAATTTCAAAATCCGGTGCACCTCGTCCTGAGAGTGGTGATCTGCAAGGTGAAATTACTTCTGTTAAAACGGAGAATAGGGAGACAATTCAGGTTCGGATTGATCAGGTGGTTCCCTAATTACCACACCCAAGTGGATTAAATATCAAACTAACCATGAGGATTCATGGTTGCTCTTTCTGATTGATAACAGTGAGTATTCTCTTCAAGGAATACCGCCAGCAAGTCATCACTGAATCCAGATTATTCCTCTCAGACCTGAAGTCGGGTCCCTCTACCTTTTTGTCACCCACCTCCCATGGCCGTAAACCACTTTACTTATGGAAGAGGCCGAGAATTGATGAGGGTATCGGCGTTATAGGGAGGCCAAGCTCAACTATTCGCCCGGGAGCTGATGGCTGTCATTTCTGACATCAGCATCGGTTGATCCATATCAACGCTCCCGCCCGGCACTTGCGGTAAAAAATCCGCTTACCTGAAAAAAGGAGAGGTTATGGGGCTGGAAGTAGCGGATAGGCCGATCCCCGGCGAGACCCGCAGTGAGGTCAGAACCGAGGCGAGGGACGTTATTGCCTATACCCTGCACGGCAATTGTTATATCAACCTGACCAGTCGCTGTACCCTGCGCTGCCAATTCTGCCCCAAATTCAACAAGGACTGGGAAGTCCAGGGCTATCCGTTGCGGCTCAGGCAGGAACCCGCTGTGGAGGAGATCCTCGCCGCCGTGGGTGATCCGACGTTGTATCGGGAAGTGGTGTTCTGTGGTCTGGGTGAGCCGACCTTACGTCTGTCGCAACTGTTACAGGTGGCCGAGGCCCTGAAACAGGCGGGCGCCCGGATCCGTCTCAATACTGACGGCCTGGCCAACTGGGTGTATCAACGCAATATCGTGCCGGAACTGATCGGGCGGGTGGATGCCTTGTCGATCTCACTCAATGCACAGGATGAGGCCACCTACAATCGGCATTGCCGACCACCGGCTGCCGGGGCCTATCCCGAATTACTGGAATTTATACTGCGTGCCCGTGAGGCTATAGACGACATAACGCTGACGGCGATTGAAGGGCTGGAAGGAGTGGATATCAAGGCCTGCGAAGCCCTGGCCGAGCGATTCAAGGTGAAATTCCGGCGCCGGGTGCTGGATGAAGTAGGCTGATGTACCTCACTGATTATGTGCACACCTTTGGACGTGCGAGTAGTGAGCGGTATGGACAACGGGTGCACAAGCTTGCGATTGATGCAGCCTTTACCTGTCCCAACCGCGACGGCAGCAAGGGCAGAGGCGGTTGTACCTTTTGCAATAACAGTTCCTTCAGCCCCAATGGCCGGCAGCCCTTGCCCGTGGCCAGGCAGATCGCGGCGGGGCGAGGTGTGGTCCAAAAGCGGACCGGGGCCCGACGTTACCTGGCGTATTTTCAGGCCTATACCAATACCTACGCGGATCCAGCGCAGTTACGCCAGCTGTATGACAGTGCCCTGATCGAAGCGGACGTGATTGGCCTGTCGGTGGGTACCCGTCCGGATTGTGTGCCGGCGGCAGTCCTGGATTTACTCGCTGACTACCAGGCTCACGGCTACGAGGTATGGCTGGAACTCGGTTTGCAATCCAGCTTTGACAAAACCTTGCAGGCCGTTAAGCGCGGCCATGGCTATGCCGAGTATCGGTCCGCCGTAAAAGCGGCCCGGGCCCGGGGTCTGCAGGTCTGCACCCACTTGATTGTGGGCTTGCCGGGGGAAACCGCCTGGCACAGTCAGGTCACCTTGGAGCGGGTGCTGACGGAGGGGGTGGATGGGCTCAAGTTGCATCCCTTGCATGTGGTTAAAGGCACGCAACTGGCCAACAGTTGGCGACAGGGTGACTACCAGCCGCTGACCATGGAGGAATACATCCACACGGTGGCGGACATGGTGGAACTCACGCCAGCCGAAGTAATCTTTCACCGCCTGACCGGTACCGCGGCAGCGTCAATCCTGTTGGCGCCACAATGGTGTAGTCAGAAATGGCGGGTATTAAACGGCATTGCCCGGGAGCTGCAGCACCGCGGTACGAGGCAGGGTCAGGCGAAACAGGAGCAGCAAGCTTGGTATCAGTAACCCGACACATGGATCTGGTTTGTCCGGCGGGTAGTTTGCCGGCACTGAAAGCGGCCGTGGATAACGGCGCCGATGCCGTATATCTGGGTTTTCGTAATGCTACCAATGCGCGCAATTTTCCCGGCCTGAACTTTGACATGGATGAAATTCAGCAGGGAATGGCGTATGCCCGGCAACGTCAAGTGCGGGTGTTATTGGCATTGAACACCTTTCCGCAGCCGGCTCACTGGTCCCAATGGACCCGCGCGGTGGATGAAGCCGCCGAACTGGCTGTGGATGCGGTAATCATGGCCGATCCCGGCCTGATGCGTTACGCGGCTCGCCACTATCCGCAGTTGCGCCTGCACCTCTCGGTGCAGGGCTCGGCCACCAATCGTCACAGTATTCGATTTTATTTTGAAGAGTTTGGCATCAGGCAAGTGGTATTGCCACGGGTCCTGTCCCTGTCCCAGGTACGGCAAGTCATCGCCACCAGTCCGGTGGATGTGGAAGTGTTTGGGTTTGGCAGTTTATGCATCATGGTGGAGGGGCGCTGTGCCCTTTCTTCTTATGTCACCGGTGAATCACCCAATACCTGTGGCGTGTGTTCTCCGGCCCGGGCCGTGCGCTGGGAAGAAACCCCGCGGGGTCGGCAGTCACGCCTCAACGGGGTACTCATTGATCGTTACCAGCATCATGAAGCGGCGGGTTATCCGACCTTGTGTAAAGGGCGTTTTCGCGTGGGGGACAACGTGTTCTATGCAATGGAGGAACCGACCAGTCTCAACACGCTGGATATTCTTCCCGAGCTGATGAAGCTGGGGGTGGCCGCGGTAAAAGTGGAAGGCCGGCAGCGCAGCCCGGCTTACGTCGCCGAGGTGACACGCGTCATGCGGGCCGCGCTCGATGCCTGTTACCAGGATCCGCATAACTATCAACCTCACGCCGACTGGCAAGCCGCACTGGATAAAGTCTCGGAAGGACAGTCGCACACGCTAGGTGCATTGCATCGGCCATGGCATTAGGGCCGGCGTGAGGAATCATCGGGGGAGGAGTCAACATGAAATTGTCACTTGGCCCTATTCTGTATTACTGGCACATTGATCAAGTCCAGGACTTTTATTCCCAGGCCAAAAACTGGCCGGTCGACATCGTGTATCTGGGTGAAGTCGTGTGTTCCAAACGGCGTGAGTTGCGTCTGCTGGACTGGTTGAAAATTGCCGACATGCTGGAAGCGGCCGGAAAGGAAGTGGTGCTGTCGACCCTGGTATTGCTGGAGGCTGAGTCCGAACTCATTACACTGCAGAAGATCTGTGACAATGGTGATTTCAAGGTGGAAGCCAATGACATGGCGGCCGTGCACCTGATCAACAGCCGACCGTTTGTCGCCGGGCCGCATTTGAATGTGTACAACACTTCATCGCTGGAACTCATGCAGGAAACCGGGGCGATACGCTGGGTGATGCCGGTCGAACTTTCCGCCAAAACCCTGGGCGAGTTACAGGCACAACGCCCCGCTGGACTGGAAACCGAAGTGTTCGCCTTCGGACGCATGCCGCTTTCGTTCTCCGCCCGCTGCTTTACCGCCCGTGCCCATAACGTGGCGAAGGACCAGTGTGAGTTACGCTGTATCGATTACCCGCATGGCATGCCGTTACAGACCCAGGAAGATCAGGAACTGTTTACAATTAACGGTATTCAGTTGCAGTCCGGGTTACCAACGAATTTGTTGAGTGAAGTCGATACCATGCAAGACTTGCAGGTCGATGTGCTGCGGCTGTCTCCCCAGTTAGAAGGCATGGAGGAAATCGTGATGGCTTTTGATGCGGCACGCCGAGGCGAGCAGAGTGATGCCGGCAACGCCTTACTGGCGGCAAAACATGAGTGGTGTAATGGTTACTGGCATGGGGAAGCGGGCATGTTGAATATCAATGCCGTGCTGAAATAAAAAGATCATTTAATCCAGACGGGTAATGAGTTGCTGCAAGCGCTTGCCCGGTTTCACCAGCTTGAGCATAGGTAAGGCCCGACGTGCAACGAAAGCCCCCAGCCAGGCTGTGAGATGGGCTTCGCTATCAAACTCCATTGCATCCAGAAAGTTTTTTAGTAACAGTCCGTCCTCGGTATTGCCTTCCATACTTAACTGACGCGCAAAAAACAAAGTGTCCGCATCCTCGTTGCGGGTCGCCAGCTGCAGAAAGTATTTCAGCTCGCCACGAATATGCATGTCGGGTTTGTCACGGCAGGCATCGTAACGCAAATGCCCGTTTTGAAAACGGAACGGCAGGCGGGTATCCGAGTCCAGGATCGTCAACCACAGGCGTTTGCCTTCCAATGCTTCGAGTCGACGGCTGATCGTTTGGCCTTTAAGCAAATGATTACAGGCCAGTGCGGTGGCCCGCCCATGCAGGTTTTCAGGAACCAGATTTAAAAAAAGTTGTAAGGCGCTAAAGCCGGGCGACATATCTTTTACCTGTATCGAGGAAACAGGTCATCAGCCTAGTGGCGGCTGGCGGCGTGAGGATTGATCCGGATCAAGAACCGAAAATAAAAATGCCCGCGAAAGCGGGCGTTTTTTCAGGGCCGGGTACTTAAATGGTCTGGTAATAAAGGTTTTGCGGATGGTTCGCCTGGGCAAAGAAGAACCAGCGTTCAAACAACAGGCCGACGTATTGCGTGACAAAGGCCAACACCAGCAAGGTGGAACTGTCTGCTTTCATACCCGCCACAAGTAAAATAACGGGGATGGGAAATACCAGCACCAGGAAAATGTACTTGATGGACTTCAGGAACGACGCGGTTTTGCCATGAAAATATTCGCGCGTGTTGTAGGAGCCCCCCATCATGCCCATGGCTTTTTGCTGGATGCGGTTGTGGCGAATCCCGATCGCGGTTTGGACGCTCGAGACAGCTTTGATATGGGCATTGCGATACAGCGATACCAGGCGGGTAATCAGTCCAGCTACGGTAAGGATGATGGCCCAGCCGCCATAGAATCCCACCAGGGTCGGGGCGTTATACGAAGCCAGCGCGGTTGCCAGGGTAAAGCCGGAAGCGCCACCCAGCAGCAGGTAATTGAGCACCGTCAGGGATGAAGCCCATTCCTGCAGGAACTTAATACTCGCATAGATCATGGCGGTACACAGATACAGCAGGAACACGGCTACTGATGCCAGCGCGCCAATGATCAACGTCACCTGACCGGGCAGTTGATTGCCGAACAGATCCACTTCCCAGTTGATCCAGTGAAACAGGCCATAGAAAAACACCAGACCCATCGCAATGGGTAGGGCAATGACTTCCCGTGACAGCCAGGAAGTGCGCCACTGACTCGCGGCACGCCAGGCCCGTTCTGGATGACCTAAGTGGAAGAACGATGCCGCCAGACCCCCGATGAGCAGTGCCACCGCGATCACACTGCCGATGATGTAAAAACTGCTGTGCTGCGCCGGCAACAGGTGCACAGCTGAATAGGTCTGGCCACTGAACAAGGCCAGAAACAGTCCCTGACCGGCGCCGATCAGCGTCGTCAGGAAAATAACGGAAAAAGCGGGATGCATGATATCTCTCCGAATACGTCTACGTTACATGAGCCAATCATCGAGCGTGATGTCGGTACTGATTTCGTGGCGGATATCCTCTTTCTTGAGCGGATTGTCCACGCGCACCAGTTCATCCTCATGAATGTGTACCTTGGTCTTGCGCCGCGGCAGGTAATGGTTGGCCGGTTTGGTACCCCACTCCGGCATTAACTGGTAACCCCCCTCTTCGCGAATGGCCACCGAGACTTCTGATTCCGGATCGTGTACGTCACCGTAAAGGCGAGCATTGGTCGGGCAGGCTAGCACACAAGCCGGCTTGCGCTCGCTTTCTGGCAGGGATTCGTCATAGAGACGATCCACACACAAAGTGCACTTCTTCATGACCTGCTGTTGCTCGTCCAATTCACGTGCACCATAGGGGCAGGCCCAGGAGCAATATTTGCAGCCAATGCACTTGTCATAATCGACCAGCACGATACCGTCATTGTCACGCTTGTAACTGGCGCCGGTCGGGCAGACTGGCACACAGGGGGCGTCTTCGCAGTGCAGGCAACTCTTGGGAAAGTGCAGGGTTTCCGTATTGGGGAACTGTCCCACTTCATAGGTCTGCACCCGGTTGAAGAACGTTCCGGTGGGATCCTTGGTGAACGGATTATCATCAAACAGCGGGCCGGCGGCGCCGGAAGTATTCCATTGTTTACAGCTGGTCACACACGCGTGGCAGCCGACGCAGACGTTAAGATCGATAACTAACGCTAACTGGGTCATGACTTGGCTCCTTTCGAGAACATGCCCGCGAAATATTGCTGCCACTTGCGGCGTGCCGGGGTGCCGGGCAAGGCCGGCATTTCGTCGTACTGCGGGAACGTCACCGGTTCTTCATCCTTGCCGGCCGGGTAGATGCGGACGCGCACGTCATACCAACCGGCCTGGCCCGTAACAGGATCGGAATTGGAAATGTGCTCGCCGGCTTCGTGGGGTGGCAGTTCTTCGCCAATCACATGGTTCAGCAGAAAACCCTGTTTGGATTCATTGGCCTTGCCATCCAGGTTCCAGGCACCGCTGGCCTTGCCGATGGCATTCCAGGTCCAGACTGTGCCCGGTTCGACCGCTTCTGAATAACGGCTCAGGCAACGCACTTTGCCGTGCATGGATTCCACCCACATCCAGGATTCGTCCTGGATACCGGCTGCCTTGGCGGTTTGCGGATGCACATACAGATAGTTGTAGGTGTGAATCTGCCGCAACCAGGCATTCTGTGAATCCCAGCTGTGATACATCGCCATGGGTCGCTGGGTAATGGCATTCAGCGGGTAGGTATGTTTATCAGTCAGTTGTGACTCAATCGGTTCGGAATAGAACGGCAGCGGATCGAAATGGGTTTCGATGCGTTTGCGGAGGTGTACCGGCGGCACGCGTCCGCCCGGGTTCTTGTCCTGCGCGGCGAGACGGAATTTCTGCAGCACCTCGGAATAGATGTGACAGTTAATGGGCTCATCGTAACGGGTCAGGCCGTTGCCCTGGGCCCACTGCAGATAACCCTGGTTCCAGTTGCGCATGTACTGGTAGGACTTGGGCATTTCGTGGTGGAACACGCAGTTGTTCTTTTCGTACATCTTCCACTGGTTCGGGTTGGGCTCACCCCGCATGTGTTTCTCGCCACCCTTGCCACGCCAGCCGGCCAGGAAACCGATGCCGGAACCCGGCGCGGTTTCAAAATTGGTCACAAAGTCCGGGTAGTCGCGGAACTTGCGGCTACCATCGTCGTTGGTAAAGGCCGGCAGCTTGAGACGGGAACCGAGTTCGATCAGCACTTCCTGGAACGGCTTGCACTCGCCGGTCGGTGGCACCACCGGAATGCGCACCGAGTCGACCGGGCCGTCATACTCGGAAATCGGCCGATCCAGCATACTCATGGCGTCATGGCGTTCCAGGTAGGTGGTATCCGGCAGCACCAGATCCGCGAACGCTACGGTTTCGGACTGGAAGGCGTCGGCCACGACGATGAATGGAATCTTGTATTCGCCATTCTCATCCTTGTCATTGAGCATTCGGCGCACCTGATCGGTGTTCATGGAAGAGTTCCAGGCCATGTTGGCCATGAACAGCAACAGGGTATCGATGCGGTAGGGATCGCCGCGATGGGCATTGGTGATGACGTTGTGCATCAGGCCGTGTACCGACAGCGGATGTTCCCAGGAGAAGGCCTTGTCGATGCGCACCGGTTCACCCTTGTCATCGACGAACAGATCATCCGGATCCGCCGGCCAGCCCAGGGGCATGCCGTTCAGCGGGGTATTGGGCTGCACGTCCTGCGGCCCGGTCGGGTTCTTCGGGCAGGGCGGAATCGGCCGCGGGAATGGTGCCTTGTGACGGAAGCCGCCCGGGCGATCGATAGTACCGAGGATCGACATCAGAATGCCCATGGCGCGAATAGTCTGGAAGCCATTGGAGTGGGCCGCCAAGCCGCGCATGGCATGGAATGCAACCGGGTTGCCGGTGACGCTCTTGTGTTCGTTATCCCATACGTCAGTCCAGGCAATGGGTAATTCGATTTTTTCATCGCGCGCGGTGATGCCCATTTCGTGGGCCAGGCGCTTGATGGTATCGGCCGGAATGCCGGTAATGTCTTCGGCCCATTCCGGGGTGTACTCCTGTACCCGTTCTTTCAATAACTGGAAGGCTGGTTTGACCGGCGTGCCGTCAGCCAGTTTGAAGTCACCCATCAGGAAGGGATCGGCGCCCGGGGTATGGGTCGAGATCGGCTTGTTCAGATCCCGGTCCCACCAGAGTTTGTTCTGCGGATCGAAACAGCCTTCCTCTTTGGGCACTTCAAACCGCAGGAACATGCCGTATTCGGTGCTGTTCTCATCCATGTTCACCAGCTCGGCCGAGTTGGTGTATTGCACCAGGAAGTCACGGTCATACAGGCCCTGCTTGATGATTTCGTGAATCAGGGCGAGGAACAGTGCACCGTCGGTGCCGGGTTTGATGGGCACCCATTCGTCGGCGATAGCGGAATAGCCGGTGCGCACCGGGTTAATCGAAATGAAGCGGCCGCCATTGCGCTTGAACTTGGATAGCGACATTTTCAGCGGGTTGGAGTGGTGATCCTCCGCGGTGCCGATCATCACAAATAACTTGGCGCGATCCAGGTCCGGGCCGCCGAATTCCCAGAATGAGCCGCCAATGGTGTAGATCAGGCCAGCCGCCATGTTCACTGAGCAGAAGCCGCCGTGCGCGGCGTAATTGGGGGTGCCAAACTGCTTGGCAAACAGGCCGGTCAGGGCCTGCATCTGGTCGCGGCCGGTAAACAGGGCGAATTTCTTGGGATCGGTAGCGCGCAGGTTACCCAGGCGCTCTTCCAGCATGTCAAAGGCCTCGTTCCAGCTGATTTCCTCAAACTGGGCGTCGCCCCGGTCGGCCCCGGGCTTGCGGCGCAGCGGCTTGGTCAGGCGCGCCGGCGAATACTGTTTCATGATGCCGGAAGAACCCTTGGCGCAGATAATGCCCTTGTTCAACGGGTGATCGGGGTTGCCCTGGATATAACGGACTTCACCATCGCGCAGGGTGACCCGAATACCGCAACGGCAGGCACACATGTAACAAGTGGTGTTCTTGACTTCGATACGCCCTTCGGGCTGGTGAATCGGATCGTGGATAACGGCCATGGCTAACCTTTGCTCACTTTTAGAGGGACGCGATTATAGGAGGCTGATCCCGTGTTGACTAATCAGGTTTATTAAATGAATTATAGAATCATTATATGCTAATTTACTTAGATACAAGCGCTATTTATTCAGGACAGGACCCCTGAACAGCTTTTCGGTCCGAGGGACGACGCGGTTTGTATGAACAAGTCATTGATTTTATGAGATGAATTGCAGGTTCCGTCGAAGGTCTACTATAGACGAAATCAACCGCCGCGTCGCCAGAGGGTAAACCGATTAATAAATTCTGCTTATAAAACCTTGTCGATTGTCAGACTATTGCTGCTCAAATAATGGCCTACAAACCGTAACTTGACTGTTAAACTTTGATTTTAAAAGATAAATTCCATTTATATCGCGCAAGATAAATCTGAATTGTATTTAC